>JAEEGL016389055.1_pt1 | contig 11839 bp, 4 predicted proteins | sample 9134231 | NCBI WGS metagenome assembly JAEEGL01 (sample SAMN16246548, study PRJNA631951) | gut metagenome | biome: gut microbiome; feature: rumen; material: fiber-attached | host: Bos | place: Iran: Karaj | collected 2018-10 | reverse complement strand
GTCCCATTTCACTTTGGGAGTGTTTACGTTCTCTAAGTCGGCTTGAGTATCCTTGTTCGTGTATGGCCGTACAAGCGTGGCAATCTGCGTCTGCTCGTTGTTGAAGCAGTTCATCAGTGCCTCTATCTGGTCGGGTTGGATGAACGGTTCGTCCCCTTGTATGTTGATGATGACGGTATCGGGGTCGTTCTGTTCCCGCCAAGTCGGGGTGGTGATGGCCTGATACGCCTCCAGGCATCGGTCGGTGCCGCACTTGTGGTCCGGACGCGTCATGACGACCTTGCCGTTGAACGCTTCAACGGCGTCATAGATACGCTCGTCGTCCGTGGCTACGACTACCGTGTCGAGGGCCTGACTGGCCTGCTCATAAACGCGACGGATGACTGTCTTTCCGCATATCTCCGCCAGCGGTTTGCCCGGGAAACGGGTGGACGCATAGCGTGCCGGGATAATTCCAATAAATTTCATTTATCTTTAAACTTTAAACTTTCAACTTTCAACTGCGCCGCTCTCAATTTTTGAGAGTAGGCGCATTGCACCCGCTATTGTCTTTACGTTTGTAATCGTCATGTACCGTCTGCCGGTCTTGATGCCTTTCTTGTCTCGTTCCTCATGCAGACTGCAGCGTTCAGGGCGTGTAGTGGCGTATTGGATCAGGTTGCCGAACATCTCCGACTGCCAGTAAGCATCTTTGTGCTGTACAAGGTACATCGTCATCCGCTCGCCCTTGAGCAGTATCTTCTCTATTCCCAATCGGCAGCACAGCCAGCGCAACCGTACTACGTCTAATAACTCTTCTGCCGGTTCCGGCAACACACCGAAGCGGTCGATGAGTTTCTTGCGGAAATCCAACAGTTGTTCTTCGCTACGTAGTGTGTCCAGTTCGCGGTACAAGGTGATACGCTCGCTGATATTCTCAATATACTCCGTCGGGAAGCACACCGCGATATCCGTCTCCAATTGTGCGTCCGCACACCATTGGTGTGCACTTCCTTCATTCGTTAACTCGTTCATTCCTTCACTCGTTAACCCCTCTTCCTCGCGCAGCTCTTCCACTGCTTCGTTCAGTATCCGCTGATACGTCTCGTAGCCCAAGTCGGCAATGAAACCGGACTGTTCGCTTCCTAACATGTTTCCTGCGCCGCGGATGTCCAAGTCCTGCATCGCAAGGTTGAAACCCGCACCCAATTCCGCAAACGTACTCAAACCCTCCAGTCGCCTCCGTGCTTCTTCTGTCAGCAGTTCTTTCTCAGGCGCAATCAGATAGCAGTACGCTTTCCGGTTCGACCGTCCCACGCGTCCGCGCAACTGATGCAGGTCCGCCAGACCGTAGTGGTTGGCACCGAAGATAAGTATCGTGTTCACGTTCGGGATGTCCACGCCCGACTCGATAATGGTCGTCGAGAGCAATATATCGTAGTCGTAGTTGATGAACGCTTCCAATCGCTCTTCCATCTCGCCCGCCGGCAGTTGTCCGTGCGCTGTGATGATACGCGCTTCCGGACATAATTTATGGATCTTATGCTCGATACGCGGCAGCATCTCGATGCGGTTGTTGACGATGAACACCTGACCATTACGACCCATCTCCAGTTCGATTGCCTCTTTGATGATGTCTTCGTCGTCCACGGTGATCAACTCGGTCTGTACCGGGTATCTGTTCGGCGGCGGGGTGGTCATGACACTCAAGTCTCGTGCACCTAACAGGCTGAACTGCAGCGTGCGCGGGATAGGTGTCGCCGTCAGCGTCAGCACATCCACGTTCGCCCGCAGACTCTTCAGCTTCTCCTTGGCTGCCACACCGAACTTCTGTTCCTCGTCGATGATCAGCAGTCCTAAGTCGTGCCATTTGACACCCTTGCCGATGAGTTTGTGCGTGCCGATGAGGATATCTATCTTGCCCTCTTCCAAGTCCGCCAGTATCTCCTTTATCTCCTTCTGCGTCTTCAACCGGCTCAGGTACTCAATCCGCACAGGCATGTTCGCCATTCGTTCGCGGAAGGTGTTGTAGTGCTGCAACGCCAATACCGTTGTCGGCACCAAAACAGCTACTTGTTTGCCGTCGGTGGCTACCTTAAACGCCGCACGCATCGCCACTTCGGTCTTGCCGAAACCTACGTCGCCGCATACCAGTCGGTCCATCGGCATCGGACTCTCGAGGTCGCGCTTCACATCAGCAGTCGCCTTTGCTTGGTCGGGCGTGTCTTCGTATAGGAACGAAGCCTCCAACTCATGCTGCATATAGCCGTCCGGCGAATAGGCAAAGCCTTTCTGCTGCTTTCGCGTCGCGTACAGACGTATCAAGTCACGCGCGATATCTTTTACCTTGTCCTTTGTCCGCTCTTTGAGTCGTTCCCACGCACCGCTGCCCAGTCGTGCTATTGTCGGTTCGGAACCCTCACGGCCCTTGTATTTGCTGATGCGGTGCAGGTTATGAATGCTCACAAACACATTCGCGCCATCGCGGTAATTGAGTTTAATCATCTCCTGCGGCTTGCCGTTGACAGGTGTCGTGACGAGACCGCCGAACTTCGCAATACCGTGGTCGCTGTGTACCACATAATCGCCTATTTGCAACTGGTTTATCTCGCGTAGTGTGATGATCGCTTTGCCGCGCCGCGCATTCTCGCTCGCCATCGTAACGCGGTGGTAACGCTCGAAGATCTGATGGTCCGTGTAGCAGCAAATCTTCAACCCCTTGTCCACAAACCCCTCATGCAGCGTCGCGTTGATGCCTATAAACATTTCATCATTTAGCGGAGCGTCACCATTCTCATCATTGAGCGTAGCGCTCATTATCGCAGAAAGGCGATCCAACTGTTTCTGCTGTTCCGCGAGGATATAGATCTTATATCCGTCTTCGATATGCTTCTTGATATCGTCCGTCAGGATGTCGAACTGCTTATGGAACACCGGTTGCGGACTGGTCTCAAACTCAATCTTGCTATGCGTCGGGAACGAACTCTTCTCGTTAATCTCTATCGTCGTGCGTTCCTGTAACCCGTAACCCGTAACCGATAACCCCTCCATCTTAAACTTCACCACGCTCCAATCGTTGCTCACCCACACCGTGTCATCCGCTAAATAATCCACAATCGTTGCATAGTCGGTCTGTACTCTGTCAGTCCGAAGGACGGTCTGTGTTCTGTCAGACGCAGTCGGTCCGACGATATCTGCTTCTTGCAGACGAGTCTTACTCAACTGGTCTTCGATGTCGAACTCACGAATGCTGTCTATCTCATCGCCGAAGAAATCCAGACGGTACGGGTTGTCATGGCTGTAACTGTATATGTCCAGAATACCGCCGCGGATGGCGTACTGCCCAGGCTGGAACACAAAATCCACACGCTCGAAGCCCAGGTCCGAAAGCTGACTGCTGATTGCTGATAATTGAATACTGTCATTCACCCTCAGCGTCAGACTCCGTTTCTCCAAGTCCTCCTTCGCTGGCACCGCTTCTGCCACTGCTTCCGGATAGGTGACGATAATTGAGGGGAGAGTAGTCAGCGTCTCCGTTCTCTGTATCTGTGCGGCCTCATCTACGGCTCTTCGTTTCTGAGCGGCAGGAAAGAACGACACGTCGCTGCCCAGCGCCTTCAAGTCTGCGTACATGTACCGTGCCGACTCTTCATTGTCCAATATGACAAAGAACATCTGGGGCTTCAACGTTGCGAGCGCCAGCGCGCGTGCGGAAGCGTACAGCCCGCTTAAGAGCACATGTGTACCCTTGCCTCGCGCCAACTCCCGTTTCAACAATCCCACTTCCGGGTGATGCGCAAACAGTATCTCTAAATCGCTTATGCTCACGCGCACATTACCGCATATTAAAATCGGCTGCAAAAGTACAACTTTTTTTTTACATACGCAAGTATTTTATTTATAAAATTTTCTTGATTTTTCTGTTTTTTCTTGTGTAATTCAAAAAAATATTGTATTTTTGCACCCCAAAGTGTGCCTGATTTCGCTATATACATAACAAACACGAATAAAAACATGAAAAAATTTTTCTATTTAACCGTTTCGGTAGTACTTACCGCTTGTGGTATGGAAACTCCGAAAGTCGTTCAGACCTCATTCCCGACCATGACGATCAGCAAGAGTGACATCTCTGTACCGCTGAAGTATAGCGCGACGCTCAAGGGTACGTCGGATGTGACTATCAAGCCCCAAATCAGCGGGCAGCTGATGGAGGTGTGTATCACCGAAGGTCAGCAAGTCAAGAAAGGCGACGTGCTTTTCCGTATTGACGATCGGGATGCGGCATTGGAACTGGAGTCCGCAGAGGCCAATCTGCTCGCAGCACAGGCTTCTGCCAATACCGCCAAACTGGAGTTTGAGAGTAACCAAAACCTCTTTGATAAGGGGATTGTTAGTAAGTATGTGCTCGAGAGTTCGGAGAACAGTTACAAGCAGGCATTGGCATCTGTTGCGCAGTACCAGGCTACAGCCAATCGTGCGCGTGTGAACCTCAGTTATTGTACGATCACGGCGCCTGTGACCGGTGTGATCGGTTCCATTCCTGTGTTCGCAGGCGACCAGGTGAACACGTCCACCTACCTGACGATGGTCAGTGGTAATGCGAAAATGTATGCTGAGTTCTCGGTGAGCGAGTCCGTACTTGAGGAGCGCGCCACCAGCAACGATAATAGTACGCTGAACGATTTCCCGGATGTGTCCTTCTTGTTCAAGAGCGGATCGGAGTATTCGCACAAGGGACGTATCACGAGTATGACGGGTACGGTGGATAAGACAACAGGTGCACTCACGTGCAAGGCTACTTTTCCAAACCCGGAAGGAGCTCTCTATTCGGGTATTCAGGGTACCGTAGTTATTCCTATTGAGGTGAATGGGGTAATGGTTGTTCCGCAGAACGCCATCGTTCGTTTGCAAGACAAGAGTCTGGTCTATAAAGTAGGTCCGGACAGTTGTGCCTATAGTGCCATCGTCACGACTGTAGGCTTCAACTCGGAGCGTGACCTGGTTATCACTTCCGGTGTTGAGGTAGGCGATGTGATTGTGACTGAAGGCGCCAATAACGTTATGGAAGGTCAGAGAGTGTTGTTTTAATTCTTTGAGACAATGAAAGGAAATATATTTATATCCAAGCACGTGATGGCGTGCGCCATTGCTATCGTAATAGCCTTGGTCGGATTTATCTGCTTGAAGAGCCTTTCTGTTGAGCAGTATCCGGACATTGCGCCGCCGAGTGTACGTGTATCGACCTCCTATACCGGTGCAGATGCCAATACTGTTATGACATCCGTTATTCAGCCGCTGGAGGAACAGATCAACGGTGTGCAGGACATGACATACATGACCTCTACCGCCACCTCGACGGGTGACGTATCCATCATGGTCTATTTCAAGCAGGGTGCTGATCCTGATATGGCGACGGTCAACGTACAGAACCGCGTCTCGCAGGCACAAGCCCTGCTTCCGAGTGAGGTGGTGCAGGTCGGTGTGTCGGTCGACAAGATGCAGAACAGTACCTTGCAGATTGCCGGTCTCAAATCGACTGACGGCAAGTACGATTCCGACTTCATCTCCAACTATATTGATATCAATGTCAAGCCGCGTCTGCAGCGTATTACCGGTGTGGGTGACGTAAACAACCTGGGTAATACCTACGCCCTCCGTGTATGGCTCCAGCCGGACGTGATGGCGCAATACGGACTGGATCCGGATGATATCTCAAACGCTATCAGGGCGCAGAGTTTCGTCACCTCGACCGGTACACTTGGCGAGCAGTCTGAGAACGCTTATCAGTACCCCATGGAGTACAAGGGAACGCTCAAGAGCGTGCAGGAGTTTGAGAATATCGTGCTCCGTTCTACGGAGAACGGAAATGTGCTATACATGAAGGACGTAGCGAAGATTGAGATAGGCGCCAAGACATACACCATGAGTTCGTCAATTGACGGAATGCCGGGTGGTTTCTTTATTGTCAGCCAGGCACCGGGTGCTAATGCTACGGAGGTGAACGAGCAAATCGGTAAACTATATGAGCAACTCAAACCGACTTTACCGGCCGGCTTGGAGTTTGTCATCATGGAGACATCCAACGACTTCTTGTACGCAGCCATGTATAACGTCGTGGAGACCTTGATTATTGCAATCATTCTCGTTATCCTTGTCGTCTATTTCTTCTTGCAGAACTTCAAGGCGACGCTTATACCGTCCATCTCTATTGTCGTTTCCCTCTTGGGTACGTTTGCTATTGTGAAGGTGGCCGGTTTCTCGCTGAATATATTGACCCTCTTTGCCTTGGTACTCGCCATCGGTACGGTCGTCGATGATGCGATTGTCGTCGTCGAAGCCGTGATGGCGAAATTGGAGAGTGGCAAGATGAAGGGTACTCCGAAAGAGCAGGCCGTGCAAGCGACACGCGAAGCGATGAGCGAGGTGTCAGTAGCCGTTATATCTTGTACGCTGGTCTTCATGGCCGTGTTCATTCCGGTGACATTCATGAGCGGTACTTCGGGTAGTTTCTTTACCCAGTTTGGTGTAACGATTGCAGGTTCCGTCGGCCTGTCCTGCGTCTGTGCGCTTGTACTCTGTCCTGCTCTCTGCGCATTGATGATGCGTGTTGAGGAGAGGAAGAACGAAGAAAAAGGCAAATGGAAGGGTATCAATTATTACACGAAAGTGGCGTATGAGGCCAGCTATAATGCGATCCTCGGCAAGTATCAGAAGGCCGTGACGAAATACATCAAGCGTCCTTGGATTTCCTTTGCCCTGTTGGCTGGTGCCATCGTGTTGTTCGTCCTCTTCATGCGCGTGTTGCCGTCTGGTCTGGTGCCGCAGGAGGACCAGGGTGTTATCCTCTGCGAGGTACGTACACCCGAAGGATCGACACTCCATGAGACCGATGAGATTATGAAACAGGTGGAAGAGAAAGTGAAAGCTATTCCTGAGATGGAGAGTTATGCTATCTCGAGCGGTTACGGTATGATATCGTCGCAAGGTTCGAGTTTCGCAACGCTGGTCATTCGTCTCAAGAACTGGGATGAACGTCCGGGCTTCAAACACTATATCGATCTGATCATCTATCGTTTTTACTTGGACTGCCAGTCTATCAAGAACGCACAAGTGATTCCGTTCCAAATGCCGCAGATTCCGGGTTACGGTAACTCCAGTAGTATTGATTTGCAGGTACAGGATATGAGCGGTGGTAACATGACCGAGTTCTCCCAATATACGGATAAGTTCCTCGCTAAGCTGCGCGAACGTCCGGAGGTGGAGAGCGCGATGTCCACCTATTCGGAGCGCTATCCGAAATATAAGGTGGAGGTGGATCCCGTTCAGTGTGACCGGGCTGGTATCTCCGCCAAGTCGGTACTCCAGACCCTCGGTGCCTACTGCGGCGGTTCATATGTTGGTAACTTCAACCAGTTCAGCAAGGTATACCGTATTATGGTTGGCGCAGCGCCCGAATACCGTCTCGATCCCTCTTCGCTGAACAATATGTATGTCAAAGTGTCGGATGGCCGAATGGCTCCCCTTTCGCAGTTTGTTCGGCTTAAGGAGATTGTCGGCTCTTCGTCCCTCAAGCGTTTCAACCTCTTCCAGTCTATTTCATGTAGTGTCTCTACCGGTAACGGATATTCGGAGGCGCAGGCACATCAGGCTATTGCTGAGGTGTTCCGTGAGACGATGCCAACCTATTGCACATACGAGTACGGCTCTATGTCGCGTGAGGTGGAGGAGAGTTCGCAGAGTAACATGACGGTTATTATCTATGCGATCTGTATCATCCTCATTTACCTCATCCTTGGTTCGCTGTATAACTCTTGGCTCACGCCGTTTGCTGTGTTGCTCTCTGTTCCTTTCGGTCTGATGGGCTCGTTCCTTTTCTCGTGGATTGGTAACTTGATGCATCTGCCGGGTATGGAGAACAATATCTATCTCCAGACTGGTGTCATTATGTTGATCGGTCTGTTGGCTAAGACGGCGATTCTGATTACTGAGTTCGCTACGGAGCGTCGTGCGCAAGGTCTGTCTATTCCTGAGGCGGCCTTGGAGGCTTGTCGTGAGCGTCTGCGTCCGATCTTGATGACCGTCATTACGATGATCGTCGGTATGTTGCCGCTTGTCTTCTCAGGCGGTGCTGGCGCGAACGGTAACCGTGCACTCGCACTCGGTGTGGTAGGCGGTATGTCGGTTGGTACGCTTGCTCTTGTCTTCGTCGTGCCTGTCTTCTTTATGGTCTTCCAAAGCCTCGAAGAGAAATTTAGCGGTACGCCGGTAGCGAAAAAAGAAGAAAAGGAGGAAGAAAAATGAAAAAACTTCATATATCTTACAGCCGATTAATTTTTGGTCTGATAGTGTTAGCGGTCTTTAATAGTTGCGGTGTTTATCGCAAATACAAGTCGCAGACGGAGGTGCCCGATACGGTCTTCGGTGCCGGTGACTCAATCGCGCATTTGCAGAACGAGTCGTCCATCGCCGAAGTCTCGTGGCGTGACTTCTTTGTGGATCCTATCCTAAGGAATCTCATTGACTCGGCCTTAGTGCGCAATACGGACATGCGGGCGGCGAAGAATACTGTCCTGCAGGCACAAGCGTCCCTCAAGGCAGCCAAACTGGCGTACTTGCCCTCTCTCAACCTTGCGCCGCAAGCCAGCTACTCTGGTATGATGAATACCGGCAGCGAGTGGAGCAAGTCCTATTCGTACAGCATACCGCTCTCGCTCAGTTGGGACCTTGGTATAGCGAACTCCGTCACCGTCAATAAGCGTAAGGCGAAAGCTGTGCTGGCACAAGCTGAGGCGTCACGCGATGCGACCCAAGCTAACCTCATTGCCACTGTCGCACAGGAGTATTTCCTGCTCCTCCTCTTGGATAGGGAGATGAAGATCCTCTTGATGACCGACAGTTTGTGGGATGTGTCCCTCGAGACAGAGCGCGCTTTGTGGGAGAACGGACAAGCTTACTCGACGGCTGTCAACCAGATGGAGTCGTCTAATCTCTCCGTCAAAATGCAGATCATCGAGACGCGTCGTAGCATCCTCAGCGCAGAGAATGAGATGTGTAAACTACTCTGCATCACGCCGCGGTCAATTGAGCGCGGAGAATGGGGCGATTACGAATTGCCTGAGCGCTATGGCACAGGCGTACCCGCCGTATTGTTACAGAATAGACCGGATATCAAGGCGGCCGATCAAGCACTCGCTGAGGCGTTCTATAATACGGCGCTCGCACGTGCGGCTTTCTTCCCATCAATCTCACTGGGTGGACTTCTCGGTTGGACCAATAACGGAGGCATCATAGCCGACCCGGGGGCTCTCCTTCTGCCGGCCGCTGCCTCACTCACGCAACCTATCTTCAATTGCGGCAAGCTCACGGCGAACCTCAAGATTGCGAAGCTCAATCAGGAGAATAGGCTCGATAGTTACGTTCAGACCGTCATCGACGCGGGTAATCAGGTCAACGAGTGTCTGGCTGACTGTCAGGTGGCGCGCGAGAAAGATGTTCTCTATAAGCGACAGGTTTTGGTGCTTCAGGATGCCTATGACGGAACGCACGAGCTGATGAATAGCGGCAAGGCCAGCTATATCGAGGTCCTCACAGCGCAGGAGTCTCTCCTCACCGCACAACTCAACGAGGCGACCAACCTCTATGACGGAGCAATCTCCCTCATCTCGCTCTACATCGCCCTTGGCGGTGCAACGAAGTGAGACCTGTTAACGGACTGTAATTAAAAGAGTGACCTTTCCCCGGTCACTCTTTTTCTTTCTGCATAACTGCCATTTTGGCAGAAGAAACTCTCTGGCATAAGATTTGTCACTCAATAATCGGAATACTAGTTACTAGAAGGGCTAGTTAGACCACTTAAACTAGAATAACTTTAAAAAACGAGAATATGGCAAAAGGTAATATTGGGGTAACATCAGATAACATTTTCCCCGTCATTAAGAAATTTTTGTATTCCGACCACGAGATTTTTCTCCGCGAGTTGATATCCAATGCGGTAGATGCGACGCAGAAACTCAAGACGCTGTCGTCTGTAGGCGAGGTCAAGGGCGATTTGGGCGACTTGCGCGTACGTGTGTCAATTGATAAGGAGAAGAAGACGCTGACTGTCTCGGATCACGGTATCGGAATGACCGCAGAAGAGGTGGATAAATACATCAACCAGATTGCGTTCAGTGGTGCGGAGGAGTTCCTCAACCAGTATAAAGACAAGGCGGAAGCCATCATCGGTCATTTCGGTCTGGGCTTCTACTCGGCTTTCATGGTCAGCAAGAAAGTGGAGATCTTCAGCCAGAGTTACAAAGAGGACGCGAAAGCCGTTCACTGGTCGTGCGAGGGAAGTCCGGAGTACACGATGGAAGACACCATCAAGGCGGAACGCGGTACGGATATCGTGCTGCATATCGATGACGAGTTCCCGCAATATTTGGAGAACGCAACTATCGAAGGTCTGCTTAAGAAATACTGTAAGTTCCTGCCCGTAGAGATCGCCTTCGGCAAGAAGAAAGAGTGGAAAGACGGCAAGGAAGTGGAGTTAGACGAAGAGAATATCATTAATGATATTAATCCCGCCTGGACACGCAAGCCGGCTGACCTCAAGGAGGAGGATTATGAGAAATTCTACCATGAGTTGTATCCGATGCAGATGGACGAACCCTTGTTCCATATTCACCTCAATGTGGACTATCCGTTCAACCTGACTGGAATCCTCTATTTCCCGAAGATCAAGAGCAACCTCGACGTTCACCGCAATAAGATCCAGCTGTACTGCAATCAGGTCTATGTAACAGACGAAGTGGAGAATATCGTACCGGAATATCTGACACTCTTGCACGGCGTCATCGACAGTCCGGACATCCCGCTCAACGTCAGCCGTTCGTACCTGCAGAGCGACAATAACGTCAAGAAAATCAGCGGTTACATCACCAAGAAAGTGGCTGACAAACTGGCAGAGTTGTACAAAGCCGACAAGGATGAGTTCGCCAAGAAATGGGACGACATCAAGATGTTCATTCAGTTCGGTATGCTGACCGACGAGAAGTTCTACGAGAAAGCGACTGGTTTTGCACTCTATAAGAACATTGACGGCAAGTACGCGACGCTGGATGAATACAAGGCGCAGGTCAAGGAGGCACAGACCGACAAAGACGGTAACCTCGTGCTGCTCTATACGAACGATCCGGACGCGCATTACACCTATATCGAGCGTGCTAAGGCCAAAGGCTACGACGTACTGCTCATGGACGGCGAACTGGATGTACATTGTATGAGCCAGGCGGAGCAGAAAGCAATGATGGCCGGTGAAGAGGCTGCAGACAAACTGCGTTTCGTGCGTATCGACAGCGACACCATCGAGAACCTCATCAAGAAAGAGGACGCGGCGAAGGATAACTTCACGGACGAGCAAAAAGAAGGTTTGTGCAAGGCCTTTGAGGCACAACTGCCTACGGCAGAAGACAAACTGCGCTATACCGTCACCTGTGAGGCTGCGGCTGCTGACGCCCTGCCGGTCTTCCTGACGCAGAACGAGTTCATGCGCCGAATGAAAGAGATGGCTGCGCATCAGCAAGGTATGTCTTTCTACGGCCAGATGCCGGATAGCTACAATCTTGTGCTCAACACCGCTCACCCGCTCATCCAGGAACTGGTAGCTAAAGAAGTTAGCGAAGAGGTGCAGGAAGAAGTGGAGAAGAAAGCCGAGAAAGAAGGTGATGCACCGACTAAGGAAACGGTTATTAAGACCGTTTACAAGTTGGATGGCGAAGATGAGCGTCTCAAACAACTGATAGACATTGCGCTCCTTGCCTCCGGACAACTCAAAGGCGAAGCGCTTGCAAAGTTCGTCAACCGAAGCGTCGAGTTGCTG
>JAEEGL014899361.1_pt1 | contig 11839 bp, 8 predicted proteins | sample 9134231 | NCBI WGS metagenome assembly JAEEGL01 (sample SAMN16246548, study PRJNA631951) | gut metagenome | biome: gut microbiome; feature: rumen; material: fiber-attached | host: Bos | place: Iran: Karaj | collected 2018-10 | reverse complement strand
TGTATGCCTCTGCGCGGTCAAATTTGCAGCAGGAGCGATAAGCGGGTCTATCGCGATCACTGCGGATGCATTGAACAACCTTTCTGATGCTGCTTCATCATGTGTATCACTTATCGGCTTTAAACTTGGCGGACAGAAGCCGGATTCCGAGCATCCCTTCGGACACGGCAGACTTGAATATGTTTCAGGTCTTGTTATAGCGATAATGATAATACTCATGGCCTGGGAACTGTTCAGGCAATCCGTTGAACGGATAATGCATCCGGCTGATATTGAGATGAGTTTTGCTGTTATTCTCATCCTGATAATTTCTGTTGCCGTCAAAGTTTATATAGCGTCATATAACTTCCGGATAGGCAAACAGATAGATTCAGCCGCAATGAAGGCGACGGGCATCGATTCGTCATCCGATGTGGTGGTAACGCTCCTTGTTCTTATCTGCGGTATCGTTACCAAATTTACCGGGATAAGGCTGGACGGCTACGGCGGATTTGTTGTTGCGGCTTTTGTCATGTGGGCGGGAATAAGCGCTATCAGAGAAACCCTCAGCCCGCTTCTTGGCAAGTCGCCTTCGCCCGAAACTGTCCGGGAGATAGAGCAGATAGTCATGTGCAAAGAACACACCGACCAGGGGATACTTGGAATGCATGACCTTATCGTGCACGATTACGGCCCGGGAAGAGTTATCATCTCCCTTGATGTGGAGGTTTCATGTAACGGGGATATCATGGAGCTTCATAACATCATCGATGATATAGAAAATGACATATCTGAACGGTTTGGATGTCATGTGACGATCCACATGGATCCTGTCCTTACAGACGATCCGGAGACGGAAAGGATGAAGGCAGTGATCGACAGCGTGATCCGTTCGGCTGGTACTGAATATTCAATAGCCCTTACATATCATGACTTCAGGCTTGTTCACGAAGGAACCCAAACGAGGATCATCTTTGATCTCGTCATCCCGTATGATAACAAAACACCTGATGATGAGATCATTGAATGTATCACCGCCGAAGTCCGCAAAGTCAATCCGGGCTATACCTGTACGATATACGCAGATAAGGCCTGATTGCCTGTTTTTGATAGAATTCCATCCACTGTTATGTTAAAGTGGTTACGGGGGAAGATCATTAATGAGTAAAAGATCCGGAAAAACCGAAAAAAGCCTGGCAGTAAATAAAACTGCGTTCACTCCGGCTGATACCAGATTCATCAAGGGATTTGCCATTCTCTTGCTGTTGTGGCACCACCTTACCATTTCACCGGGTAACTACTATCACGGGACTACTTTTCCTTTAAAATTCATGGTTTTTGGCAAAAATCTGGGATTGTGGTTCGCCAATGTCGGTAATATCAGCGTTACGATTTTTGCTTTTCTGGGTGGATATGCCCTTGTCAAATGCTACTCTAAACCGCATTTTTTCTCCAATAAAATATGGTCATTATATAAAAACTACTGGAAAGTATTTTTTGTATTTGTTCCGATAGGCTTTCTGTTCTTTTCCCATCAGCAGCAGTTCTCTGATGCCGAGTATGTTCTGAACAATTTCAGGGAGTTTGATTTCTCGGGCTTTATTTATAATCTGGTCGGCCTCTCGACCACCTATAATTCTGAATGGTGGTTCTTTATGGTGTACCTCAAAGCGGTCTTTCTGGGCCTTATCTTTATACACCTGAACAGAAATAAGAAGTCATATTATGTTGAGATAGCTGAACTGTTGCTGTTTGTCATGGTTTTTTCCTTTTTTTCTTCGCTGTCGGATCGCAATGAGAATTTCAGCTTTATTAAAGATATCTCGATCTTTACCGACTTTTTCTCAATGACCAGAGTTACCGCTCTTTTGATAATGGGGACCATTTTCGGCAAATATGATCTGCTCCCGCGCCTCATAAATCATTTACACAGATATCCACTGTTATGGAGAAAACTGCTCTCTTTCATGGTGATCGTGCTGATCCTTGTTCAGAGGAAAACCTATTCAATAGACTATATCCTGGTTCCGCTGCTTGTTGTTTCACTTTATGAACTGTTCGGATATTCCGGACTGTTGAGAAAAGTCATGGGATTTGTCGGGACACACAGCTCAAATATGTATTACATGCATACATTTCTGATCTTTTATTTTGGAGCAACAGCCAGGATAATATATAAATCGGACAACTCCTTCATATCATTTCTCGTATTTGTGGCAATGTGTCTTGTAATATCTGTTGTGATAAACAAATTTTATGATCTTCTTGCTTTTATTGTTGGGAAAACGGGTTTGCTGAAGGACAGGTTTTCAGAAGAAAAATCGGAAACTATGAATGACAAAGCTGCAGAAACCAGAGTATCAGTCGAGCCTGCACCGCAGAGCAGACAGGAGATCTTTTCGGATGTAATGACGGTAGACAATTATTCAGACCCGATAAACTGCATTAAGTGCAATAAGGAACTTGTTATGGGCAAGATGTTCTGTGTATGTCATGATTGCGGGATATACTACATCAGGAATAAATATATGAACGATGATGCTATAAGTGACATAGTCTCACAAAACAGTGTGGTCTGGGTGAAAAAGGATAAGTAACAGGAATAAGATCGATCGGGAGGAAACGATTACGGATAAAATAACGGTTAAAAACATTAAGATCGCATATTATGTAGTGCTTTCATTATTCGCGGTTTTTGTTCTCATTGATGCGTTTATGTTAAAACATGTCAGTGTTGTGAATGATGCCGGGACAGAATATGAAGACACAGCAGGTTCGGATAGCGGGGAAAAGGTTAAGGTGGAAGAGCCATCTATAGAAAGACCCGAGGATTATACAGTGTCCGCTGACGGATATGAGGACAGCAATATAAAGATCAGTGTTTCGGAAGTTTTTGAATATAACACGATGGTTAATATAGCAGATATTGAACTGTCCTCAGTTGAATTTCTCAGGGCGGCATTTGCCGAAGACTCATATGGGAAAGATATATTCGCCAACACATCAGACATAGCCAAAGGGCATGATGCGATACTTGCGATAAATGGTGATTCCTACGGATCGCGTGAAAGAGGATATGTTATAAGAAACGGGGTTGACTACCCCAGGACTACGGACATCTATGATGTAATGTGTATTTATTCCGACGGCAGTATGAAGATATACGGACCCGAAGAGAAGGGGTCACAGGAATTATTGGATGAGGGAGTATGGCAGGCATTCAGCATTGGGCCAACTCTTATAAAGGATGGCCAGATATCCGTTTCGCCTGATGAAGTTATTAAAAGAGGCAGAATGAATAATTCCCGTACAGCCATAGGGATCATTGACAATAATCATTTTGTGTTTGTTGTAGGAGACGGAAGAACCTCGGAAAGTGAAGGCCTGACATTATATAACCTGGCAGAACTTATGAGTAAAATGGGAGTTGTGACAGCATATAATCTGGACGGTGGCGGATCTTCAACGATGGTCTTTAACGGAGAAGTGATCAATAAACCTACTTCCGGCGGAGGAATCGAGGAAAGGGCGGTGAGCGACATTGTCTATATCGGATATTAGCAAGATTACAAAAAAGAAACTGTTGTCCCGCATGAAAGTTTATACGGCTGTCATGCTTTCTTTTCTGGCGCTTGGGCTGCTGGGAGGATTGCTTATCCACGGGACATATTCGTTCTTTATGACCTATGCGTTTGCAATACCGCTTCTTTGCTGGATCGTTCCAGGGATAATGCTTTATTCCAGACTTCCGTTAAAGTTTCCGGAGATCAGTATTGTCTCTTATGATGCAGCCATCATAACCTGTTCACTGGGACTGCTTATTACAGGACTGATGAGAAAATTCGGTACCAAAAGTGTGTTTGAGATAGTTTTCTATGCTCTTGGTATCATTTTACTGGGAATATCGGTTGGAATTTATTATATGAACAGTGATCATGAAGACTAAGCTTCTTATCCTCCTTGGCGGAATGGTTGTTTTATTACTCATTCTGATAAGGGGATTTTCCGGAAGTGAATATTCGTCTAACGGTTATATGGAGATAACATATGATCCGCTGACTATGATGTATAATGCCACTCTGCATGGTGATAATGATGAAAGACAGATCATATCATGGTTTGATTCCGAAAAGGAACAATACTGGTTCTTCCTTCCGGAATATACATCAGGTTATGAAGTGATCGATCGCTGCGATGAGTCGGCACCGCATCCGCTTTCGGAGATCAATTTCATGTATTCCGAAAATGTCCCGACTCTGTATATCGATATAGTTGATGAAACCGAATATATTTTCAACAGGGAAAACTGGTCATCGGGAACTATAAAGATCATCAACTCAAAGGGTGATACCGAATATGACGGTGAACTTGAAAAGATAAACGGGCGCGGAAACAGCACCTGGGGTACAGAGAAGCACCCTTTTAATCTGCATCTTAAGAAGAAATCAGTCCTTCTTGAAATGGGGGCCAGCAGAAAATGGTGCCTGTTGGCCATGTACAAGGAAGGAACGCATTTAAACACAAAAGTTACTCTTGACATTGCCAAGGCATTCGGACTCAGATATACCCCCGATGCAACCTGGGTGGATGTGTATATAAATGGTAACTATTTCGGTAATTACCTTCTGACTGAACCGATCGGGGTGAGCGACTGCAGTGTTCCGGGATATGACCTTGAAAAGTGGAACGCTGAAAACAACGAGGATCTTGAATCAGCCCCTTTATTTGAAGAGGAAAACTATAAAGGATATCTTCTGGAAAACGGAGATATGACGGATGGAACCTACGTTGTAGAAAAGGATACTTTCTTCTTTTACAGAGATGAAAAAGTAGGATTCAGTACAGAAGACGGTGGAACATTTACGATCAAAAAACCTGAACATGCATCAAAGGAACAGGTTGAATATATCAAACCATACTTTGAACACGTAACTGAAACCATGATGGACGACAGTGTGGACATAGATCTGGATGCCTTTGACCTGGAATCCCTGGCAGACCGGGGATGGGTTGAGGAGATATCATCCAATCAGGATGCATTTTACGGAAGCATGTTCTTTTATAAACTGCAGGGAGATGACAAACTTTATTCCGGCCCTGTATGGGATTATGACAGGTCGTTCGGTGAAAATAACTCCAGATCCTCTGAGGGGAGGAATGTTGACCCTGCCAAAAGCATGTTTGAATATGCTTACTGGTACAGACAGCTGACAGAGGATCCGAGGTTTATCCCTGTAATGCGAAACGAGCTTGAAAAAGCAGCAAAGGATCTGGACAGGATTTATTATGAAAAGATAGACGAGTATTCCGAGTTTATTCGGAAATCCGTAGAAATGGATCATATAAGATTCAGAACGGACAGGAAGATGGAGGATCGTCCCGGCAACTACGCTTCATATGATAACGATATTCGCTTTATGAAGTGGTTTATGTGCAATCGTCTGAATAATCTGTATGATAAGTGGGAGATCGATCATAAGCATCTGACATTTAACGGAGATGGAACTCCGAGAAAAGTTACAGTAAAGAAGGATGATCAGGTGATCCTGAGTACAGAGGTGCCTGATGGAGAGGTCCTTAAGGATACGCTTCCCGAACTGCCCGAAGAGTATGAAGGATGGAATGTTGAGTTCTGTGACGAACCATACTGGCAGTTTATGCCTGTTTTCGAAGATCTGGTCATATATGCCAAAAAAACAGAGGAATAATGTACAGGATAGAGAATAAATACCACCTGAGTCTGCAGGAAATGGATATATTGGAAAACAGGGTCGGTTCGCTGCTCAATAAAGATGTGTATGCAAACGAAAAAGGCTCCTATCATGTCAGCAGCATTTACTTTGATGATCTTAACGACAACTGTCTTAAAGAATCAGTTAACGGGTATGCGTTCCGAAGAAAATACAGGATCCGTGCTTATGACCGCGCTCTGGATACGGCCAAACTTGAGATCAAGGAAAAAATGTATCATGCCTGCCACAAGATGACTTCGCGGATTTCGGAACAGGAGATCACAGATCTGCTTAACGGAAATGTTTTTGAAGCATCGGAAGAAGACACTGCACGTACAGTTTTTTACATGGACTACAAGTCAAAACTTCTTCATCCGGCAGTGATCGTTTCGTATGACAGGGATGCATATATTTATGAACCGGGGAATGTCAGGATCACTTTTGACAGGAATATAACAGCCAGCCGTGATTTTTCGAGATTTGGGAAAAAGAAAATGATTAAATACCTGTTAGAGGGTGTGGGAGTTGTTGAAGTAAAATACGATTCCTTTGTTCCGATATTTATCTCCAAACTGCTGGAGAACCAGAGTATGCAATTGGTTTCCAATTCAAAATATGTTCTGTGCCGACAGACTATAGATAAAAAATTCGATTAAAAAGGGGTATTCTATGAATGCGATAATTGAAAGACTGACTCAGTCCGGAGGATTCAGCTGGCAGACGGCACTTGCATCATTGGCAGTGTCACTTCTGCTGGGATTATATATTTATGCGGTGTACAGATATACTGCGAAGAAGGCGTTCTATTCAAGAGACTTTAATATAACGCTTGCAGGTATGACGGTTGTTACGGCTGCGATAATGGTTGCTATGCAGTCAAGTCTGGTGGTTTCGCTTGGAATGGTAGGTGCTTTATCGATAGTACGTTTCAGAACGGCCATCAAGAATCCGCTTGATCTGCTGTATCTGTTCTGGGCTATAAGCGCCGGTATCATCGGCGGAGTAGGTTTGTATGTACTTGGAATCATACTTTGCGTTGTTCTTACCGTACTTGTATTGATCCTTCAGATGCTTCCTGAGTCAAAAACTACATATGTGCTTATTGTCAGATTCAAGAAGGCGGAAGAATCTGAGGGGCTGGATAAACTTCTTGCCAAGAAATGCCGTTTGGTTAAAGAAAGATCCAATATCGTCAGAAACGACGAAACAGAACTGGTTTATGAAGTTCTTCCGGCAAGGGATGCAAATCTTGTAAAAGAAATCAACAAAAGTTTTAAACCGCTGCAGATCAGTCTCGTTTCATATGATGGCGAGTACAGAGAGTAATATATGATAAAATCAGGAAAAACGATTGAGAAAAAATGGATTTATATCGGGCTGCTGATAGTTGAAGCTATAATCTTTATTATAGCTGCCATAGTTGTCTTCGGGTCTGACAAAGTCAGCATAAAATATGACGAAAAGCTTCTTTCCGGATTATGGAATGAGGAGAGAAAAGAGCTGATAACGCCCGACGCAAAGCTGCCTGCAGGTATATATGATATTACGATCGATTATAGGTCGGATTCTGTGATACAGACGGAAATCCTTTATAAGGCTGCGTCGAGACATACGGTTTATGATGATAAGCCCACGCTTTCTCCTTACAGCCGGTCTGTCACTTATTCCATATGGGTTAATGATTCATGCGAAGATTTCCATGTAAGATTGAAGGATACTGCTGAAGAAGCATCAACGCTTCAGGTTAACGGGATAGGAATAAATACATCATTTAATTCCAGAATCTACAGGCTAACCTGTGTTTTCCTTTGGCTGGCTGTTACATTTGGCCTTATTGTGTTTTTTTCCAATATGGGAACGCTGTCCCGATATTCAAAGCAGATACTGGGTATCAGCATTATCGTGTTTGTTGCATCCATCCCGCTTTTTACCAGGTTTGTTCTTATAGGACATGATCTGAATTTTCATCTCCTCAGGATAGACGGACTGAAGGAAGCACTTCTCATTGGAGATATTCCTGTTAAGGTTCAGACAAACTGGTGCTTCGGATACGGCTATGCCGTGTCGGCCATGTACGGTGACATCACACTTCTGATCCCTGCAATCATGAGGCTCCTTGGATTTACGATCCAGGCATCATATAAAACATTTATTTTTGCCATTAATCTTACAACAGCACTTCTGGCGTATTTCTGTTTTATCAGAATGAGTAACGGGAAAAAGAACATAGCACTTCTTGCCACTTTCTTATACACCTGTGCACCGTACAGATTCTGCTGCATATATATAAGAGGTGCTGTGGGTGAATACTCCGGAATGATGTTTCTTCCATTAATATTCCTCTGGATGTATGAAATGTATACCGGAGATATTAAGGATAAGTCGCTTGCCAGGAAATATGTACTTCCGGTAATAGGATTTACTGCCATATTGCAGACACATATCCTGACATGCTTTATGATAGCGATATTCATGGGCATTTTTATGCTTGTGTTCTGGAGGAAGACATTCAGAAAAGAAATGATCATTCACCTGCTTAAGGTCGCCGGACTTACGCTGCTTGTTAATCTTTGGTTCCTGGTACCATTTATTACTTTCTTGAGGGAGCCGTTAAGATTACATGTTGATAATGGGTATAATACAGATTTTCAGATTTACGGACTTAGCCTGGCGGAACTCTTTGCTCAGCATAGTTCTGGCAATTCCTATTACAATTGGGCGTATCTGACCAATCTCGGAGACAGAATGTCCATGCCGGTTGGAAACGGTTTCGTTATACTTCTTATTAGCTATGCTTATATCCTATGGAACAGAAAGCCCTCCAACAGGGATATCGCTCCGGGGATATTGGCTCTGCTTGGTATACTTTCTGCTTTTATGGCTTCCAATCTGTTCCCGTATGATTTTATCGAAAAGACGCTGCCATTCATCTCAAAATTCATTACACGAGTGAATGTTCCCTTTAGGTATATAACAACTGCGGTAGCAATTCTGTCCATGTTCGCGGTCTTTTTCTTCAGGGCAGTAGAGAAAGATATCAAGAAAAGGTATCTTGTGATATTATTCGTAGTTACGCTTGTGATCTCAGCCGACCAGTCGATGGAATATCTGTATAAAACACTGTATGATGGACCGTTCAGGGTATACTATGATGATATCTGTCTTGATTCAAATAATCTCATAGGAGATGAATATCTGTATCAAGGAACTGATAACCATCGTATTGAACAGGAAAATTATATCACGATGGAAAATGTATCCTTTGACAGTGTTCAAAGAACTGCCAACAGATTTACCATAAACGGGATTAGTACAGGAAATGATGCCAAACTTGAACTTCCGCTGTATTACTATCCGGGCTATACAGCCAAGGCCGACAACGGATCGGAACTTAAGATAGAACGCGGGAACAATAACCGGTTGAGGATCCTTTTTGATAACGGGTTCAGTGGCAACATATATGTCAGATATACTGAGCCGGTGCTTTGGAGAGTCTGTGAAGTGATCTCGCTTATTTCCATGATCTTTGTGCTCGTTATGGAGATCAGGAGAAGAAAGACTTATTCATGTGGTAAAATAATGTGACTGGGTTATATTCGGTCAGAATTGGAGAGTAATAATGCCGGAAACTAATGAATATAAAATCGAACGTCATATAGATGTACTGGATGGAATTAGAGCGATAGCCATCGTTTTTATTGTGTGGTTCCATATCTGGCAGCAGAGCTGGCTGACGCCGTATATAGAGTTTGATAACAATCTTGCCAGATATCTGAACCTGTCATCACTTAATCTTCATACCCTTGTACAGTTTGGCTACACCATGGTTGAGATGTTCATCCTGCTGAGTGCGATAGTCAACTTTCTTCCTTATGCAAGGTCTATTGTTTTTGGAGAACCCTGGCCCGACACAAGGACTTTTTATATAAAGAGGGCAATACGTATTATCCCTTCATATCTGCTCTGCGTTTTTATTATGTTCATAGGAGCCATTATCGGTAAGAGTTACGGTGATGACTATCTCTTTATGTTTAAGGATCTGATAACACATCTGACTTGCACCAGTACATTTTTTAAGGACACTTATAGGATCACCAAACTGAATGGAGCACTCTGGACTATCCAGGTTGAGGTTCTGTGGTATATTATGATGCCCTTTATTGCCTGGCTTTTTAAGAAATGGCCGCTCATTGTTACTGCGACAATGTATCTTATAGGAATGATATCGGCAAATGTGCTGCTAGTTCATTCTGATGATCTGTGGACCTGCAATAATTTCTTTTTAACGTTTGCGGGTTATTATGCCACCGGAATGCTTATCTGCTTGTTTTATTATCATGTTAAAAGCACAGCTGTTGAAAATCAGTACACTAAAATGATGGCAACACTTGCCATTGTAGGGTCCTATGTCGGATACATTTCAATACTGAACAAGTTTTATGATCATGAGATGCCGTATTCGCAGCTTACGCAAAGGATACCGTTCCTGTTTGTCATGACTGTGTTTGTGCTCGGCATCATGTTCTCTTACGAACCGGTCAAGAGATTCTTTTCGAACAGGGTATTCAGATTTATAAGTCTTATATCATTTAATCTTTATATCTGGCATCAGGTGATCGCAGTTTTCTTAAAAGAGCATCATATTCCCAAGTGGAGCGGAGATACACCTCCAAATGAACTGTATGATACACCCTGGATGAGGAAGTACTTTGTACTGAGCCTTATAGTTGCGGTTATAGTTGCAGTTGCAGTAACATATCTGTTTGAAATACCTGTTACAGATCGTCTCAGGAAAAAATATATAGATGAAAACGGATTGGCATATCCGGGAAAGAAAAGATGGATAAGAAAAAGAATCGTTCGCAGGTAATTGAATACGGATTCATTACGATCCTGTCCGTGATCTCATATCTGATCCTTATGTGGATCATGACGGGCAGAGGTATCTTTTCGCATAACACATATAACAGTTATGCACTTCAGGCTGAAGCCTGGACTCACGGCCGCCTGGATCTTGGACGGGATTATTCATATCTGGAACTGGCACTGTTTAACGGAAAGTACTATGTTTCTTTCCCACCATTTCCTTCGTATATCCTGTTCCCGCTGGCATTCATTTTCGGAAGCAATACTCCCGATGCGCTGCTGATGTGGCTGGAGGATATAATAGCTGCGCTTTATCTGTATAAGCTGGCGAACAAGTTTACGCGCGACCCCAAAATATCGGCGCTTACAACTATTTTTGCGATGCTGGGGACAAATGTGACATTTAATATGCTTAATCCATGGGTATGGTTCAGCGCACAGACCATCTGCTTTATGCTCTCGATAATTGCAATATATTATGCTTTTGAGGGGAAGGGCGGCCTTTCACTGTTCCTGTGGGCGTGCTCTGTCGGGTGCAGACCAATGCAGGCCGTTTTTGTCCCTGTATTGCTGTTTATTCTGTATAAGCATGAGATGGCTCTGATGGAAAAAGAACGAACGGCAGAGAAGAATACAGAAGATCTTATTGACCTTGACCGTGAGAGTCAAGATGAAACAGCCGTTGTGACAGATGAGATTACTGACACAGAAACGGAGCCGGAAAACAGTCGTAAAGACGGAGTACTGACTGATATAGTCAGCATTATAAAGAAACGCTGGAAATGGGCTATCCCCGCCGGCCTTATCGCGTTGTCATACATGATACTTAACTACCTGAGATTTGGAAGCATTACTGAATTCGGGCACAATTATCTGCCTGAATTCGTCGAGGCTGAGCACGGACAGTTTGACATATATTATTTCAGCAACAATTTAAGGATGCTGTTTAATCTGCCTGCATTTGATGATGAAGGCAGGATGATCATTGACCACTTTGGTAATCTTAACTTTATGATAGCAAGTCCTTTTGTCGTATTTGCTGTTATTCTGTTTGCGGCTATCGTGATCAGGAGAAAAAAGGATATCGCTTTTGCAGATATAGCGATAATACTTCTTTGCACGGCATATCTTTGCATTACGATGATGCATAAGACAATGGGCGGATGGCATTTCGGTAACAGATATGCAAATGATATAATCCCGTGGCTGTATCTGAGCGTTGTGTTGGGTTTAAACAAGCTTCCCGGAGTCGGCAAGTATCA
>JAEEGL013841374.1_pt1 | contig 11839 bp, 12 predicted proteins | sample 9134231 | NCBI WGS metagenome assembly JAEEGL01 (sample SAMN16246548, study PRJNA631951) | gut metagenome | biome: gut microbiome; feature: rumen; material: fiber-attached | host: Bos | place: Iran: Karaj | collected 2018-10 | reverse complement strand
CTCTTTCTACCATCTCCTCAATTTTTGCGGGATGAATTCTGCCGTCAAGAATTAATCTTTCAAGCGCAACTCTAGCAATTTCTCTGCGCACAGGATCAAACGCCGAAAGAGTTATGCTTTCTGGTGTATCATCTATTATTAAATCCACTCCAGTAAGGTTTTCTATTGCCCTGATATTTCTTCCTTCTCTGCCAATAATTCTTCCTTTCATATCGTCGTTTGGCAAATTAACAACCGAAATAGTGGCCTCAGCAACGTGTTCAGCAGAACAACGCTGAATTGCCAATGCAAGAATTTGTTCTGCTTTTTCACTGCATTCCTCTTTTATTTGTTGTTCAAATTCATGTATTTTTTGTACTTTTTCGTGGCTAAGTTCATTTTGCAAACTTTCAAGCAAAAAATTCTTTGCTTGAGAAATAGAAAGGCCGGAAATTTTTTCAAGCGCTTTTAATTGTTTTTCTTTGATACTTTCAATTTCCTCATATTTAGACTCCATTTCTTTTTCTTTTAAATTCAATGCATTTTCTTTAACTTCCAAATTTTCAATTTTTTTGTCTAAATTTTCTTCTTTTTTAAGAATCCTGTTTTCTTGACGCTGAATATCTTTTCTGCGTTCAGAAAGTTCTTTTTCTGTGTCATTTCTAAATCTATGTACTTCTTCTTTACCCTCTAATATAACTTCTTTTTTACGAGTTTCTGCAACTTCTTTGGCTGTGCTAACAATTTTTTCTGCTTCTTTTTCTGCAGATTTAATTGATTTTTCGGCACTCATTTTTCGGTAAAGTACTCCTAAACAAAATCCTACAATGATAACTGCTATGCTAATTATTACTACTGATAATAAATCCAAGTTCATTGCGACCTCCTTATTTTTTTCTTCGCAATAAACTTAGACTTAATTTTTTTATTTAATAAAAGACAACATAATTACACTCGTATTAAAAATCATTAAAATTAATACTTTTAAATAATTTTATGACTTAAAAAATATTTATATCCAACGTACATTAAGTTTAAAGTTTTTATTGCAAAATCAAATATAATTAATTAAACTAAAAAAATAATTAGAATTTAAAATAAAATCTTACAAAACAATTTTATTACTTATTCAAATGAATTGTCAAGAAAAATAACAATAATATTAGTTTAAAAAAACAATATTATTATGCTAAATTTAAAAAAATTTAAACTAGTCATTGAATTTTTTTGCTATAAGTGTTATCATTATGTAGTTAAAAATTATTTTTTTATTTTATGGAGCGCAAATGAAAAATATTAGTAAAGAAAAATCAAAAAAACTCTTTGAATACAAAGGTAAACCGCTGGTAAGATGTAAAGACACAATTTACTACGGTGATATAAATGACAAATACGTAGTAAAGATTGAAAGCAAAAAAACAAAAAAAATAAAAGATATAGATGTTTCTACACTGGTAACTGTAGAAATGATGGATACTGATGAAAACACACCAATAACCAAAAAAATTGTTAAAACAAGCGAAAAAGCGGGGCTTTACCTAGCGCTAGATATTGCCGGTGCATGGATGGAAAGAGCCGCTGCAAATAATTAATTTATAAGGAGTGTTAAATTTGAGCAATATAGAATTAATTTTTGGTATTGTACTTTTAGTAATGTCCGTAGCAATAGTTATGGTGGTACTTTTTCAAGAAGGGCACCAAAAAAGCATGGGCACAATAACAGGTTCAGGATCAGATACATTTTTAACCAAAAACAAATCTCGCTCTATCGATTCGTTTTTGGAAAGATGGACCAGAGTTATTTCAATTGGATTCTTTCTAATTGTAATTGCAATAAACATGATTATGTTCTTTCATGTTTTTGGAGCTTAAAAACCAATAAAAAGCCCGGTTAATTAATCCGGGCTTTTTTTGTTTGCACTTTAGCTTGCAGTTCGTAAATCCAATCTTAATCTATCACTTATCATTGCAATAAATTCCGAATTGGTTGGCTTGCCCCGTGAATTATGAATAGTGTAACCAAAGTACGAATTAAGAATATCAATATCGCCTCTATCCCAAGCGACTTCAATTGCATGACGAATAGCTCTTTCTACTCTTGACGATGTCGTTTCAAAATTATGTGCAACGGATGGATAAAGCTGCTTTGTAACAGAATTTATTATTTCCGGATTTTCTATTGACATCATTATTGAATTCCTTAAATAGTGATATCCTTTAATATGGGCCGGTACGCCAATTTGGTGAAGAATTTCTGTTATTTTAACTTCCATATTTGAATCATTTCGATAATCTATAATACCTTTTGAACTCGTCCCTTTGGAATAATTCAACTGACTTTTGTAGTTTATCTGTAAAATTTTTTCTATAATATCCGAATAGCTAATTGGTTTTATTACAAAATATGACGCACCTGCAGACATTACTTCCCGCTCCAAGCTCGGTCTACCAAAACTTGAAACCACTATAAAAGTCGGCATTTCTATTCTGTGATTTTTTCTAATTGTGGTTATTATACCAATTGCATCTATTCTTGGCATAAATAAATCCATTATAACCACATCTGGTTTTAAATTTTCGATGATTTCAATAATTTTAAAACCATCTTTGGGCAAAAACGACAAATCCATTGAATAATGTTTAAACATATCCAGCGCATCTCTGTCTAACTCAATACACTCCTCTGAAATAAGAACTTTTAACTGATTTTGCATAAAATTTCCTCCTATAAATATATTTTATGATATTTATATTTACATAAATTACCAATTATGTCAATAGTTTTCCAGAAAATAAAATATATTCGTCGGATATGTCAATTTATAATTATTTTTAAGAATTCTTTTTGTGTTTAGACTCAAAAACCTTGTTAGAATTTGTCAACATTGTTTCTGCAAATATACCATACCCTTTGGAAGGATTATTTACCAAAACATGCGTAACTGCACCGATCAACTTACCGTCTTGCATTATTGGACTACCACTCATTCCCTGTACTATTCCACCGGTTTTCTCAAGTAATCTCTTATCAGTTATAGAAATTTTTATATTTTTAGTAGGCGAGTTAACATTATAATTTACTGAATCTATATTTATATTGTAATATTCCGGTTTATCACCTTCTAAAGTGCATATAATATACGCTGGACCTTTTTTTACATTCTGCTTTAAAGAAACCTCAACTTCTTCACCTTCAGGAGCATACTCTTTTAACTCACCATAAATACCTGTATTATCATTAATATAAATTTCACCCATAGGCTGCTGGCTTGTAATACAGCCTTTTAACTCCCCGGGCATCCCGGGCATACTTTTATTTACTTCTGTTATAGCAGCCGGAACAACATCACCCGCTCCGCAAGGTATTATTTCACCTGTATCAACATCACAAATACCATGCCCTAATCCCGCAAACATACCATTTTCTTTACTACAAAACGTTAAGGTCCCTATACCAGAAGAGCTATCCCTTACCCACATACCAATTCTATACTCTTTATCATCGGCACTTTTTACCGGAGAAACTTCTATTTTTTCAGATTTATTTTCACGCACTACATCCATAACCAAACTTTTTTCTTTTGATTTGCTTATTATATTTTCAAGTTCTTCATTATTATTTACTTCTTGACCATCAACGCTAGTTATTACATCTCCTTTTTTAAGACCAGCATCTTTTGCCGGAGATTTAATCGAAAAACCAGTATTAACTTCCGAAATATTAGTAATCATTACTCCTTTGCTATGAATTTTAACACCAAAAGGTATACCGCACGGCACAACTTTATGCTTCGGCGTAACATTAACATAAACCGTTTTCACTGGAAAAACATTTAAAAACTTTAAACATGACTTAATTTTTGAAGATGAGCCATTTACTCCTTCTTGTGCCAAACAATTTTTATCGTACTCTTTATTTATAATGCTAAAAGGGAAAAGATTAAACTCAGAATCACTGGCATCATTAACATCGTACATATTTGGCATATAATTTGACGCATAAACAAGACCAGAAAAAAACAAAACGCTAAATGAAAGAACTACACCTGCACTCCACCTAAAAAAATTTTTCAAAATAAAAACACCTCCATTTTAATAATTTGTAGTTTTAAAAGTTTTATTGTATAAAAATATAGACAAATTTATTATTTGCAAATTAATAAAAATACACAAAAGAAATTATTGGATAATCTACTTTAAATTATGGTTGTCTATTAAAATATTTAATGATAAAATTAAAATATAAACATTACAAATTAGGAGCTGAATATTTTGGATAAAAATTATTTTGAAGCAATATACGAAGAAATACTTAAAAACGAAAAAATTAAAAAATTAAAAACAGAAAAAACATCAGAAAATTCTTTTAAAATTTTAAAAGAAGACATAACTTATGAAATTTCATACAACGAAAAAGAAAAACAAGTAACCTTAAAAGCAATCTCAAGCGAAACAAAAGAAGAAAAAAATATATCTTCTTGGCTGCTTGATAATCAAACTTCCTCACAAAAAGACGTTAAATTAATTACCAAAGATTTTATAGAGTCTATTGCCGGAAAAACAAAAACAATAATAAATCAAATAAAAAAGAAGGACTCTTCTGGAAATAATAATTCAGGATTATTTTTCGCCAACAGAATGGCAACATTTTTCCCTGAGCTTAAAGAAAATATACAAAACGAAAAAGAAACATACGAAAGCTTTAGAGAAGCTACATTTGCAAAAGAATTTATTTTACCATCTATCAATAACTATATAAAAACAGAAACTAATAAATCTAAATTAAATAAACTCGGAAAAACTCTAAGCGAACTTTACAAAACATCAGGATTAAACATAAGAAGCATAATCACAATGGTTATTTTAAATGGTTTAGACGAAGAAAATACAAAATTTTCAGAATCATTAAGTGACGAATTAAAATCCGCGTGGGAACACGCAAAAAAATACAAAGGTAAAAAAGTAAAACCAGAAAAAACCAAAAAACAATCTTTGTTCGCAAAAGCTATGAAAGCCCAACAACTACAAAACCAGCAATAATTATATATAAAATCTCCCCGGTTTTAACTCCGGGGATTTTTTTGGACATATCTTCATTTTAAAAATCATATTATTACTACCAAATATTTTTAAGAAGTAACAAATTAAAGGAGTAAGAATATGAAAAGCATTTTAAAAAAAACAGTATCATTTCTAGAAAAATATGAAATTATCAACTTCAGCAAAAACAACAAATTCCTTATAGTCATGGTTGTTTTATTAATCCTAGGAATGGTGCTTGGCTCGCTTTCAGTTCATGAAATAAACTTGGAAGTCCTGCATAAAATAGATTTTTTATTTTTAAATAATTTTAAAGAAATTATTGATAAACCCGGATTAGATATATTTATATCCTCACTTTCAAAATTGTTTTTGATTATTTTATTATTAGAATTCTCTGCGCTTTCTTTTTGGGGTAGTGGATTAATACCACTTATAATATTTTTCAAGGGCTTTAGCATTGGATTAACAACAGGATATTTATATTTAATTTATGGACTTAAAGGAATCGCTTTTTATATACTTATAATGCTACCGGGAATGTTCATAGCACTACTTAGCATAATTTTATTTTCTGCAGAAGCGTTTAAATTTTCCATAAAATTTGCAAAAACACTTTTTCCCCATGTAAATAATAATCAAAACTTATTTCACAACTTTTTGAATCACTTAAAAAATTCCAAATTCAGTCTTGCTTTACTTCCTGTTTCGGCAATAGTAGACACCTGCTTTATAGCCATGTTTTCAAGATTTTTTGAGTTTTAATAACTTTTCAAAATACGAGTATTAAAATCTTCTATAAACCATATATTCTCGCTATTTATTTCAAAAGTTTTACCATTTAAATAATTTAAAAATCCGTCTGAATCTTTAAAATCAAAATGAATCTTATAAGCACAAAGCGCTTGGTATTTATATTTTAATTCTTTATTTATAACATTTTTGCCGTATTTTCCGTCACCAAGCAACGGATGACCAATTGATGCAAAATGTGCCCTAATTTGATGCGTGCGACCCGTTAAAAGACTTACTTCCAATAATGTGAATTTTCGTGAACGTTTTAAAACTTTATATTTAGTAATTATGGTTTTATATTTTTTTAAATCTGCATTTTTATTTTTTATATAAACTTTGTTTTTATCTTTATTTTTATCTAAAAACGCCGTTAAAGTATCTTCATCTTTTTTTATAGTACCACACACAATAGTCAAGTAAAATTTGTAAATTTCACGGCTTTTAATTTTTTTATTAAGTTCTCTGAGCGACTGCGCATTTTTAGCAGCCATTACCATGCCTTGAGTGTTTCTGTCTATTCTATTAACAAGCGCAGGAGCAAAAGAATTTTCATTTTCAGGGTTATACTCACCTTTTTTAAAAAGATAATTTTTTATTCTATTAATCAAACAATCCACTTTACAGTTTTTATCCGGATGAACTATTAAACCGGCTTTTTTGTTTATAATCATAACATTTTCATCTTCATAAACAATATCTAAATTAACGGGTGCTGATTTAAAATCATCTTCCGTAGTACTCTTTTCAAAAAATTCATCATTTATATAAAGCTCTAATACGTCGCCTTCTTTTAGCCTATATGAAATTTCAGATTTTTTACCGTTTACTTTTATTCTTTTCTTTCTAATGCTTTTATACATCATTTTTTCTGGTAACAACGGCAATAATTTCATAATAAATTTATCAATCCTATTATTTTCATCGTTTTTATTTATGATAATTTTTTTCATTATCAAAAAATCCTTTCAGTATAAAATATCTAATTGAAATTCTTTCCTTTTTATGTTAAAATATTATTTATAAGTTATTAAAAAGAAAGGCAGAAAATGAATGCATCACGGACACAGAGACAGAATGCGCAAAAAGTTTCTTTTAAATGGTTTTGATAACTTTGAAGACCATGAAATATTAGAATTCATGCTATTTTATGCTATACCCAGAAAAGACACAAACGAAATAGCGCATTTATTAATCGAAAAATTTGGGTCAATCGACGCTATTTTAGATGCACCTATAAATCTACTTAAAGAAGTAAGTGGCATTGGTGAATCTGCTGCTATCTTTATAAAAATGATTTCGTCACTTGCAAGAATATATGTTGAAAGAAAAAACAACTCAAAAAATGACTATAAAGATGAATCAGATTTAAACCACAGAATTGCTCTAAAATTCATTGGTAGAATGGAAGAAACCGTTGCCGCAATACTTCTGGATGCAAAAGGAAAAATTATTTACGAAGGAATAGTTAGCAAAGGCAGCGTAAATTCCGTGGACATTTATTTAAGAAAAATAATAGAGCTAATTACACTTTATAACGCAAGCTCTATACTTATTGCGCACAATCATCCTAGCGGCATAGCCGTTCCCTCCCAAGAAGATATAACAACTACAAAAAATCTTGCAACTATTTTCAAAGGCATGAATATTAACTTTTTAGATCATATAATAGTTGCTGATCACGATTTTGTTTCGCTAAAAGAATGCGGATTAATATAAATTGTTAATTCAAAAGCTAAAATATACTCCCGATATTTTTCATCGGAAGTATTTTTTTGATTTTTATAAATCGTAATTACTAAAAAATGCAGAAATTCCGCAGTACGTCATATACAAATCAATTTTTGAAATAACTTCAAACGGAGCATGCATAGAAAGTACCGGCACGCCAATGTCAATTACATCAACATTCAAATTAGCTATATACTTTGCAATCGTACCTCCACCGCCATTATCAACTTTACCAAGCTCGCCACTTTGCCACAAAACTTTATTATCATTAAAAAGTTTACAAATCTCTCCGGTAAATTCAGCAGAAGCATCTGAAGTGCCGTATTTACCGCCACTGCCTGTATATTTTGTTAAAACAACACCTCTATTAATAAAGGAACTGTTATTAATTTCGTAGCTAGCCACATAAGTGGGATCATACGCCGCGTTTACATCCGCAGAAAGGCATTTTGATTTTGAAAGCACATGACGAAGTTTAACACCGTCCATCTTAGATAAATCATGTACAAAATATTCAAAAAACCTAGACTGCATCCCTGTATTGCCATCACTACCTGTTTCTTCTTTATCAGTAAATACGGCAATATTTGTCTTATTAGGTTTTTTGCAGTTTAAAATTGCTTCCATACACGGATATGCACACGAACGGTCATCTTGACCATATCCACCAATCATACTGCGATCAATCCCAATATCTCTGGCTTTCATAGCAGGAACAAACTCTAAATCGGAAGATATAAAATCTTCTTCCACAATGCCATATTTTTCATTTAGCATTTTTAATATATTAAGTTTAACAAGCTCTGCGCCTTTTCCATCTTTTAAAGGCAAACTTCCCACTAAAGCATTAAGATCTTCTCCTGTAATCGCTTGGCTCATTTTTTTATTCATCTGCTCTCTTGCTAGATGCGGCAGCAAATCTGTAACGCAAAAACACGGTTCGTCCTCATTTTCACCTAAAACTATATCCACAAAAGTGCCATCTCTTTTTACAATTCTTCCGTGAAGCGCAAGTGGCATAGCCGTCCATTGATATTTTTTTATTCCACCATAATAATGCGTTTTCAAAAGCGCAAATTCGCCAGCCTCCATAAGCGGATTGGGTTTTAAATCAAGTCTTGGGGCATCAATATGCGAAACGGCAATTTTGGCACCTTCTTTAACTCCATTTTTTCCTATTACCGCAAGTATAAGCCCTCTACCACGGTTTACATGATAAACTTTATCACCGGCTTTATATTTTTTGTCTTTATCAAATTCTGTAAATCCTTCGTTAATTGCTCTTTTAAGTATGTAATCTACATTTTCACGTTCTGTTTTGGATCTATTCAAAAAATCTTTATACCCCACGCTAAATTTATCGCATCTTTTTATTTCGTTCTCGCTTAACTCTTTACCACCATTTGTCTTTTTTAAAAATAATTTTTCTCTTAAAATTTTTTCGCTATTTTTAGAACTCATTTTAATTCTTCCTTTCACCTAAAATAAATAAATTTATAAACCTGGTAAGCAAAATTAACTCTTTTAACATATTTTTTTGTTTCTCTATATGGAATATTTTCAAACGTTTTCCCGTCTAAAGAAAGTTTTTTATCTTTAAGCCATCTATCCGTTGTTTTTATCCCAGCATTATAAGCACTCAATGAAACATCTAAATTTTTATACTTCTCAAGCAAAATAGAAATAAAAAGTGTGCCACATTCTATATTGTTTTCAGGATCAAGCATCTCTTCTTTTGATTCGTAATGATTTCGAGTATATTTTTTAAGCCAATTAAACGTATCCGGAGTAATTTGCATAAGGCCAAGCGCTCCAGCAGAAGATTCAGCATTTACATCAAAATCGCTCTCACATTTAATTATAGCATATATAAGCGGCTTTTCAACATCATACTTTTGAGACATTTTTTCGACAATATTTTCATATTTTAACGGGTAAATCATTTTAATTACTGCCACTGAAACCCAAAACAAAAACAAAGGCACAATTACCGCAAATATAAATATCATTAAAACTTTTTTATTAAGTCTTATTATAATTGTTAGTCCCCCTTGTTTATATTTTATTTTTCCAAGTCTATAACTTTAAAACCGGCCGCACGAATAAGTCTATTATAAACTGCTAAACTAAGCTCACCGGTATTACAATAATGAACATACACAATTTTTGCGTGAATTTTATCAGCTTTTCTTAGACCATCAAAAATATTATGGGCCTGAGAAAAAGAATCGTTTTTACTACCATAAGATATATATGGAACGCTAAGTAAAGATATGTCCTCATCAAAACAAAGCGCCAAAACACCTTCTTCTTTACTACTAATTTTATTTACAAAATCAGCATAATGATCTTTTTCTCCTTTTAAAATTATAACTTCAGCATTTGGCGAATAGTGCTTGTATTTTATTCCCGGCGAAAGCACAGGTTTGCCATCTTTTATTTTATGAAATACTGAATCATCAACCTGAATTTTTCCAATAACTTTTTCTATCTGTTCGGGAGTAATTGCCCCCGGGCGCAAAATTCTGGGGACTTCTCCTAAAAGAGAAATAACAGTTGACTCTACACCAAATTTACAGTCCCCACCATCTACCAAAGCATCAACTTTACCGTTTAAATCTTCAAAAACATGGCTAAACCTTGTTGTACTAGGCTTACCTGATAAATTAGCAGACGGTGCAACAAGCGGCACACCCGAAAATTCAATTATTTTTTTTGCAACTGAATGAGATGGAAATCTAACCGCCACAGAATCTGACCCCGCAGTAACTATACTAGGAATTCTATCGCTTTTTGGAAGTATCATGGTAAGTGGTCCAGGCCAAAATTTTTTTGCTAAAATTTTTGCTTTTTCATCAAATTTCGAAACCACTTTAAAAACATCTTCTAATTTAGAAATATGCACAATTAAAGGATTATCCGCAGGACGTCCTTTAGCCAAAAAAATTTTTTTTATTGCATCAGGGTCAAATGCACTAGCAGCAAGCCCATAAACCGTTTCAGTTGGCATCCCAACTATTCCGCCGTTTTTTATTATTTCTGCTGCCTTATCGGCTTCATTTTCATTTAAAATAAGTGTATCCATTCTTTACCTCAAATTATTCTTTACCCGCAAGTTTAGCGGCTCTGTCGGCAGTAATAAGAGCATCTATAATTTCATCTAAATCACCGTTTAAAACATCCTCTAATCTATAAAGAGTAAGACCTATTCTGTGGTCCGTAACCCTACTTTGTGGGTAATTATATGTACGAATACGTTCCGAACGATCACCCGTCCCGACTTGCGATCTTCTTTCTTCAGCAACTGCGCTTTCTTGCTCTTCCCTTTTGGCTTCCAAAAGTCTCGATTTAAGCACTTTCATGGCTTTGTCTTTGTTTTTATATTGGCTGCGTTCGTCTTGGCACTCAACCACAAGACCCGTAGGCAAATGCGTTATTCTTATTGCCGACTCCGTTTTATTAACGTGCTGGCCTCCTGCACCACCCGCACGGTAGGTGTCTATTTGTAAATCGGAAGGATTTATTTCTATTTCAACATCTTCTGCTTCTGGCAAAACGGCAACCGTAACCGTTGAAGTGTGAACTCTACCTTGTGCTTCTGTATCAGGAACTCTTTGCACCCTGTGGACTCCGCTTTCAAATTTAAATCTTGAATATGCTCCTTCCCCGGAAATCATAAAACTTATTTCTTTGTATCCGCCAAGCTGAGTTTCGTTTGCATTTAAAACTTCCACTTTCCAGCGTCTATTTTGCGCATACATATTATACATTCTAAATAAAACTCCTGAAAATAGCGCCGCTTCTTCACCACCTGCTCCGCCTCTTATTTCTATTATAACGTTCCTGTCATCATTCGGATCTTTTGGCAAAAGCAAAATTTTAAGCTCTTCTGAAAGTTTTTCTATTTTTTCTTTGGAAGATTCCATTTCCATTTCTGCCATTTCTTTAAATTCTTTCTCTATCCCACTTTCTTCCAGCATTTCTTTGGCTTCGTTAAGATTTTTCTCTTCTTTTTTTAACTCTCTATATTTTTCTACCACAGGTGTTAAGTTTTTAAGTTCTTTCATCAATGTTCTATAAGTGTTCTGATCTGCAATAACTTCCACATCACAGAGTTTTTTATTTATTTCAACAAATCTTTCTTCGGTAGCTTCAAGTCTTTTAAACAATTTAATCTTCCTCCAAGTTTTATAGTATAATTAAATTAATTATACTATAATTAAGGGTAATATATCAACCAGAATAAACTTGTTTACCACTTAAAAAGTTGAAAATATTCTAAAAATCAAGTATTATT
>JAEEGL013750098.1_pt1 | contig 11839 bp, 7 predicted proteins | sample 9134231 | NCBI WGS metagenome assembly JAEEGL01 (sample SAMN16246548, study PRJNA631951) | gut metagenome | biome: gut microbiome; feature: rumen; material: fiber-attached | host: Bos | place: Iran: Karaj | collected 2018-10 | reverse complement strand
TTCTGGTGTGAATCGATGTTCTGCCATAAAGAATTATTTTTTCAACGCCGCGATGCTTTCCTGCAATGTCTTGATTTTGCTTTCGGCATCGGATTTTTTCTTGCGTTCGTTTTCAACAACCTCGGTTTTTGCGTTGGCAACAAATTTCTCGTTGCCCAATTTTGCCATCACCGATTTCAAGAAACCTTGCAAATGTTGCAGTTCCGCTTCCATTTTCGCAATTTCCTCGTCGGCATTCACCATACCGCCCAACTTAATCGCATATTCCGTAGTTCCAACCATAAACGTGGCCGAAGTGGCGTCTTTCTCGCCTTTGGCAATAGATGAAAAATTACAGATTTTAACAATAATGGAATCGTATGCAGTATTATGCAAACCATTTGCAACAACCAATTCTAATGGATTCTTAAATGAAATATTACGTTCCAAACGAACCTTGCGGACATTGGCAACAAGTTCCTTAACCGATTCAAAATCAGCAATCAACGCATCATTTTTAGCATCAGCAACTGGCTGTTGCGAAACCATAATGCTCTCGCCAGCCTTACGGTCTTTCAGCACTTGCCAAATTTCCTCGGTAATGAACGGCATAAACGGATGAAGCAGCAACATCAGTTTTTCGAAGAATTCCAACGTTTGTTCCATTGTCTTCTTGTCGATTGGCTGACCAAAAGCAGGTTTCACCAATTCCAAATACCACGCCGAAAACTCGTCCCAGATGAGTTTATACACCGTCATCAATGCTTCCGACAAGCGATACTTTTCAAAATCATCGTTGATTTCATCTATCGTGGCACTCAATTTCGCATTGAACCAGTCAATAGCGATTTTTGCATATTCAGGTTGCTCAACATCAGCAACTTGCCAACCTTTCACCAATCGGAGCGCATTCCAAATTTTTGTGTTGAAATTACGTCCTTGTTCGCACAACGCCTCATCAAACAGAATGTCATTTCCCGCAGGAGCCGAAAGCATCATACCCATACGCACGCCGTCGGCACCGAATTTGGCAATCAATTCAAGCGGATCAGGCGAATTTCCGAGCGATTTCGACATTTTACGTCCGATTTTATCGCGAACGATGCCCGTGAAATACACGTTACGGAAAGGCACGTCTTTCAAATACTCCTCGCCTGCCATAATCATTCGGGCAACCCAGAAGAAAATAATGTCGGGACCCGTAACCAGCACCGATGTCGGGTAATAATATTTGATTTCGTCGTTATCCGGTGTGTTGATTCCGTCGAACAGCGAAATTGGCCACAACCACGATGAAAACCACGTGTCGAGTGCATCTTAGTCACGCGAAAGCTGGTCTATCGTAATGTTTTCAAAACCTTTTATCTTCTTTGCCTCAGCAAGCGCCTCTTCGGGCGTGAGGGCCACGACGAACTGTTCCTCCTCGCCTTCCGCCGTCGGCAAGAAATAAGCTGGAATACGGTGTCCCCACCACAATTGGCGACTGATACACCAATCTTGGATATTCTCCAACCAATTTCTATAAGTAGTCACATATTTGGTAGGATAAAACTTGATTTTTCCTTCCAAAACTGGCGGCAACGCAATGTCGGCAAAATGCTTCATCGACAAGAACCATTGACGGCACAGACGTGGTTCAACGGCAGTGTCTTGGTTTCGTTCGGAATAGCCGACCTTGTTTTCATAATCTTCGATTTTTTCCAGCAAACTAGCCGACTGCAAATCAATTGCAATTTGTTTACGGACGTCCATACGGTCTTGTCCCACATACATTCCAGCTGCTTCCGACAAAGTTCCGTCAGGATTGAAAATATCAATAATTTCAAGATTGTGTGTTTTACCAAGATTATAGTCGTTCACATCGTGTGCCGGCGTAACTTTCAAACAGCCAGTACCAAATTCTATATCAACGTAGCGGTCTTCAATTACAGGAATCACACGATTCACAAGAGGCACAATCACCTTGTGGCCACGCAACCATTGATTTTTCGGATCTTTGGGGTTGATACACATAGCGGTGTCGCCCATAATCGTCTCGGGACGAGTTGTGGCAACCACAGCATAATATCCTTTTGCATCCTTATGCAGAATCTCCCCTTCCTGATTCGTAGGAACGACAGGATTTTCGGCTGCATCGGCAACGTAGTATTTCAGATAATACAGTTTGCTCTTTTCGTCACGGTAGATCACCTCTTCGGTCGAAAGCACCGTCTGGGCTTTCGGATCCCAGTTGACCATACGAAGACCACGGTAAATCAAACCTTTTTTGTACAAGTCAACGAACACCTTCATCACACTTTCGGAACGAAGGTCGTCCATAGTGAAGGCCGTTCTGTCCCAATCGCACGAAGCGCCAAGTTTACGAAGCTGCTTCAGGATGATACCTCCGTGTTCATCGGTCCATTTCCAAGCATGTTCAAGGAATTGTTCACGAGTCAGGTCACGTTTTTTAATCCCTTGTTGAGCAAGTTTGTTCACCACCTTTGCTTCCGTAGCGATAGACGCATGGTCGGTTCCGGGAACCCAGCACGCATTTTTGCCCGTCATACGAGCACGACGAACCAAGATATCCTGAATCGTGTTGTTCAGCATGTGACCCATATGCAGCACGCCCGTCACGTTTGGTGGCGGAATCACTATCGTATAAGGTTGACGATTGTCGGGTTTGGAACTAAAAAACTTGTTGTCGAGCCAGTATTGATACCATTTGGCTTCAACGTCCGTAGGATTGTATTGTGAAGGTAACTCCATTGTTATAAATTATTTGCGTGCGAAGGTAGTAAAAATACATTAGAAAAGGATTAGATGGCAATAAAATCTTCACGTAACAATCATACGAAAACACCCTAAACCAATGTCAATCAAATCCACTACCCATCGAAAACTTTCAAAAACGTGATTTTTCCCAACATTTAGGGAAAGTTTGTCTTTTACATACTGAAATCATAGTACGTTTTATTTGGTAATTCTTACTTTTGCAACAAATTTTAGTATGGAAACGGAAAAACTCTGGAACAGCAATTATATAAAGGTATGGTGCGCCAACTTTATGATATTCTTTTCATTTATGTTGCTCACCCCGCTACTACCATTGTATTTGAGCGAAACGTTTCAGACCGACAAACACGTGATTGGGATTGTGTTGTCGGGTTATACCATTATGGCATTGATAACCAGAGCGTTCAGTGGATTTATCGTTGATAGTTTTCCTCGAAAAATCGTACTGCTCGTAAGCTATTTTCTGTTTTTTCTGTTTTTCAGCGGTTATATCATTGCAGGCTCTCTCCTATTTTTTGCTATCGTCCGAACGTTCCACGGAGCGCCATTCGGGGCTACAACCGTGGCTAACAGCACAGTGGCAATTGATGTGCTACCACCATCACGGAGAGCGGAAGGCATTGGCTACTATGGACTTAGCAACAATCTAGCTACGGCAATCAGTCCAACAGTGGCATTGTGGATTTTCAACGCCACACACAATTACGACATTCTATTTGCCACAGCGTTTATTGTGGGTGCTATAGGATTCACAATAAATGCGACAATAAAATTACCTAAAAAGGAGCTCATTCGAAACAAACAGCCAATTTCACTTGACCGATTTTTTCTACTCAAAGGCTGGAGCGAAGCGATGTGTATGGTTTGCTACGCATTTTCGTACGGCGTGATTTCGACGTATGTGGCTATTTACGGCAAAGAAGAGTTGGGCATCACAAGCGGAACGGGATTTTTCTTTATGTTGCTCGCCATCGGGTTGATTTTGTCGCGGCTTGTAGGTGGACGCACGCTCAAAAAAGGCAGAATACTTGAAAATGCAAGCATAGGCTGTGTCATTTCGTTGTTCGGATATCTGCTGTTCGCCGCACTCCACAACCCTTTCGGGTATTATGGTGCAGCTTTGATTATTGGTCTCGGCAATGGTCACATGTGGCCTGCATTCCAAAATATGTTTATCAACCTGGGCACCAACAACCAACGTGGTACGGCAAACTCATCTCTGCTTGTATCGTGGGATGTGGGCATAGGAATCGGCATTATGGTCGGCGGATTCTTGGCAGAATATTTTGGTTACCACAGCGCGTTTTGGTGCGCATGGATTATCAACATCACTGGCGTGGCAGGATTTTTCCTCTACGTGCGACGAAGTTATCAGAAAAACAAATTACGGTAAATCTATATTTCCCCAGCCTTCAAACGTTCCGCATTTTCAGCGACAATCAACCCATCAATTATTTCTTGGATTTCACCACCCATAATTGCTTGTAAGTTATACAATGTCAAATTAATACGATGGTCTGTCACTCGACCTTGCGGATAGTTGTACGTGCGGATTTTTGCCGAACGGTCTCCTGTGGATACCATTGTCTTACGTTTTGAAGCAATATTGTCAAGATATTTTTGGTATTCCATATTATAAATACGGGTACGCAACTCTATCATAGCCTTTGCCTTATTCTTCAGTTGCGATTTTTCATCCTGACATTGCACGGTGATTCCCGTTGGAATATGCACCAAACGAATAGCTGAATATGTTGTGTTGACACTCTGTCCGCCGTGTCCCGACGCACAGAAAATATCGGTACGAATGTCGGATTCCTTCAATTCAATATCAAACTCTTCCGCTTCGGGCAATACCGCCACTGTTGCCGCCGAAGTATGCACACGTCCCTGAGTTTCGGTCGCTGGCACACGTTGAACACGGTGTACACCCGATTCATATTTTAACGTACCATACACGTTTTCGCCCGTAACTTCAAAAACTATTTCCTTATAACCGCCCGATGTTCCTTCGTTAAAACTTGAAACTTGTACTTTCCAACCTTTTGACTCACAATATTTTGTGTACATACGGAATAAATCGCCTGCAAAAATAGCCGCTTCATCACCGCCCGTTCCGCCACGAATTTCAACAATAGCGTTTTTCCCATCTTCAGGGTCGGCAGGAATGAGCAAGAGGCGGATTTCGTCCTCCATTTTCACAATTTTTGGCTCAGCTTCGTCAATCTCCATTTTCGCCATTTCGCGCATTTCCTCGTCGTTTTCCGTTTCGAGAATCTTTTTCGCCTCTTCGTAATTCGACAATAGATTTTTGTATTCCTTGCGCGCGTTCATCAACAGTTCCAATTCGTGATATTCCTTGTTCAGCTTAACAAAACGCTTCATATCGGCTATCACAGCCGGATCGGTAATCATTGTTGATATTTCCTCGAATTTGAACTGTAATCCATCCAGTCGTTCGAGTAGAGATTGTTCTGCCATATAATTATGTATTTGCGTGCAAAAGTAGAAATTATTTGCAATAATCCCGAAAAAAACTCAAGAATAACAAAAAAGGGAGCTCTCGCTCCCTCTTAAAAAAATGATAATCATTCTTATTCCTCATCCAATTGTTTACTTATTTGTATTAGTTTTTCCTTGTTTTTAATACGAATGGTTTTCTTGTCTAGAACAATAATCTTGTCTTTTGCCATTTCGCTCAACAATCGGATTGTACTACCCGTTGCGATACCGCAATATTCAGCCAAATCGTTACGGGAAATAGGCATATTGATAAAGTCACCTTTCACTAAATCAGTCATATAGAGCAACGAACTTGCCACACGTGATTTGATAGATTTTTGACCGAAATCAACAACCTGCCGTACAAATTTTTTAGTAAACGTGCATAAATACTCGAATAACGCATACGCGCACTGACCATTCGACGTAACAACCGTTGCGAAATCTTTTTTGTCAATAAACGCAACCACACTGTCGCTCAACGCAGACGCCGTCGCCTGAAAAACTTCATCGTCAAGGGAAAAAACACCAATCATATTGACTGGTTTTAGCAACGAGATAATTGTTCCACCCGAACTCACCTCATTTTCTACTGTGATTTTACAAAGGCCGGAAAGCAAAACCGCATAGGCACTAATATTGAAACCTTGCTTGTAAATTGTTTCTCCTTTATTAAACGAAATAACCTTCAGACTTTGGGATAACAAATCTAACTCTTTCTTACTCAAAGTCTTTCCAATGCTGGTTTTAACCAACTGTTTTAAAGCTTCTTGTTTTGTAGGAATTTTCATATTTGCTAATTTTTAATTCTCAATGTAACAAAAATAATATTTTTGCGCGAAAATCAAATTTATTTCAGTAAAATTTTTAAATTAATCGACAATATGGGCGTTTTATTCCACAAAACACAGCAATGTGTTTTACGCTCGTAGAAAAATTGTTAATAAGTAGCGCCGAAAATCGACCTATAAAAAGAGAAAATAACGGAACTTTGGGCAATTGGTGTTTGTATGGATTATTACGAATTCACATGCGATTCTCATTGTCTTTCTGTTGACACCCAGGAACTCCTTACGGCGTTTTTGGCCGAAATCGGATTCGAGAGTTTCAACGAAGAAAATGGACAATATAAAGCATATATACAATGTATGCTTTACGATGCAAAACGATTGCAGGATATGTTGCGGCAACGGGAATCGTGTTTAGGGACTTTCCCCTACACCATCGAATTCAAAGCCTCGGAGGATTGGAACAAACAATGGGAAGATTCTTTCACGTCAGTTGAAATCAACAACGACATTGTAATCCGCACACCTGACTGTAAGCCCCAAAAGCGCTATTTGCATGAGATTCTGATACAACCCCGTATGGCATTTGGTTCGGGAACGCACGAAACCACGTCGCTCATTTTGCAAACTATGCGAGATATTGATTTTCAGAGAAAAACAGTTGCCGATTGCGGATGCGGAACAGGAATTTTGGGAATTTTTGCTTCGCTGTTGGGCGCATCAAATGTGTTTGCTTTCGACTATGACCAAAACAGCGTAGAAAACGCTCGCACAAATGTGACGCTGAACAATATTACGAACGTCAGCATACAACAAGCAACGCTTGATGTGCTGCAAAACAAACAATTTGACATTGTTTTAGCAAACATTAACAGAAATGTGCTTGTGGAAAACATGAAATTCTTAGCAAATGCGGTGAACAACAACGGATTAGCGATTATGAGCGGTTTCTATAGTGAAGATGTCGCCTACATTCAAAAATCAGCTGAATCATTTGGTTTACAATTTATTACATCAAAATCTAAAAATAATTGGACAATAGTAACTTTTATACGAAAATAACCATGGTACGTTTTAAGAAAATCATTTTACTGTGTACACTTATTTGTACAACTCTTTTATCGAACGGACAGCAAATCAAACAATTTGCCGACGACGAAGTGTTATTTTTCCAACAATTGGAACAATTTTTCTCAAATTCAGCCCAAAGTTCTGATTTGCAGAAATATCTGAAGCAATTCAAGAAAACGTGGGATTCTGGGTCTATCGACCGTGAGGAAAAAAGCCGCATTGTGGCTACAGCAAACGCATTGCTGAAAAAATACGGAAAACCAAGTCCGCATTTTCATAATTATTTGCAAACAGTTGAACTGTTTTTCACAACCGACCAACCCGCAAAAAGTTACCACGCTTGGGACGACGCTTTTCGTTATTTGCTGAAAACCAAATCGTTGAACGTTGCCGACAAATTCTGTAAAAACGCATTGTCGTTGCTTTCGAACCATGAAATTTATTCATCGGCATCAGTTACGTGGACATTGCTCCGCGTGAAATCATTCACATTCTCGTTTGAAGACAATGTGGCAAAAGTAATAATGCCACCAACAAATCTCCAATGTACATCGGCAGGCAATTCATTTTTGATTTATCAAGCAAGCGGTTACTATCTTCCTTTTGATAATCAATGGGTTGGCGATGGCGGAAAAGTAACGTGGGAACGTTCAAACTTCAAGACGGAATCTGTTTTTGCGGAATTGAGCAAATACACTATAGACATGACTAAATCGAGCTACAAAGCTGATTCAGTGTGGTTTACAAACGAAACTTACTATTCCGACAAAATTTTTGGTTCGTTGGAAGACAAAACCATTCCTGCCAAATCGCCAGCCGACATAACCTATCCCCGATTTAAATCGTACCAAAACGTGTTCGTTATAAAAGACATTTATCCAGGCATAGACTACCGTGGCGGTTTCAGTATGAATGGTTCCCGTTTTATTGGTTCTGGAACGGTGCAAGAACCTGCCACTCTTGATTTTACAAACAACGGCAAGAAGATTTTTAAAACATCATCGGTTGGCTACACATTCCAAAAAGAAAGCATTGTCAGCCGTAATGCCGCAATCAGCATCTACATTGAGCAGGATTCCATCTACCATCCGGGCTTGATGTTCAAATATAATGTAGCGACCCGCACCGTGAACCTTATCCGCGACGGCGACACCGAAAATCTTTCGCGAAGCCCGTATTTCAACTCGTACCACATGCTCGATATGGATTTCCAACAATTGACGTGGCAAATCGACAACCCTGAAATGAAAATGGGCGGAATGTCGGGTGCCACATTGAGCAAAGCGACTTTTGAATCGTCGAACTATTTCCGTGAGGCCCGCTACCGCGAAATCGGAATGTTCAACGAAATACACCCATTGGTTGCACTCCGCCGTATGAGCAAGGCAAAACAAACGGAAACATTCACGGTAAAGGAATATGCATCGTATATGCGTATGCCTGAGCAAGATGCAATTCATTTGTGCTTGGACCTTTCGTTCCGTGGTCTGATAACATTCGATGCAAAAACCAACACATTAACAATCAAACAACGTACCTACGAATATCTTGACGCCGTGGTCGGCAAAATCGACTACGATGTGATTAAATTCGAATCGGAACATGATATGAAAGGTATGTCAAATGCCACCTTGGATTTGTCAAACTTGGATTTAAATATGGTTGGTGTGTCGAAAATCCAAGTTTCCGACTCGCAAAACGTGGTGTTCTATCCTCGTGGTAGTCAGCTCACTATGTCGAAAAACAGAAACTTTGAATTCGACGGAATTATCGAAACTGGTTTGTTCACATTCTACGGCCGTGGATTCGACTTTAATTATGAAAACTTCAAAATCAACCTGCAAAACGTTGACTCTCTGAAAATTAAAGTTAAAAGTTTCACCGAAAACCAATACGGTGTAAAGGAATTTGTTCCAATCAAGAACTCCATTGAACACGTTACCGGCGACATCCTGATTGACGACCCGAACAACAAATCAAGTATCAAGGATTTCCCGCAGTACCCGATTTTCAACAGCAAGGAAATTTCGTATGTATATTACGACCATCCACAGATTTACAACGGCGTATATGACCGTAACAAATTCTATTACAAGGTCGATCCATTCGTAATTGACAGTGTGAACGACTTCTCTACCGACGCATTGTTTTTCAATGGAGAACTGATTTCTGCCGACATTTTCGAAAATATCCGCGAACGCATTGTGGTTCAACCTGATTATTCATTTGGTTTCACCCGTGTAACAGGAAAATCAGGATACAAAACGTATAAAGGCAAAGGTACATTCACCGACACTATCAACTTGAGTTGGAAGGGATTACGTGGTATCGGAACACTTGATTACCTTAGTTCAAAATCAGTTTCGGGACCAAAAGGCTTTACGTTCTTCCCCGACTCTACCAATGGTTTTGCAACCACATTTAATATTAAACAACAAAGCGCTGGTCCTGAATCGCCAAGCGTGAACGGAGAAAGTGTGAACATACATTGGGAACCATACGAAAACAAATTGTGGGCTGTGGAAACATGCAAGGCGTTCAAGATGTATGGTGACTCTACAACTCTTTCGGGAGGTTTGATTTACACGCCAAAAGGTCTTGGCGGCTGGGGTAAATACACGTTCAGCGAAGCAAAACTTACGTCAAACACTTTCGATTTCAAGGAAAAAATCGTGAACGCCGACACAGCCGACTTCGATTTGCTCACACAAGGCGGTGCATTGGACGAACTTGCGTTTAAAACCAAGAATGTAAAAGCTAATATTGACTACACAACGAAGAAAGCAAATTTCACAACCAACGACACATTGTCGTTGGTACAATTGCCTAAAAATATGTACATCTGCTACCTCACAAAATTCACGTGGGATATGCACACAAAACAAATCGCACTCGGCGACCCGAAAGATTTGAATTCCGACCGCCGCGATTTGCACTTCTATTCCGTACATCCAAAACAAGACACACTTAACTTCCTTTCTCCGTACGCGACATACGATTTGAAGCAGTATATTATTGGTGCGCACCAAGTTCCATATATTGATGTCGCGGACTCGCGAATAGTGCCTAATAAAGATAGCGTAATCACTATTCGCCAAGAGGCATACATGGATACACTCCGCACTGCCAAGTTATTAGCCGACAGAGAACACAAATATCATTCAGTATATGACGCAACATTCTTTGTAAAAGGTAGAAACAACTTCTCTGGTCACGGTATGTACGACTACATTGATGAAAATAAAGTAAAACATCCTCTTCCACTTACAAAAATCAAAGTTGATACTGCTTTGCACACATACGGTATCGGTACATTGGAAGAATCGGAAAACTTTAAACTTTCATCTGTTTACAGCTATTATGGCAACTATAAAATGATGTCAACCCACGAATACCTGAACTTCGATGGTAATGTGTTGATAGACAACCAATGTGCGAAAATCAAACCGACATGGTTCAAATTTGCGGGCGACATAAACCCGTTGGAAATTTTCATTCCTGTAAGCGACAACATGTTTGACCTTGATTCCAACGCTGTGGGAGCTTCAATCTACACAGATTCAAGACGCACAAGCATTTACACGGCATTCACATCGCCAAAACGCCACGAGAAGGATGTTCCTATGATGAGTGCAAATGGCTATTTGTACTATGACAAGAACAGCCATTTATATAAAGTAGGCTCGAAAGAGAAAATTCTTGACAGCAAACAAAGTGGCAACCTAATCACATACCACCGTGAATATTGTAATTCAACAGGTGAAGGAGCTTTGAATCTGGGACTTGATTTTGGACAAGTGAAAGTTGGAACATACGGAACCGTTACGCACAATATGACATCGGGACGTGTGACTATGGAAACATTCACAACTGTTGACTTTATGTTTGACGATGGTATAATAAAAACATTGGCCGACACGCTGAACAACCGTCAATCATTAAAAGGTGTAAACAAAAACTCCAATGCATTTGCTATCGGTCTTACCGAACTTTTAGGCAAAGCAAAAGCTGACGAATGCCTTAACGATATTAAAGTATATGGTGATATTCGTAAAATACCAAAAGAATTGGAACACACCATCACATTCTCGAAACTTGACTTCGCATGGGATTCGGCAGCCCACGCCTACCGCTCTGTCGGCCAACTTGGAATCTATATGCTTGGCAACACTAAAGTTGACCGTTCAGTAAATGGTTTCGTGGAATATGCGAACCTCTACAATGGTGATATGTTCACTTGTTACATTGAACTTGACAAAAAGAACTGGATATTCTTCCACTACAGCCACGGTGAAATGTACTTCGCTACTTCCGATGTGAAAGACCCAGCGAAGAAAAACGCAAGCCTGCACGACCTTGTTACTGCTGTTCACAACACAAAACCAGCAAAACGCACTATGAATGTTGGCAAAAAAGAAGCTCCGTATATGTATTTGGACGGCGGAGAAGCGCTCAAACGCCAATTCCACGAACGTTTCCGTGCTAACAGACCGTATGAGGATTACCCACCAGAATACGGTGATGACGAGGAAGAATCAAACAAAGGCAAAAAGAAGAAAGAAGAACACGACGAATACGATGAGTACGATGATTAGTTAACCAATTCCCAGTTATGACAAGTTCATAACTGGGAATTTTAATACTTACTATTATGCAATATTTTTTACCTGTTTTTTTACTGCTATTAGCAAATGTTTTTATGACAATCGCGTGGTACGGGC
>JAEEGL013474355.1_pt1 | contig 11839 bp, 6 predicted proteins | sample 9134231 | NCBI WGS metagenome assembly JAEEGL01 (sample SAMN16246548, study PRJNA631951) | gut metagenome | biome: gut microbiome; feature: rumen; material: fiber-attached | host: Bos | place: Iran: Karaj | collected 2018-10 | reverse complement strand
TGGAAAAGGGTCTTTTTATGAAAAATATATTATTAGTGATGAAAATAAGAAATTTTATGATTATTTTTATAAAAATTAATATTTATTAATGGTATATAATATATAGAAAAAATTTTGATTTTATAAAAAAAATATATTGTTAATTTTTTAAAAAATTAATTAAAATTTTGTAAAAATTTTTGTGATTCATTTAGTCTATCTGATAAAGAATTTGTATATTTTGATATTATTTCTTTTAATTTTTCTATTTGTTCTTTATCTTTATATATTTTTGTATTTAAAGTATTCATTTCTTTTTCTAATTGAACATATTTTATCAGTAATATTCCAATTTTATTTACTTCATTTTTATTTAATATTATCATATTATGCTCGCCACAATATAATTTACTCAATAAATCATTCATATCATAATTATCTTTATTTTTTATTAATAAAGTATTATTTTTTATATTATAAAAAGTATTTTGTGATAAAACAAATCTATCTTCTATCATAATTGGTTTTGAATTATTATAAAAATTATTTTTATTTTGTATTATATTTACTTTTTTTGGATTAATTAAACCTTTATAATTTAGAGGATAAATATAAGGTTGATTTAATTTATTAATATTATTGTTACAAATATAATTAGTGAAATTATTTTCAAAAATATTATTATTATTACTAAAATAAACATATTTACCAGTTGTAAATAATATTTCTTTTATATCATCATCATTTAAATTATAAAAATTTCCTTTTTTAATAGAACCTATTTTTTCAAAATTAATTTTCCCAAAGTCAATTTTTAAAAAAGAATTTGTTGAATTTGTTTTTGACAATTTATAATTATTATTAAATATTGATTTTGTTGTATTCAATATATTTTTTTGTTCAAAATGTTTAAAAGGGATTTTCATGTTTTCAGTTGAAGAAGAAGATCTAATATTGTTTTTAAAATTTAAATTTGTCATATTAATAAATTTCCTTTCTTTAATGCTATAATTTGTTAAATTATATTTCTCCTCATCATTTTTTTTATATTCATCATTATTAAAAATATATTTACTTTTATTCATGATTTCATTAAATTTATAATTTAAATCATTTGTATTATTTTTATTATATAAACCATATTTTGACATAGTATGGATAATTTTTTTTTTATCAAATTCACTTTCAATAGTTTTTAGTTTATCAATTATTTCGTTATTGATATTTGAAAATTGTTCTTCAGTATTTAAATTTTCTAAAGATAAATCACCTAAAAAATCTTTACTTGTATCAGTTATAATATAAAAAAATAAATCAATCATAAAATTTAATTTATCAGAATCATTTAATGATTTAAATTCAGTATAATCTTGATTTTTATAATATAATTTAAAGAAATGCTGAAATATGTTATTAGTAATTAATTCATTTATTCTTGGATGATTAGGATTTTTTGTTATAATTTGTGATAAGTTTTTTTTTGAATAATATTGATTTATATCATTTTTCCCTATATTAAATCTATTACTAATATTATCTTCATTTTGATATAATGAATTTGAATTGTTTAATATCCTATTTGATATTGACATTAAATATCAAATTAAATTTATTCAAATAATTATATAAAAGTAAATTTTAAAAATTCAATAATTATTTTAAATATAATATATTAATTAAAATTTGATTTATTTGTTAAATTTTTTTTATTAATATTTGTTTTTTCAAAATAAACTTTGTCAAAATCTGTTTTTTCTTTTAATTGCTCACTTTTTAATTTATTAACAATCTGGATTTTATTTTCTATTGAATTCAAAATTTTATCCATTAAAAAATAAGCATAATAGTTTTCTCCATGCATATTAGTATCATATAATTCTAAAGCTTTCCTATTATATACAGATAATAAATTTTTAAAATGTGTACTTAAAGTTTTATCAATATTTAAATATAAATTATAAAAAAATGTTAATCCTTTTTCAATAATTGGATAATTTTCAATTTCATCTAATAAAACATTTTTATCTAATGTTTCTTTATTAAATTTCATTTTTAATTTTTCCTCAAAATGAATCATTAAATCAGAATTAAAATAAGGATTAAAAATTTGATGAAAAATATGAATTACTCTTTTAATAGTAATTAAATTTTTTTTTCTATTATTTTCTTTTTCAGTATCACAAAATAAATTAATAATATCTTTAATTTTAGTTTTATTATTTTTATTAGTTGTTAAAATAAAATAAATTAAAACTTGAATAATATCAATTTTTTTATTTTGACTTTCAAAAGAGAAAATTAAAAATAATTGTTCAACAAAATCATCATCTGCTCTTAAATTAGACACATTAGTAAATTCTTGAAATTTTTTATGACTCCAATAATGATTTTCAATAAAAAACCATTTTGATGTATCATAATATAAAATAAATTTTTCCATTAATAGGGTATTTTGTTCCCATAAATTTTTTAATATTTTTAATCTTATTAATCTTTTTAAATAATTATTTCCTTTTTTAATTTGAAGAAATTTTTTATAAAAATTTTCTTTTATTTTTTCTTTTTTATTTAATATTGAAACATGATTTAAAACTTTAAAAGAATTTTTTATTGGATGATATTTATCTTTACTTTTTATTTTTTTATCTTTATTAAATAAATCTTTTAAATTATCTAATTTCATATTTTTCCTTTCTAAAGAGAATTTAACTTTATGAGGAATAAAAGAATAAATAGATTTTGTAAAAATAGATAATTTTCTATTTCCCATTAAATTCATTATTTTTTCTTCAATCTTTTTGTAATGAACTCCATTATTTTCATCTAAAAAAAGATTTCCATTCTTTAAATTTGTCATAGATCTAATTTTTTTTCTTTCAATAAAAGATATTTTATTCATTGGAGAATAATTAATATTTCTATTTTTAAAATAATTACTGTTATTATTTGATAATTTTATTCTTGAATTTGAAGGAGAATTTTCTTGTGAATTATATGCAGTTGATGATAAAGGAAAATTTAATGATGAAGTTGTTGTAATTAATTTCAAAGAATTTAATTTATAATTTTGAATATCTACTTTTTTATTTTTTCGTTTTGGAGAATTAGTAAATGAAGAAAATGAATTTGGGATTTTTTTATTTATATTTATATTTATATTTTCTTCTGAAAAATATCTTAATAAAGGTTTATCTATATTATCTTCTTCATTAAATAAATTCATTATTATATTTAATAATTTTTTATATTGAAATAATTAATGTCGTTAAAAATATATTATATGTTTTTCTTTATAATTGAATAATAAAATTTTTTTTAGTTTTTAATATGTTTAATTAATTTATATAATGGAATTAAATTTTTCTAATTACAATAATCAAAATAAAAATGATAGAAAAAAAATTGAAAATTTTGCAATGTTTTTATGTTCAAGAATAGGAATCAATAATAATTTAAATACTTTAGCATCACCATATAATAACAAGTTAAAGGTATCAAATGAAATTTCAACTGATAATAAATCCAATATAAATAAAGATACTTTTATTTCAAAAGAAAAAGATAATTCTAATTTAAATGATTCATCATTATCAAATAAAACAATAATAAATTCCTTTTATAATAATATAAATAATAATAATGCTAATAAAAATAATAATATTAAAAATACTAATATTAATATTTTAATTGAAAAAGAAATTAATAAGGATAATTATTTGGATATTAATTATCAAAAATTATATAAACTTTTAACAAATGTTTATTCTAAATTAATTCAATCATTATATTCATATGAAGAATATAATAATTCATTTGAATATAGAATTTTACCATCTTTTTCAAATTTTTTCAACATAAATTTTAATTTAACAAATGTTGATTTATTACTTCCTGAGTTTTATAAAAATTATAATTATGAATTAGTTAATTTAATATTGATTGATTTAATAAATAAAATTAAAATAAATGAAAAAATAGGTAATGAATTAATAAAAACAATATTAAAAATTACAACAAAAATATATGAAAATTATTTATATATAATTTATATTGATAAAAATACAAATAATAATTTTTCAAAAAAAAGATGTTTAAAATTATTTAAATCTTATTTCACAAATTTAAATATAAATCTAAATTATAAATGCGAAATATTAAATAATATATATTATATTAAAAATTTTCTTGAAGAAGAAATAACAATTTTATTAGATTGTTTTGAAAAAAATATTGATAATAATATAATTTTTACAAACAGAAATAATAATTATTCAAATACACCTATTAATATATTATCAATTTTATCTGATTTATTAAAATTATTATCAATTGAATTTGGACATGAAAATTTTACTTTATATGAACAATTAAAAGAACAATTTAAAAATTTAATTTTTAATGATGAAAATATTCCATTTAACGCAAGAAATACATATTCAAATTGTGATTCTTTAAATTATATTAAATTTTCTAAAATATTTACTATTATTATTAATATAGATGATATTTTATATATTTATGATAAAAAAGAAGGATTCTTATTTAGACCTTTCTTATTTGATTTTTTTAAACAAATTAAAATTGATTATAATATTATTTTAATTTCATCTCTTTCTCAAAAAGATATTATAAATTTAATTAATGCTATAAAAATTAAAAGTTATATTAATTCAGTTTTTTTATATAAAAATGAGAATAAAGAAAATCGAATTATTATTTCTTCTTTGAAAGATATTTTAAATAATGAAAATGAAAAAATTAGCCATTCTAAATTATTAATTATTGATAATTTACAATTGACAATATTTCCTTATTATACAGAAAATATATTAAATATTTCATTTATGGAAAAAAATGCTTATAAAGATGATAATACAATGAAAAATTTAACAAAAATATTATTTTCATTTACACATAATTATAAATACATAAATGAAGAAGATATTCGTAAAATATTAATTTTATACTATGAAAATAATTAAAACATATTATATACATAATAATATAATAAATTAAAACTTACTAAAAAAATTTTCATAACAATAAAAAAATTTAATTTTGGAAATATATATTATGATAGATATTATGATTTATAAAAATGAGACTATTATTTATATATAATAAATAGTATAATAATAATTCTAAATTAAATCAAAAATTAAAAATAATAAATCCAGAAAAAAATCTTTTATTAAAAAAAGAAAAATTACTAATAAAACAAAATATATTATTTTATATATAAATTTTTTTTTAATATAAATCAGTAATTAAATTTACAATATAGCAAACAAAAAACGAACAATTTATAATTAAATTAAATTTATTATTTTCTGAATTAATAAATTGTTATTTTGATTTAACAATAAATTACTACTTCTTCTAAATATATTATATAATTATTTAATTTTTCTTTTAAAAGATTAAAATATTTTTAAGTATTTTCTTTTTATTTATTCAATATTTTTTATTGTAATAACATTTTTATTTGTATGAAATCAAAATATTATGCTATAATTTAATAAAATGAAAATTTGTTTCTTTTGTTTGATTATTCAAGATAAATAAATTATTATTCTTTGATAATGTTTAATTAAATATGTAAAAAGTATACAATATTTTTTATCTTTATGCGATAATTTATAATATTTATATATTTAGATTTTTTTTCTAATATGATTATTTCTTTTTAACTAGTTAATATGTGGGAGCCTAAATATTGTATTTATTATTTAAAAATATATTTTTTTCATTTTTTGGAATATATTTTTAAAAAAAATGAAACAATAAATTTTTTGTTGTTTATGAATTTTAAAAATAATATTTATGATTATTTTATTTTATAAAATTTATTATACTTAATTTTGAAAATTATGAATACTAAATAATTATAAATTAACGTATATTAATGATTTTTTAATATTTTTATAGTAAATTCTTTTTTTTCATTATTTTATATTTATAACTATTAATATAATAAATAATAATATTTAATAATTAAATTATATTTGTGATTTTAATGATAAAATTTTTTAATTTTTATTATTGTTTTATTTTAACTTTTTTTTCAATTAAAAGCTATAAAGTGTGTTTTCAAGAGATTCATTTTGAATAAATAAATCTAAAATAAAATTGAATTTATTTTTTAAATTTAAAAGTAATGAAAATAATTTTCCTTTTTTTCCATAATCAATTTTAATTATAAATTGTAAAGAAAAGTTATCATAATAACTATTCTTTAATTCAATATCATTATAATTATTTTCAAGATAATCAATAATTTGATTTAATTGATATAAACATTCATAATCTTTTTTAAAATCCTCATCTAATTCATCTAAATTATTAATTGTATGTTTTGAATTTTCGAATAAATCATCATTATTTTCATTATTAATATTTTCTTTTTTAAGATTTAATTTAAAAATATAACCAATTGAATAATCAATTTTTAATTGTTCAATAGTATCATTAAATATTATCTTACCTTTTTTAAATAAAGAAACTTTATCACATAAATATTCAATTTCATCAATATCATTAGATACTAATATCATATGATATTATAATCTAATGTTTTTAAATAAAAATTTAGAATTATTTTTCTTGACAAGAAAGAATGTTTAATTATTTAATTTCATTTTTAAATATTAGTAATTTTTTTATTAATATTATTAATTAATAAAATTAATGTCAAGACCATTAATTTATGATGACCAATTTACAGCTTTAGTACATTCAAATATGAAACAAAATATTTTTTTTTGTTTTCCAATAAAAGTTCAAAGTACTGCATTTTATCAATCAATGAGTTTACAAAATGCAATAAGAATTTGCTCAATTTATGATTTTATTTTTGGTTTTTTTATTTTATATTGTGCATACCCAAATTTTTCAATTTTAGAATTTATTTTATTATTTTTATCAATTGTTTTTGGAGTAATATCAATGGGAATGTCAAATAATTTTAATAAAAGATATTCTAAATATTATTATTATTGGAGAGTTATAATAACTCTTATAATTCCAATAATTGAATTTTTTGAATATAATTCAAATAAAATTTGTTATTATTCAAATTGTAATAAATTTACTTATTATTTTGGATTAACTTTAGGTTTAACTATTATTCATATTTATTTAACTAAAATTGCTTGGTCTTTTTCAACTAGATTATTATTAGGACAAGAATTACTTATTATTCATGGTAAATATTTAGAGTTAATGCTTAATAAAGAAAGTTCTATGATTAATAATATTTCTAATAATCAAAATAAAAGAAAAGAAATGGACATAATTTAATATTTTTTATTTTATATTGGAAAAATAATCAGAAATAAAGAATTAAAAAAGAGGAAAACAAATATTTAATATTATTAATATATATAAAATTATTTATAAATATTAAATATTAACTTACTTATTTAATTAATAAAAAAATTAAAAAAAACAACTTTTAAAATATTTAAATAAATTTAAATATTTGATATTTCTTAAAAACTACTTTTAAATAAAAAATCAATAAAAAAGCCAAAACAAAAAACTAATAAAAATTCCTATTTCTCATTAGATAAAACTTCATTAATATCAAAAACAATATTTTTAAACTCTCCTTTAGGATGATATCTAAAATACAAAAACCCTAAAACAAAAATTAAAATTAAAACCAAAATAATCCCAAATCCAAGATAAATAATTTTCATTTCAAAACTATTATAAACATCACAATAATCAATAATAAAATTTTCATCCCAAGCAACATCTCTAACTTTTTTTTTAAATTCTTTAAAAGTAACATTTAAACTTAATTTATCATTAAAATAAATCTCAACATAAAACAAATCATTATATTTTCTTAATTCAAAACTTTGAGTCGCAGCAAAATAAGGATAAGGAACAAGAATATTAAAAGCACTTAATAAAAATCTTCCCATTGCAGCGAGTGTCGTATCATGTGCACTATACATAACAAATTTAGGACAACCTTTTTTAATTTCAATATTACTCTTTAATTTCATTCTACATTCCATCCAATTTATTACTCTTAACATTACAGCACTCATTGAAATTTCTCCTGTAAAATTTGCTTGTCCGCCTTGTTCAATATTAAATAATTTTAATTTTTCATATTCTATACATCTCTCATATGTTACATTAATATCTCTTTTTTTATCTATAAAAAATTGATTTACTCTTTTATCTGTTACTTGACTTATAAATGCATCACAAAATCTATGTAATTGTTCAAATTTGTCTCTTTTTTCAAAATCAAAATCAAAATTATCTTCTAAAAATGATTCCATATATTTTTTAAATGTTTCATAATATTCTATGTAATGTTTATCTAATAATTTATTTTTATTACGTAAAAATTTTATTTTTGGACAATTAATATCTCTACTATAATCAAATGTTTTTTCATATCTGAATTTATTTCCTCTTTTTATATATTTTAATATAAAATATGGTATTGGGTAAGTTTTTAACATTAAATTTTCACCATAATAACTTTTAATATCAGTAAAATTAAGATATTTTTTTCCTTCTTCAGTATTAATGACTTTACTTTTATCTTTTTCATATAAACCTAATAATTGTGCGTAACCACTTGTTTTAGTTCTATTTAAATTTGTACTATAAACTAATATTTCTTGAGGATTATATTTTGATGATAAAAATTTAGAATAACGAATTTTATTTCTTGTTCCTATTAAGTATTGTTGTGTTATACCTAAATATGTTAATTCTCCTGCTCCTTCATGCCATGTTGTGTTTATAAAATCCATTTCTTTTTTTTTGTCTATGAAACGATTTGGTGTACGGGCACCGTGACGAAAATGTTCAAAGGCAAAATATATGTTTTCTAATGGTTGCAGTTTTTCAAATTTTAATTTTGGGAATTTTATTATTAATAGGAATAAGAAAAGGATTTTATACATTTTTAAATTTTTTTTTTTTGATTTTTTTTTTTAATTATTTAAATGATAAATTAATTAATTTTAACATTTTTTTTATTTATTTTAAATAATAAATTATATAAATAATTATATAATATATTATAATAATAATATTATTTTTTTTATTTTATTTGTTAAAAATACTATTTTTTATAAAAAATAATATATTATTAAAATATAATCTAATCTAATCTACAATAAATATTTTATTTTATTTTTTCTATCAAATTCCTTATTATATCATTATAATGGCAAATGTTAACTTTTTGTTTATAAAATTTTAAAATATATCCATTTTCAAAATAATCTGTTTTCATTATATCTATTTCAAAATGACAATCATTTGTCCAACATGAAAATTTATTTTTGTTTTTTTTATATCTAATTTTTTCTTTATTTAATATTTTAATAATACTTTCATTTAATTTTTCAAATGTTATATAAAATATACAACTTAAATCAATAACTCCATATTCTTTTTTAATATTTTTTTTAATTTTAGAATCTATTGTTTCTGTATTTAAATAATAATTTTTTTCTGCAACATCACTTTTATTAACAAATTTTTGATATTTTTTTTTAGTCTTTATTACATTTCTCATATAATCATGAAAAATAAAATGTTGATTGTTATTTATATGATTATTATTATTATTATTTAATGTATTAATTCTTTCATTTTCTTTTTCTTCGTTATTTTCTTTTTCTTCCTTTATTTCATTATCAATTTTAACAATATTAAATTTTTTATTTTTAGATTTCATTTTAAGATATTTCATATCTTTTTCTCTTTTAGTTTTACTATTTTCTCTTTGAGTAATTTCATCAATTGTAATGATATCCTTTTCAATTGAAGTATTTTTATTTTTATTTGATTTAATATCTTCATGTGTTTTATCAAAACTTATACTTGTATTAAAAAATCTTTTATTTTGTTTTTTTATTTCAAAATTATTATTTCTGTTAAAATCTTTTGTTAATTTTGCACTTGTAACAATATTTTTATTAAATCTTAAAATAAAATTATCATTATTTATTTTATTTTCATTTTCATTATTTTTAAAAGATGAATTAATTATTTCACTTACATTAATACTTTTGTCTAATAATTTTTTATTTGCTCTAAGTGAAATTGAATATTGTTTTCTTTTATTATAATTGATTTTATTAAATTTTTCTTTATCTGTTTCTGTACTTCTGTGAATAGAATCAAATTCCATACTTTTCATTTTTGTTTTAGTATTTTTCTTTTTTAAATCTTTTTCACTATTTTTATAAGTTAAATTAGTTTTAGGAATATCAAAACTTTGTCTTAAATATCTATAATTACTTTTTTTTTTAGATGAAAAATTCTCTTCTATTGAAGTATTAAACGATTTTAAACAACGTTTTTTATTTATTTTTTCTTTTTTCATCATATTAATAAATTTATTTTTACAAGTTTTATTTTTATTATTATTATTATTACTATTATTATTATTAATACTATTATTATTAATATTAGTATTATTACAATTATTATTATTAGTATTATTATTATTATTATCATTGATTTTTTCAGTTATTAAAATATCAAATTTTTGATTATTTGTTATATTTAAAGATATATTATTTTTGTCTTTATATTTTACTGAATTATTTATTTTTTTATTATTATATAATCTTTGAGTTAAAGTATATTTTTCAATTCCATTTTTATCTGGCATTGATGTAGAATAATGATGTTTACTTTTTAATAATTTACTTTTAATAATACTTGAATTTTTTATTTTATCATTATTATCAGAATTTTTTTTAGAAATAACAATTTTTTTAAATATTTTTTTCCCAACTTCAATTTTCTTTTTTTCTTTTTTCTCACTAGAATACTTTTCTTTATTAATTAAATCATCATTTTGTATTTTTTTAGAATTTTGTCTAGTTAAAACATGATTAAAAGACTCTTTATTATCATCTTTATTACATTTAATATCATTACTTCCACTAACAGTAGAAATTTCTTTAGAACTTTTTTTAACATCGTTATTATTTTTATTAAAATAATTATTAATATTACTATTATTATTATTAATATTATTTTTATTATTATTATATTTCTTTAAAATTTCCATAGCTAAAAATTCAACTTTACTTGACGGATTATTAATTTTAAAATAATCATCATCAAATTTATTAGGAGCCCTTTCTTTAGTAACATTATCAATATTATTATCATAACAAGATAATAAATTACTAGGATCTTTAATATATTCTTTAAATGAATTAGATTTTAATTCAGCAACACTTTCTAATCCAAGTCTAGTTTTTTTTTTAAGTAATAAATAATAAGTAGTAGTAATATGATTATGTCTATTACTCAATATTTTCCTTCTAATATCTTCTTTATCATTATAAAACTCTTCCATTTTTTCAACTAAATCTTCATCAATAGGAATAACATATTTATACAAAAGTAATCCTTCATTCATATTAATTCCAGGATTAATTAAATTAAACCAAGGATGATTTTTAATAGAAGAAATATTATATCTTTTATAAGGATCAACATTTAAAATTTTTTTTAAAATATCTTTAGCACTATCAGAAATAAAATGAGGAATATTAAATTTACCTTCAATAATTTTTCTATATAAAATTTCATTATTACAATCATCAAAAGGTAAAAAACCACATAACATTGCATATAAAACAATACCAGAAGACCAAATATCAACTAATAATCCATTATATTTTTCACCTCTAATCATTTCAGGTGCAGCATAATAAGGACTTCCACATGCTGTAGTAAGTAATTCATTTTTAGTATATAAATTACTTAAACCAAAATCTACTATTTTAATATTTTTTTTTGAATCTAATAATAAATTTTCTGGTTTTAAATCACGATGTACAATTTTTAATTTATG
>JAEEGL013060173.1_pt1 | contig 11839 bp, 14 predicted proteins | sample 9134231 | NCBI WGS metagenome assembly JAEEGL01 (sample SAMN16246548, study PRJNA631951) | gut metagenome | biome: gut microbiome; feature: rumen; material: fiber-attached | host: Bos | place: Iran: Karaj | collected 2018-10 | reverse complement strand
GTGTTTACAGATCCTGACGCTGAAGAGATCCTGCCCGCGATACGTATGAATTATCTTTCCCGGCTCGTCTTTTCAGCCGACAATTCCAAGCTGTTTCTTATCCAGCCGGAGTCGTCCGGAACCCTGACGCTTTCTCAACTCGATCCGCAGACACTGGAAATCATCAAGGGCTATGTCTACAATTCCCTCCCTTATTTCCTCGGCAATCCGATTTTGATCCTTTCCAACGGTGAAAGCATACTTTATAACGGAAAGCTGTACTCGCCCGGGGCTAATCCAGAGGCCTTTGAAAACACAGACAGCCTTTCCATCGCGCTTTCCAAGAACTACGCCGATACGGCACAGCTGCAGGATGGAACTGTGCTCACCGCATGCATTTGCAAAACTTCCGATGACCGGGATTCCCTGTATGCATGGAAAAACCAATCCATATTCCGCACGTTTTCCATGGAGGAGGGTACTTTTTTAAGCATCGGCGACATCTATGGTTCCGCTGCGAAGCTCGGAGAAAACGCACTGCTGAAATCCGGAAAAAACGGAATCATAGTCAGCGGCAAGCGAACCGACGGGGACTCCTGCTTCTCCGGGTATTTCGTTATGGATACGTCGGGAGAATCCCATACCTTTCCTTCCCTTGGCGGCGCCATGCCCTGGAGCTTGCTCTGTTTGGCTGAACAGAGGCCGCTGTTTGCCGCGATTGAGGAGGATCGCGTGCTGCGCGTCTATGATGCGCAGCGCGGCGAGCCCGTCCTGTCGATCCGGGATGCCGACAGCTTTTCCGGCGTTGTCGATATCGCTTTTTCCTCGGATGACAAGGTCTTTGGGCTCCTGTATTATGACGGAACCCTGCGGATCTATGATTCCCTCTCCGGAGAGCTCCTCATTCAGGACACAGATGAGCGGCTTTCCACAGCATACGGCACGACTTCTTTGGAAATACTGGCTTCTTCCGATCAATCGCGCCTGATCGTCCGGGCGCTGGAAACGACACAAATGGCGGACAGCCATGCCGCAGTTTATTCTTTGGAAACCGGGGAACGATGCGCAGATATTGCGGATTTTGCAGGATATATAAAAGACACCAATACCGTACTCCTTTATGAAGACGCATTCGCAGTACGCAGGTGCTTTCAATGTCCGCTCCCCTGACGCGCATCGGAACCGCAGCGCAAAGGCCACAGTAAGAACAAACCATTGATTCAGGAGGACGACACCATGTCACTTCACGGAAATCTTTATTTGGATATCCATACCCACACCATCGCCAGCGGACATGCTTTCGGCACCATACGGGAGAATGCGCAGGCCGGAGCCGAGCACGGGCTGAAACTGGTGGGCACTTCCGAACACGGCCCGAGCGTAAAAGGATCTTGCGGGCTTTTGTACTTCGCAAGTTCCAGACGGATCCCGCGTGAGTTATTCGGCGTGGAAGTCATCACCGGGGTCGAGGCGAACCTTTTGGATGACGGCAGCATTGACATCCCGGAAAAGCTTTACCGCTGCCTGGATTATATCATGGTGGGCATTCACATCGGCTCGTTCTTTTCCGATCATGGCATTGACGGCAATACGGATCTCTTGATCCGGTCGATGCAGATTGAAAAAGTGCATTTTATCGCGCATCCTGACACGGATAAGAATCCGGTGGATTACGACCGTTTGGCAAAGGCGGCATCCGAAAACCGTGTGGCGCTGGAGCTTAACAACAGTTCGCTCAGAAAACCGTATGATCGTCCGGGATGCTATGAGAACTATCGCAAGATGCTCAAGGCCTGTGAGAAATACGGCACATTTATCGTTGTCAGCTCCGACGCCCACGACCCGGGCGAGGTGGGACGCTTCGAAAGGGCGGAGGCTCTGCTGGAGGAGTGTCAGTTCCCCGAAAGTCTGATCCTCAACTGTGATGTTGCCAGGTTCAAACAGTTCATCGATTATGATTATGACAGGGTTTTGCCATTCTGAGTTGATCTGTATAAAAAATCTAAAAGGGGGAAGACAGGCAATCTGTCTTCCCCCTTTTATCTCTCTGTCGGTTTATAATGATTATCGGATGGCAAAACAGCAGTACTGTTTTGCTGCGCCGCAAAGCGGCGCGGCTAAAAGCTTTCTGGCTTTTTGCCATTATATGGTCTTTATAAAACGATTTCTTTCTTATAGTCAATATCGACTCCGCACGCAGCCAGAAGAATGCGATATAGCTGAAGCTCATATTCATAGCTCCACGGATTCTCCCGCTCACCCCGCACCATTTCCGCAAACGCCTGCATCATCGCTTCATATCTGTCCCGCAGTCCGCTGTTTCTCGATACTCCGAGAACCGTCCACTTGGGGTCGGTGTAATCCGTGACGCCGGTATATAAAGCTGAGGAGCCGGGAGGATACATTTCCAAAGGCTTTAATTCCACGGTGCACTTTTCACCTGTAACGACCAGTTGCCTGCGTGCAAATCCGCCGATTTCTTCGGCACAGGTCTTGGCAAAGGAGAGTCCGTTTTTGTATTTGAACACAGCAAATCCATAATCGTCTGACGTCACGCCGTTGATTCCGGTCGAACAATTCATGGGTATGATCTCCTCCGGCATACCGAGAATGCCGTATATCAGATCGACCAGGTGACAGCCGAGGAAAAACATCATTCCGCCGGGAAAGGTTTCAAGCCACTGGCGTTTCTTGGGGGGATGCCGGCAGTCCATATGCGCTTCCACCGAGAAAATCTCCCCGAACTCCCCGTTTTTCACCATCTCCATGACCCGCATAACCTCGAGGTTATAACGATACATATATCCGGTGTGGAATACAAGCCCGCGCTGTTTCATGATACGGAGCATTTCTTCGAAGGCGAGCGGGTCAAGCCCTCCCGGTTTATCCATCTGGATATGCTTGCCCGCCTTGGCGCAGGCAAGTGCCGTATCTGTCAGCGATACCTCTTCCGTTTCGAGGCAGACGGCCTCAATGCTGTCATCTTCCAGGGTCTGCTCCAGAGTCATTTCGGAAAGCCCGTCGAAGTGAGGCAGACGATCCCCGTATTTTTCAACTTCGACTGCAGGCGCAACATACCCGACAACATCATACAAATCAGACAGTCTGCGCAGCGTTTTGATGGCTGCTGTTGCATGGTCATGTCCGATGCCGATTTGTACGATTCTGATTTTGCTCATGGGGACACTCCTCTCGTTTTAATATGCTTCACCGGTTTTTTCTCCTGCTCAAAATCCGTTTTCTCAGTGCAGGCATCTGCGGAACTGTTCAATCTTTGCGATGCAGCTGCGCCCCACCTGCTCAGTCAGCTTGAGTGCGGCAGGCAAAGCCTCCGGCTCAAAGCACTTGAGAAAACCGTGTACTTCCAAATTGAAGTCGCCGTCGTATTCCACCTCTGCCAAAGCCTTGAGAATCTCGTCCCAGTTCAGCTTTCCCATCCCGGGCAGAATGTGATCGTCCTGTTTTTCGATCGCACGCGTGTCCTGGATATGCAGGGCCTGAATCGTCCCCTTGGGCAAATCGCGGATGAAATGCTGGGGCGCTATAAAGCAGAGTCGAGCATGCCCCGTATCCAAAAGGGCAGCAAAGCAGGGGTCATTCAACTCCTTAAGCATCTGTCCCATCTGGTAAGGATAAGGGAGCGCCTCTCCAACATTTTCAATAGCCAGCTTGATTCCAAAATCCTTGGCATAGGGCGCGAGAGAACGGAAAAACTCATAATTGTACTCCATGGACTGGGTGCTCTTGCTGCTCAAGGGCGTGAGGATGCCGTGGATTGCCACCAATTTCGCCCCTGCGATGGCGGCATACTCGATGGAGTTGACCAGTTCTTTATAAACGGGCTCTGTCAGGTCAAAGCGCATCCCATAAAACAGCTTGCGGAAGGGCGCGTGGGCCAGATTGCAGAGCAAGCCGGACTCCCGGATCATCTTCCGGGTCTTTTTTGCTTCTTCACGGTGATGGTTCAGCAGGAGATCGCTATCCTTGTGGGCGATACACTGAAGATCCACGCCGTCGAAGCCTGCCTCTTTGATCAGGCGGTAGGACTCCATTTCCCCTACTTTTTTATAGATCGCATCGTTCGCAATGGTCAGATTCATCCTTCTTTTCTCCTCTGTATTAGATCCCGACTTCCTCCAGCTTTCCGCCCTGCATAGCTACCACGCTCTTAAATCCCAGTCCTTTGAGCAGGGCAGCGCCTTCGTTGAACCAGCCGGCCAGCTGCTCTGATCTGTGGAAATCGCTGGACAGAATGATCTTTCCTCCCAGCTCCAGAATAGCCTTCAGCAAAAATGGCGCGGGAAACGGCTCGCTTTTCCATGCTTGAACGATTGGCTTGGTGTTCAATTCAACCACCGATGTAATCTGCAGGCATGCCTCCAGCGCCTCAACAGCCATTTTCCGGTAGGCCGGCTCTTCCGATCCCACCGAGCCAAACTTGGTTACCAAATCAAAGTGGCCCAAAATGTCAGGCCGATGGGCACGGGTACGCGCCTCGTAAGTCTCAAAGTATGTACGGGCATAGGCAAGCGGATCGCCTCTAAAGTAGTCATTGATAGCATCCCTCTGCTCCTCATAGCAGTGGTCTACGGAGTGATACCTCCCATCCTGCGTACGAATGTAATGGCAGTCGCCAATGAGATAGTCAAACTCTTCCCGCTCGGATAATTCTGAGTAGCCGTCATATTCCAGCCCCGCGTAAACTTCAATCTGCCCTTGGAATAATTTTTTTACGCGCCGGATCTCCGCCAGATATTCCGCAATTCGCCCTGCTTTCATGCAGTAGCGCTGGTCAAATTCTGTAAAACTATGATCGGAGATCCCTATAGCAAGCAAACCCTGTTCGGCAGCAAGCTGAACCAGTTCTTCTACTGTGAGCTTCCCATCTGAAAAAACAGTATGGGTATGCAAGTCGACATATTTCATGCTTTTGCCCTTTCTCTGTTCTTCCAGCGCCAGTATAGAACCTCAAACTATATATGTAAATAGAGAATCCTGTTCGATTATCAATTCTTCGAACAACAAAGAATTCGGACAGTCAGTCAAGAAACCCAACATGTTGGATCTCCGTTGCACCGAGCTTCTTCAAATCTGTTCCCATGGCTCCTTGAAGGGACTCCATAAAGCCTTCATCCCAACTGTCACCGCGCTCCAGCCCGATTTTGTCGGGCGTGATAGAATACTGTTTTCCCTTCAGATAGAAGGTCGTCTCAACATATTTGGCCGGCCAGCCACCTCCGTTTTCCCAGGCGTCCCGGTACTGTTCCTTTTTCTCCGTCCACATTTTGACAAAAGCGTCTACCGCATCATCGGCTCCTGCTCCATTGAACGCATGGTGCTGTTCCAGAAACCACAGCGCTTGCTGCTCACTCATTTCCTCAAAGACACCCGGCCATTCTTCAGATCCCGCATTGTTGAAAACGGTCCCGCGATCCAGCATGACCCACTGCTCCACGTCAAAATCGAAAATCAGTACATCCTCTTCCGGATCATCGGTTTTCAGAATAAACTCGTCGGTAATGACTTTTCCTGATTTGCCGTAGAACAAGCCGTAATACTTATTCGCCCCTTGTACTTCTTCTTTCGTTACCCTCATCATGTCTCATCTCTCCTTTCGACATCACGTTATCACACCAAGCCTCGTCTTTGGTCACCTGTGAGGCGACTTTTCTTCAGGAGCTTATTGCGAAGGAGCACAAAGAAGAAGTCGAGAAGCTGCTAAAAAAGGAATTTGCCGATGTCTCCAAGCGCGCAAACAGGAATTCTGATTCTTCATTGTTTTTTGGAACAAGAATGTGGTAGAATTGGTTAACACAAGATGTAAACCGAGCACGGGGGAATCAAACAAAATCTCCCGGTAAGGAAAAGAAAAATGCAGACCATGGAAGGAGAATCAACTTTATGAGCAAGAAATTTGGCGCTCGGATTAAGTGGCTGGGCTGTGCCTGCTTTGAATTGGATTTCGGCGGCCTGACCGTAGTCAATGACCCTTGGATCACCCCCAATCAGGCCACCGAACTGACTTGGGAGGCAGTGGAGAAATGCGATTATATTACGCTGACCCACGGCCACTCCGATCACACCCTGGATATACCCGCGTTGATGGAGAAATTTGGCGCCCTTGTGTTGTGTGGTGAGTCTACCGCCGTCCCTCTGCTGAAGTGGACCAATGCTAACCCCATGCGCATTTACCCTATGGTCCCCAATCTGGAGCTGGACCTTGATGATGTGAAGATCAAGGCCTTGTATGGTCGGCACGGCCCGCTCCCCGGTACGGCCAGCGAACGTGCGGAGAGAGCGAAAAACTCGCCCGTCAACGCCGGGGACCCCAACTTGATTGAATTGGCATTCTGGGGAGATTTTGAGTATCGTAATTACCTGTACACCATGCCAAATGGAACCAAGATCATGATTTGCGGCAGCAAGATGCATCCCGATCAGCGCAATATCCTGCGTCAGGAGAAGCCGGACATCATACTGTTCCAGGTAGTGGGCGTGAATCCCGGCGTGCAGGTAGCGGAGCTGATGAAGGAGATCGGATGTAAGGTTCTGATCCCATTCCATTTCGATTACCCGCGGCTTTTCTCGGATAAACTGGAGGACCTGGCTGATGCGATGAAGGCTCTGGCGCCTGAGATCCAGTACATCGTCCCGGAATACGGTCAGTGGATAGAACTGTAAGAGCAAAGAGCCCGGGAAGAACAAGCCCTGAAAATATGAGATCATCTGAATAAAACAAGGCCGATTGTTAAAACCGCCCGGTTTCTTCAAACCGGGCGGTTTTAGATATTCTGCAGGACCATTTACCCTATCGCCTGTTATTCGGTGTAATCAGGCTCTCTTTCACGGTGAACGACGCCTATATAGTGAAGAATGTTCAGATCGGCCGGCCTTTTGCTGCCATGGGTGCCTTTTACCGGCAATCCTTTCGAATTCACATCTCCTTCTTCCGCAGTATGCACACCGTGATCAGGGGAAAATGTGACAAGCGTATTGTGCTGCTTCCAGTTGCGCTTGACTGCAGAGACGAGACTGTCGAAATAGATTCCCTGATCATAGAGCGCTTCAACCGTCTCTTTCGCATCAGGTCCATACTTGTGATTCATGCTGTCGAAACTGTAGGTATAGACACAAAGCACATCGTATTCGTCTTTAAGCATTAGTTCCTTGGCTTTTGCAACGATGGCACCTTCACAGCTGCAGTTATAAATGTCAGCACCCTTGCCGATGAAGATTCTGGACATGCTGACCGACTCCATAGCCAGAATTGCGACCTTTTTGCCTGCGCGAACCACGGCCTCAAAAAAGGTATCAATCGGAACGATGGGCTTGACATATGCCTGAATCCCGTGTATCTCCGGTGCCGCGCCGGTGTACATGGTCGCGAAGCAAACCGGCGTGACAGACGGCATAGGGCTTCGGAAGGGGATCGTTAAGTGCGTATGCTTCAGCACAGGATCAAATGCATCGGGGTGCTTCTTTGCCAGCCACATGCCGACGGCATCAGGGTTGTGAATCAACACACGATCAAACCCCTCTTTGCAGATATCATCCAGAGCATTACAGACCCAGTCGAGGGCAGGCTCCGCACATTCCGGCGGCTCGATTCCCATCGAGCGGCATATAGTTGCGGCGAAGCGCGTCAGTGAAATACTGTTATAGCTTTCCATTTTCCCCTCCAGAGATCATTTTTAAGCTTCATGCTACCTCGCGTTCTCTATCTTTTGTTTCAAATCACGCTCAAAGTCCTGAATCTCTGTCAGGCACTTATCCAGCTTAGCGAAGATCGTGTCTTTGGACAGCTCTTCGTCAATGACCGCGGTTGATGTCTTAAATGGAATTCTCCACAACCAATTTTCCTTGCCATACTTTGCTGGATAAAAATGATTGATTCTATCGCAGATGGAAAGGAAATCATCTGTGGCATTCTTGGCGCTAATAGCGAATTGGATATAGGTGCTCTTCCCGGTGCGGTTTATAATCTCATAGAAGTAATGATTATCAGTAGACCATCCACTCGGAGCATTCGGAATGTCCGGCAGTATTTTGCTCATTTCATCTGTTGTAAAGCGAATATAGGTAGCATTTTTGCTCTCGCGTGGCCGGTTTTTGTTTATGCTGTTTGAGAATTCTCTGTTAAAGTGGAATTGAGTATGAAAACATGTTCGCAGAGGGAAGGTCGGCAGCGGTGATGCTGATAAAGAGCCGTGCGCTGCGGAAGCTCTGTGGCGCTAGGTTTTTGCCGGGCCATGTTCAAAGATAAAAGCTCGATCTTGTGTACAGGTCAACGGATCTGACCATCGCCGCGGATGATGTATTTATAGGTGTTCAGCTCCTGCAGCCCCATGGGGCCGCGGGCGTGCAGCTTCTGGGTGGAAATGCCCATCTCACAGCCCAGGCCGAATTCCCCGCCGTCAGTAAAGCGCGTGGAGACGTTGACATAGACCGCTGCAGAGTCCACCAGGCGTGTAAAGCGCTCAGCCGCGGAAGAATCCTGTGTGAGGATGGCGTCACTGTGACCGGTGGAGTGCTGCGCAATGTGGGCGATGGCCTCGTCCACGTCGCCCACCACCTTCACGGCCAGGATGTAGTCAAGGAATTCAGTGTCAAAGTCCTGCTCACCCGCCGGAGTGCCCGGGATGAGGGCTGCGGCCTCGGGATCGACGCGGAGCTCCACGGGCGGGAGACCGCGCTCCGCACGGTCTTCACACAGGCGCTTGCGCAGAGCAGGAAGAAACGCCGACGCGATGGAACGATTCACCAACAGGACCTCCTCGGCATTGCAGACGGAGGGACGGCTGGTCTTGGCGTTTTCAATGATATTCAGGGCCTTTTCCGGATCGGCCGAGGCGTCCACGTAGATATGGCAGATGCCGGTGCCGGTCTGAATGCAGGGAACCGTCGCGTTCTCCAGGCAGCTGCGGATGAGCCCCGCGCCGCCGCGGGGGATCAGCATATCGATGAGGCCTGACGCCGTCATGAGCTCGCGTGCGCTGGCACGGTCCGTGTCCTCTACGAAGCCGACGAGCTCGGGCGGGAGACCCGCGTCCGCAAGGCCCAGATGAATGGCGTCCACAATGGCAGCATTGGTGCGGAAAGCCTCCTTGCCGCCGCGCAGGACGGAGGCGTTGCCGGACTTCAGCGCCAGGACGGCCGCGTCAGAAGTGACGTTCGGTCGGCTCTCAAAGATGATGGCGATGACGCCCAGAGGGAAGGATGTCTTTTCAATAACCAGCCCGCTGGGGCGCTCCACGCGCGCCAGCACCCTGCCGACCGGATCTGGCAGATCGATTACTTCGCGGATGCCCTGAGCCATGCCCGCGATGCGTTCGGGACTCAGGCTCAAGCGGTCGATCATGACCGGACCGAGGCGGTCGCGCGATGCCTCAATGTCCTCGGCGTTAGCCCGAAGAATAATCTCCTGCTCGGTGAGCAGGCGCTGGGCGATCTTTTCCAGAGCGAGATTCTTCTGCTCCGGAGAGGCGGCTGCAAGAGCTGGCGCAGTTGCTTTCGCGGCGCGGATGATGTCGAGCGTTTTTTTCATATCTGACTCCTTCCAATAAAGCGTGTCCCAACGGGTTTGCCCTCGATGACCTCATAGAGGATCTCGGGCCGCCCGCCGTTCAGAATGAGCATGTCCGTGCCCGCCTTCATGCAGATGGAGGCGGCGTTGAGCTTGGTGGCCATGCCGCCGGTCCCGAGGGAGGAACCCTTTTCACCGGCGGATGCGAGGATCTCCGGCGTCAGCTCCCGCACAACGGGGATGAGCTTCGCACAGGGATCCAGGCGCGGATTTGCGGAATACAGACCGTCGATATCCGACAGAATGACCAGCAGGTCCGCCCGGACGCTCTCAGCGACTAGGGCAGCGAGCGTGTCATTGTCGCCGACGGAGACTTCCTCGGTGGCGACGGTGTCGTTCTCGTTGATGACGGGAAGCGCACCGAGCTCCAGCAGGCGGAAGATGGTGTTGATGAAGTTCGTGTGCCGCTTCTCCTCCCGGAGATCCTCGCCGGTCAGCAGGATCTGGGCGACAACATGGCTGTATTCCGAAAAGAGCCGGTCATAGACGTACATCAGTTCGCACTGGCCGATCGCTGCCATGGCCTGCTTGGACGGCATGTCGTCCGGCCGCTTCGGCAGGTTCATCTTGCCAACGCCCATGCCGATTGCGCCAGAGGATACGAGGATCAGCTCATGCCCGGCGTTCAGTATGTCACTGAGCACCTTGCACAGCGCCTCAACATGGCGGATGTTGATCCGGCCTGTGGCGTGGACCAGCGTCGAGGTTCCAACTTTTACAACTATGCGCATCGCGTCTCACTCCTTCGGCGAGTTTTTATTATCATAAAGCAGCGTATACTTAACCTATTATACCTTAGTAGATTAGCACGATAATTGATTATAATCAATACTGAAGATTTTTCTGTTTTGTCGTTCTTTCAAAATCAGCAATAGTGACCTACCCGCAACTATCATCTGTGATATTTGCTTTCAACCGCTTTTGCAACTGTAATGATATGCGAATTGGAAGAACCCCGATTCTGAACAAATCGGAGCCCTTCTTTCTTCTCCTCTTTATGTCCACATAATCGCCAAAAACAAAACTGCTCAAAAAATACCAGAAACCACGGATTATACATCAAAATCCGTGGTTCCTTTGGCACGCGATAAGGGATTCGCCTGCATTTTTCACAGGGGAGGCAACGGCGCAAAAGGGAGCTTTCTTCGTGCGAAAAATAAAAGAATCGACCAGTGTTTGCACTGGTCGATGAACGCCCCGCCGGGGCGTTCGATTTTGATTCAAATCCCCTCTCAGTGTGCCAAAAGGCCACCCCATTTTGGGGTGGCCTTTTGGCACGCGATAAGGGATTCGAACCCCTGACCTTCTGGTCCGTAGTTCTAAAAGAAGTGTTTTTTATCGTTTTGTATTGTGAAGAAAAGCCTTGAAAATACAGGGTTTTTCGCCCTTTCAGTCCGCCCGATCCTCTCCATCGTCGGGCATGATAATTCAACTTTTCGGATCGTAGTTGAATTTTTGTTGAATTATTTTCCCAATTCTTACACCCAGCGAAGGCGACGTTTCAGAGTTCATAAAAAAGCACAAAAGCTAAGCATAAAAAGGCTCAGGGCACAAAGCCCTGAGCCTTTTTATGCTTAGCTTATCTGATCAGGAAGTAAAAAATAAATTCGAGTACTGCCCACGGTGCCGAAGGCAAAAGCTTTATTATTTCTTCGATCAAAACGGTCTTGTCGTTCATTCTTTTTCCCTCCATTTTTGATTTGCCCTTAAGGGCTTAATGGTATAATAGCATACTTCCGTAAGTATTCATATTGTCAAAGCAGACAAAAACAAAGCGTCACGCTTGTGCATTCTGCATACTTGTGTAAGTATATTCCCGGCCTTATAATATCGAAAAAGGGGGATGAATGAATGAGCGCAAAAACAAGCGCAGCCGCGAAAAACAAGTGGAACCGTGCGAATTATGATCGAATCGAGCTGATCGTCCAAAAAGGCCGGAAAGCCGAAATAAAAGCCCATGCTGAGAGCCAGGGCGAAAGCGTGAACGGGTTTATAAATAGGGCGATTGATGAGGCTATGGAGCGGGAGAAGTGAGGAGGCCAAGAATTGGCAAAACAAGTGCGTATAGACGAAAAAACTCCATGCGGCGGCGATTACTCCGTCATTTCTTACCTGGACAAAGACCACAATCTTGTTGATGAAAGCGAAGCAACTGAGTTTATCATCGAAGAGTGCAGGAAAGACGGAATTGTAATCGTCTCAACTATGGGATTATTGAGTAATCAAGCCGGGGACTGATCCCCGGCTTTTCGTTATACGATGCGGCCAGGAAAGAGC
>JAEEGL012764798.1_pt1 | contig 11839 bp, 12 predicted proteins | sample 9134231 | NCBI WGS metagenome assembly JAEEGL01 (sample SAMN16246548, study PRJNA631951) | gut metagenome | biome: gut microbiome; feature: rumen; material: fiber-attached | host: Bos | place: Iran: Karaj | collected 2018-10 | reverse complement strand
GTAATGGCACGATTCGTAAACGAATCCTGCCCTATCGGTCGGAACCATTACAAATCATGACTTCGTCATGATGGTTCCTCCCTCCCTTCGTCGCGGGGTTCACGCGTATGCATACGCTTACTTTTATCTAAACCTGACAGCTATGACCCCTTGCTCGGGCAAGCACAATCTCACATCAGTGAACATGTATGTAATCATGCCTCACCTACCTAATAGACTGTGAATGGTAACAACCGGCTAAAAAAGTAACTAAAAAACTCTTGACAGAACTTCGATGTACATATATTATACAAGCATGGCATACACCTACTAATACGGTAGGAATATAGGAGAATAAAAAAACGGAGGGAAAAGAATTGATCTATGCGGATAATGCTGCCACCACCAGGATGAGTGAGGCGGCGATAAACACTATGGTAAAGGTGATGAATGAGAATTTTGGCAATCCTTCAAGCCTTTATGTTGTAGGACAGAAAGCCAAAGAGATTCTGGAAAATGCCAGGAGTGAAGTGGCAAAGGTCATAAACGCTGACACGAGGGAGATCATATTTACATCGGGCGGAAGCGAGGCCGACAATCAGGCTATCAGAACAGCGGCAGCCCTTGGTGCAAAGAACGGGAAAAAGCACATTATATCCACTGCTTTTGAGCATCATGCAGTTCTTCATACGCTGAAAAGGCTTGAGGAGGAAGGCTTTGAGGTTACCCTTCTGGATGTGCATGAGAACGGACTTGTGGTCCCGGAGGAGCTGGAAGCTGCCATCCGCGAGGACACCTGCCTTGTGACCGTTATGTTTGCAAATAATGAGATAGGTACAATACAGCCCATCAGAAAGATCGGCGAGATCTGCAGAAAACATGGTGTTCTCTTTCACACAGACGCGGTTCAGGCCATCGGTCATGTCCCTGTTGATGTGGAAGCGGATAATATCGACATGCTGTCCGCATCGGCGCATAAGTTCCATGGCCCCAAAGGCGTCGGTTTCCTCTATGTGAAAAAGGGGATACGCATCATAAACCTTATCGAGGGAGGCGCTCAGGAGAGAGGCAGACGTGCGGGTACGGAGAATGTTCCCGGCATAGCCGCTATGGCTGTGGCATTGAAGGATGCAGTTGATAATCTTGACAAAAATGCTGAGTATGTTAGGGCGAGACGCGATCGTCTCATAAGCGGATTGAAGAAAATCCCACATTCAGCCATAAACGGAGACGAGACCAACAGGCTTCCGGGAAATGTTAATTTCTGCTTTGAGGGCATAGAGGGAGAGTCGCTGTTGCTGCTGCTGGATGACAAGGGGATACAGGCATCGTCGGGCAGTGCCTGCACATCGGGCTCTCTGGATCCCAGCCATGTGCTGCTGGCTATAGGCCGCGTGCATGACGTTGCCCACGGATCCTTAAGACTCAGTATTGATGAGAGCATAACGGATTCCGATGTGGATGAGATCATAGCAAATGTCACGGAGGTCGTGGAATATTTGAGAGGCTTTTCACCGATCTGGCGCGATCTGACCGAGGGCAAAAAACAGTTTATTTTGTGATGAGATCACAGGGAGGAAAAAACAATGGCTTTATACAGTGAGAAAGTAATGGATCATTTCCGCAATCCCAGGAATGTGGGAGTTATAGAGGATGCAAACGGCATCGGAGAGGTTGGAAATGCAAAATGCGGCGACATCATGAAGATGTATCTGAAGATCGAGGATGAGATCATAAAGGATGTTAAGTTCGAGACCTTCGGCTGCGGCAGCGCCATAGCATCCAGCTCCATGGCTACCGAGCTCATAAAGGGACAGCCCCTGTCAGAGGCGATGAAGCTAACCAACAAAGCGGTGGCTGAGGCACTGGACGGACTTCCGGACTACAAGATGCACTGTTCGGTGCTGGCAGAGGAAGCGATAAAGTCCGCGATTGACGATTATAACAGCAGAAAGTAAAACATAAACACCACTCCGTTATCATTCCTAAGACTGAAAGGTCATACTTCATGTTTTCTACGGAAATGATACCGGAGTGGTCTTTTTATTTGGAGAAAATAACCATTGTGATTTTATGGAAAATAAGGTACATTAGTAAATGGTTTTTAACTTCAGCCGGTTTGGGTGGACCGGTCATGAAAGCTAAAGGTATAGAAAGGAGTCATGAATATGAAGACAGATATTGAGATCGCACAGGAATCGGAGATGATCCATATCAGGGAAGTTGCTGCAGAGTATGGCATATCGGAGGACGAGCTGGAGCTTTACGGAAAGTATAAGGCTAAATTCACCGACGAATTGTGGGATCGTGTAAAAGATAACCCCAACGGTAAGCTGGTATTGGTGACAGCCATCAACCCCACTCCCGCAGGAGAGGGAAAGACCACTACTTCCGTCGGTCTGGGAGAAGCATTCGGATATATGGGCAAAAAGGCGATCCTGGCACTGAGAGAGCCCTCATTAGGACCCTGCTTCGGTATCAAAGGCGGAGCTGCAGGCGGTGGATATGCGCAGGTTGTTCCCATGGAGGATCTGAACCTCCACTTTACCGGAGATTTCCATGCTATCACATCGGCCAATAACCTTTTGGCTGCTCTTTTGGACAATCACATCCAGCAGGGCAATGAGCTCAATATCGACACAAGGTCGGTAGTTTGGAAGAGATGTCTTGATATGAATGACCGTGCCCTCAGGAATATAGTGATTGGTCTCGGCGCAAAGTCTGACGGATTTGTGAGAGAAGATCACTTTGTCATCACAGTGGCTACTGAGATCATGGCGATCCTCTGCCTTGCAGAGAATATGCAGGATCTCAAGGACAGACTTTCTAAGATCATCGTGGCTTACGATCTTTCAGGTAAGCCTGTGACAGCAGGTGATATAAAGGCTGTAGGCTCCATGGCAGCTCTTTTGAAGGATGCTATCAAGCCGAACCTCATACAGACACTTACTCATACAGGTGCCATTGTGCACGGCGGACCTTTCGCCAACATCGCACACGGCTGTAACTCAGTCAGAGCTACCAAGTACGCTCTTAAGCTTGCGGATATCGTGGTGACGGAGGCAGGCTTCGGCGCAGATCTTGGCGCTGAGAAGTTCTTTGATATCAAGTGCCGTAAGGCAGGATTGAAGCCGGATGCAGTAGTTCTGGTAGCTACAGTCAGAGCGCTCAAATACAACGGCGGCGTTCCCAAGGCAGAGCTTGCAACAGAAAATCTTGCAGCTCTCGAGAAGGGTATCGTAAACCTTGAAAAACATATTGAGAATCTTCAGAAATACAAGGTTCCGGTTGTCGTAACCCTGAATTCATTTGTGACGGATACTAAGGCTGAGTACGAGTTTGTCAAGAAATTCTGTGAGGACAGAGGCTGTGAGTTCGCTCTTTCCGAAGTTTGGGAGAAAGGTGCTGAAGGCGGCGTGGCTCTCGCCGAGAAAGTGCTGGAGACACTGGATACCAAGCAGAGCAACTTCGAGCCTATATACGGAGACGACATGCCTTTGAAGGATAAGATCTCCACCGTGGCAAAGGAGATATATGGAGCAGACGGCGTAAGTTTCGTACCTGCTGCCGAGAAGATGCTTGAAAAGCTTGAGGGCTTAGGTTTCGGCAATCTTCCCGTATGTATCGCCAAGACCCAGTATTCTCTGTCTGACGATCAGACCAAGCTGGGCCGTCCGCAGGGCTTCACACTGAATGTCCGTGATGTATATGTAAATGCCGGAGCAGGATTTGTGGTAGCTCTGACAGGCACCATCATGACCATGCCCGGTCTTGGCAAGACGCCTGCTGCCTATGGCATCGACGTAGACGACAACGGAAAGATCACGGGACTGTTCTAAAATATTTTACCGGACTTAAAAGCCGTTTTTCTGAAAATATTAGATATTTCTACGGAGAATATAGAATATATGTGAGACAGATTGGAAAGGCTTATTCCGATCTGTCTCATTCTATGATGGCTTTCCGGTTGAGTACCATTATGCGGAGATATGATCATAAATTCATATTTCATTTTTTATATAGGTGAGGCACGACCGCATGCATGTACATTGCTGTGAGATTGTGCTTGCCCGAGCAAGGGGTCATAGCTATACGGTTTCGATAAAAGTGAGCGTGTGCACAACCTGTGCATGCGCGTGAACCCCGCGACGAAGGGAAGCACACACGAACAGCAGTGTATATGCATGCGGTCGTGCCGGAGTATAAACGTGCAGGGAATACTGATAGAAAAATACCGGCTCATAATTTGCGAAAGCCGGATATTTACATTTAATACGGATTTATATATTCTGTCATTGTAAGTTACATAAACATTGTAACAGTTCATTTCAGATGAATGAGTACAGTAGGAGGAAAAAACATGAGTATGGAGAGAGTAAAGGATGCGGGCCCGGTCAATATCAAAAAGCCCCACATCAGCTTTGCGGTAGTAGCCGCTGTCATTATTATCCTGGCAGTGGTATTTCTGGCAGGAGGTTGCTTTTATACCATCGATGAAACGCAGTCAGCGGTCATCACAACCTTCGGAAAGGCTTCACTGGTGGAGGAGAAAGGTCTTCATATGAAGCTGCCCATAGTTCAGAATCTCAAGAAGGTTGATACCACGGTAAAGGGTATCGAGATCGGATACGGAGAGAATACAGACGGATCAACATATGTTGTGGAACATGAGGCAGTCATGATCACCAGCGATTACAACTTTATCGACTGTGATTTCTATGTGAGCTATCAGGTGACAGATCCCATAAAGTATCTTTACAATTCGGATGAGCCGGATTCAATACTTAAAAACATCGCCATCAGCAGCATACGTTCCACAGTATCGGCTTATACCGTGGATACAGCCATCACCACAGGCAAGGCAGAGATCCAGTCCAATGTTAAGTCCATGATAATGGCTGAGCTTGAAAAAGAGGACATCGGTCTTACACTGGTTGACGCATCCATCCAGGATGTGGAGCCGCCGACAGATGAGGTTATAGAGGCATTCACGGCAGTTGAGACTGCAAAACAGGGAAAAGAGAGTGCCATCAACGAGGCAAATGCCTACAGGAATGAGAAGCTTCCGGCCGCAGAGGCAGAGGCTGACCGTATCAAGCAGGCAGCAGAAGCAGACAAGACCAGCCGTATCAATGAAGCAAACGGTCAGGTTGCACGTTTCAATGCAGAGTATGAGGAATACGTAAATTACCCGCTCATCACCAAGAAGAGAATGTTCCTGGAGACAATGGGCGAGGTTCTGCCGACACTTAAGATCGTGATCGACAACGGCAGCGGAGATATTTCCAAGTATTATCCGATATACGACGAGACCACCGGAACCGGCTCAAACACAAATAACAGTACGAGCTCATCGGAGACGGCGGCAGTGATGGATGACGTTGCGGAATAAGCCGGATAGCCGGGGATCATGATGCGTTGATATATATATTTTGCGGAGGAACAATATGGAAACAAATGAAAAGAAAAAAGGAAAGAGTGCTGTATTACCTGTGGTAGCCTTTATCGTAGCAGTGCTCACATTCATTATACTGACCAATACCCTGTACACCACGGCTGAGAATGAATACACAGTGTTAAAACAGTTCGGCCGTATCATAGAGACCAACGATACAGCGGGTCTCAGGGTGAAGATACCTTTCGTGCAGACTGTGAGCTCGGTTCCGAAGGCTATGCAGATATACGACCTTCCGGATTCGGAGGCTATCACCAGCGATAAGAAGACTATGATCGTGGATGCCTATGTTTTATGGAACATCACCGATGCCAAAAAATACACACAGTCCCTTAATGCCAGCACCACAACCGCGCAGGGACGTATCGATGTCATCGTATATAACGCATTAAAGACCACCATCTCCAGCATGTCGCAGGAAGAGCTGATAGCAAGCCGTGACACAGCCATGGCCATTGTGGCTACGGAGTCCGGCAGGGATGATGTTGAGATCAACGATATCGAGTCACAGGCTACGGATGAGAACGGAGAGGTCATCGAGACAGATAGCGAAGCAAAGCCTGAAGTTATCGTGATCTCCGACAGACTCTTAAACTGTGTGGGTGACCAGTGCGATCAGTACGGTATCCGCATCAAGGATATCAAGATCAAGGTTCTGGATCTTCCGGATGAGAATAAGGAAGCTGTTTACAGACGTATGATCACCGAGCGTAATAACATCGCAGCTGCATACAAAGCACAGGGCGAGTCAGAGGCACAGGTCATCAAGAATACAACCGACGCTGAAGTTACTGTGATGCTGTCCGAGGCAAAAGCTACAGCGGAAGCCACTGTTGCAGAGGGCGAGGCAGAATACATGAGAATATTGTCAGAGGCCTACAATGACGAGGGAAAAGCGGATTTCTACAATTTCAGTCTTGAGCTTGATACGCTGAAGTCTTCGGTTACAAAGGGAAATACGACTCTATTCATCGATTCAAACAACCCTGTTGCCGAGATATTCAACGGGGCACAGTGACGAAAACGGGTTGTCTGCAAATGTAATAAACAGCACAATAACTATTGAATATTGTTTATCGGTGCTGTAAAATAGTCCTGTCTTTTGGGGAACCCTCAAAAGGCAGGACTTTTTGGTTGCAGATTACTACCCGGTGATAACATGAAAAAAGTAAAAAAGCTTCCCCCTGAAAAAGAGATAAAGTTTCGCAGTATCCTGTCCGAGACTGCCAGGCAGTCGAGGCTCAGGGAGTGCCGTAATTTCACCCAGCACGGGAGTACTACGGTTTTGAGGCATTGTCTTCAGGTGGCCTACACGGCATATTATATTGCGGACCGGCTGAATATCAGTGTCAATGAAGACGAGCTTGTGCGCGGCGCACTTCTGCATGATTATTTTATGTACGACTGGCATGAGAGGAGCTGGGCGAATTCCATACACGGTTTTACACATCCCAGAAAGGCTCTCAATGAGGCATGCAAAGATCTGGAGTTGAGTGACCGGGAAAAGAACATGATATTAAGACACATGTTTCCCCTCACTCCGGTACCACCCAGATACAGAGAGGGCGTGCTGCTGTGCCTGTCCGATAAGATATGCGCACTGAGGGAGACCCTGGCGGGAAAGGGATCGAGGACGCGATGTTAGATAAATTTTGTGTTTTCTCCATACTGATGATGCTGTATTGTTTTATAGGATGGGCTTACGAATCCAGTATTTTTTCTCTGTGTGAACAGGGGAAATTCATGAATAGAGGCTATTTTATAGGACCGTACTGTCCCATATACGGTGTGGGATTTTTTGCAAGTGAATACCTGATGGGCGGCATAGAGAGCACCTTTAAGCTGGTGATGGTATCAGCAATGGTGTGCACCGTGATAGAGTATATAACATCCTATGTTCTGGAGAAGATGTTTGATGCAAGGTATTGGGATTATTCCTACTATCCCTTCAATATCAACGGTCGCGTGAGTGTGCCTTCATCCCTGTTTTTCGGAATAGCCATCACATTTTTCATAAAGGTGGGACATCCGTTTTTCCTGGGACAGGTCTACAGGATTCCGCCGGATGTAAGGCTGGGACTTGGCGTACTGTTTTTGGTTATCTTTTTGCTGGATGCGGGCTTTACCTTTATCAGCATGTGCAATCTCAACAGAAAGTGCAGGGAGCTCTACGATGCCTGGGACGGGTACGTGGAGGACAAGCTGGACGTTCTCAATGAGAAAAAAGACAAGCTGGAGCGCTTTGTCGTAGTCAGAAAAGGGCAGGAGATCTTAGTCAAAGCCAAGAATGTCAACAGAAAGTTTTTGGAGATCGAGACAAGATACTTGAGACGCCCGGGATTCAAATCCATAAAATATACGGCATTGATGGATAAGATCAGACTCATGTACAAACCCAAGTTCATGAGGGTTGAGGATGAGATCTGGTATCAGGATACCGGTGAGGATGCGGATGCGTCGGAAACACCGGAGACCGGCATGACAAGACAAACAGCAGATGATGCTGCAATATAAAAAGCGGATTGTACCTTTTACGGACGATACCGAAACATTCTATCATTGGTGGATCCGCTGCGCCCTGACGGCTTTTCGGCTGCGTGGGTGTCGGCGGATCTTTTGTGTCATCTGCTTATAAATAAAAAACCGGATGGCGGGAGTAAGGCAATCTGTTGAGTCAGGTCTTTTATAAATGATCTGATATACAGGCAGGCCGCCGGAACGGCTTACAGATCAAAGGAGGTAAGATATGAAGAAAACAGTCAAAACCTTACAGGAAATGAAACAAAACGGTGAGAAGATCGCGCAGATAACCTGCTATGATCATACCACAGCCTCTATTTTTGAGAAGGCTGGCATTGATATGATCTTAGTCGGTGATTCCCTGGGCATGACCATGCAGGGATATGCGGACACATTGCCTGTGACCGTGGATGAGATGATCGTCTACGGCAGGAGCGTTTGCAGGGCATGCCACGATACTTTCGTGACGGTGGATATGCCGTTCATGAGCTATCAGATATCACCTGCACAGGCGCTGGAAAACGCTGGACGCATCATGAAGGAGACGGGAGCGGCTTCCGTAAAGCTTGAGGGCGGAAAGAGCGTATGCCCGCAGATAAAAGCCATAACCGACGCAGGAATACCTGTGGTGGCACATATAGGCATGACGCCCCAGTCCGTCAATGCAATGGGCGGATTCAAAGTTCAGGGCAAAGGAGAGGCGAATGCCAGGAGAGTGTTTGAGGATGCGCTGGCGGTTCAGGAAGCAGGCGCGTTTGCAGTAACCCTGGAATGCGTTCCGCCAAGGCTTGCAGCGCTTATCACTGAAAGCCTCGACATCATCACCATCGGCATCGGTGCCGGAAATGTTTGTGACGGACAGGTTCTGGTATGGCAGGATATGATGGGACTCTTCGAGAGAACTCCGAAATTCGTCAGGAGATTTGCGGAGATCGGTGAGCAGATGGGCGGCGCAGTCAAGGCATATATGAGCGCGGTTAAGGATTCATCCTTCCCCACAGAGGAATATACATTTTCAAAGAGCGACTGCAGCGATGAGTTTTATAAAACATTGAAGGCAGAATTAAGATAAGTGAGTACGGGGACGAAAATACCCGTCGGAAGATAGTGTATTTGATCACAACAGGAGGCAAAAAAGGTGAAGATAGCAGTTACGATAAATGAAGTCAGAGAGTGTGTAAAGGAATGGAAAAAACAGGGGCTTACAGTAGGTCTTGTGCCTACCATGGGATATCTCCACGAGGGACATGCAAGCCTTGTGGATGCATCGGTCAAGAGATGTGACAGGACGGTAGCCAGTGTTTTCGTAAATCCCACACAGTTCGGACCGGGGGAGGATTTAGAGACTTATCCCAGAGACTTTGACCATGATGTAAAGCTCCTCGAGGAGCACGGATGTGACCTTGTGTTCCATCCGGAGGTAAGTGAAATGTATTCTGAGAATGCCGCCACCTTCGTGGAGATCTTATCGGATATGCCAAAGCAGCTCTGCGGAAAGACAAGACCCATACACTTCAGGGGCGTCTGCACGGTGGTTTCAAAGCTGTTCAATATCGTGACACCGGATGTGGCATTCTTTGGACAGAAGGATGCGCAGCAGCTTGCCATCATCAAAAAGATGGTAAAGGATATGTCTTACGGTATCGAGATAGTCGGCTGCCCCATAGTCAGGGAAGCGGACGGGCTTGCAAAGTCATCCCGCAATACCTATCTGAATGCGGATGAGAGAAAGGCTGCGTTATGCCTTTCAAAGGCGGTATTTGCCGGACAGAAACTTGCGGAAGATGGCGAGCGTGACGCAGATAAGATCCTGAAAGCCATGACTGATATTATAAATGCTGAACCTCTTGCGAAGATCGATTATGTATCGGCAGTGGACGGCATCACCATGGATCCTGTCCATAAGATCGAGGGCGATACTCTTTTCGCCATGGCGGTCTATATCGGAAAGACAAGGCTGATCGATAACTTTTCTGCACAATAGTTACTGTTTAAATTAGGAGATATATCATGACTTTTGAAATGCTTCACGGCAAGATACACAGAGCCACGGTAACTGAGGCGAGGCTTGATTACGTGGGTTCTATCACCATAGATGAAGAACTCATGGAAGCCGCCGGGATCCTGGAATATGAGAAGGTGGCGGTTGTGAACGTGGATAACGGAAAACGTCTGGAAACCTACACCATCAAGGGCGAGCCGGGCAGCGGCATTATCTGCCTGAACGGTGCCGCAGCCCACATGGCCGGGGTGGGACACAAGGTCATCATCATGGCCTATGCTTCCATGACCCGGGATGAGATCGCGGTTGAACAGCCCAAGGTTGTTTTCGTGGATGAAGATAATAAGATAGTCGATGTAAAGAGATATGAAAAGCACGGGAGGCTTGAGGATCTTATATGATATCACTGAAGGGAAAATGTGTAGTACTGGGTGTGACCGGCTCCATAGCGGCTTTCAAGATCGCGTCGTTAGCGAGCATGCTGGTCAAAGCAGGGGCCGATGTTGAGGTCATCATGACCAAAAACGCCACTAATTTCATAAACCCCATTACATTTGAGACTCTGACACATAACAGATGCATAACGGACACTTTTGACAGAGCCCACGAATACAATGTGGAGCACATCTCTCTGGCAAAAAAAGCGGATGTGTTTCTGGTGGCGCCTGCCACTGCCAATGTCATCGGAAAGATCGCATCCGGTATCGCTGATGACATGCTGACTACTACCATCATGGCATGCAACTGCAAGAAGCTTATTTCTCCGGCCATGAATACGGGAATGTTTTACAATCCTATAGTCAAAGACAATATCAGTAAGCTGAAGTCCTTTGGTTACGAGATCATCTCGCCGGACAGCGGCTTTCTGGCCTGCGGAGACACGGGTGACGGCAGGATGCCGGAGCCTGAGGTCCTGTTCCAATACATTGTCAAGGAGACTGTTTTCGCAAAGGATCTCCTGGGAAAGACTGCGTTAGTCACTGCGGGTCCCACGAGAGAGGCCATAGATCCCGTCAGGTTCATCACCAATCACTCCACGGGAAAGATGGGCTATGCTTTGGCCTACAATCTTGCCATGAGGGGAGCGGAGGTTAGGCTTGTGAGCGGACCGGTGTCCATAGCTGCGCCGCCCTTTGTGGATCTCATAAACGTTGAGTCTGCAGCAGACATGGCGGAAGCCGTAAAGGAATACGCTTACTCTTCGGACATCATCATAAAGGCTGCGGCTGTGGCAGATTACAGGCCTTCCGAGCCTTCGACCGAGAAGATCAAAAAGACCGATGGCGATGCCGTCATCAGGTTAGAGCGCACGGAAGATATACTGGCTTATCTGGGCGTCAATAAGAGAGCTGATCAGTTTATCTGCGGATTCTCAATGGAGACGGAAAATCTTCTGGAGAATTCCATCGCCAAACTTCACCGCAAAAACGTTGACATGATAGTGGCAAACAGCCTAAAAACACCGGGAGCGGGCTTCGGCACGGACACAAACGTGGTCACTATCATCACGGAGGCGGGAGTCAAAGAGCTGCCTCTCATGTCCAAGGACGAGGTGGCCGGCGCCATCGTGGACGAGATCCTGCGTAAGATCAGCTGATGTTTTCGACTTACATATTATGCCGGTCGTGAGATGTTACTATTCACAGCCAATTAGGTAGGTGAGGCACGATCACATACATGCGCGCTGATGTGAGATTGTGCTTGCCCGAGCAAGGGGTCATAGCTGTCAGTTTTTGATAAAAGTAAGCGTATGCATACGCGTGAACCCCGCGACGAAGGGAGGGAGGAACCATCATGACGAAGTCATGATTTGTAATGGTTCCGACCGATAGGGCAGGATTCGTTTACGAATCGTGCCATTACATTGCACACACGAACAGCAG
>JAEEGL012164838.1_pt1 | contig 11839 bp, 10 predicted proteins | sample 9134231 | NCBI WGS metagenome assembly JAEEGL01 (sample SAMN16246548, study PRJNA631951) | gut metagenome | biome: gut microbiome; feature: rumen; material: fiber-attached | host: Bos | place: Iran: Karaj | collected 2018-10 | reverse complement strand
TGTAAGCAGATAATAAAGCCCGCAAACGATCACGAATGATACGACCAGCCTCATAATAAAACTATGCTTTTTTTCTTTATTATCAGTATTGGAAGTATATGAATGCATCACTCGTTCCCCTGTTTAGAATTAATGCCAGTATCATTACGGCATAAAAAACAAATTTCCAGTTCTTACCTGTAAAGAATAATCTTTTTTCTTTCGCAATATAGACTCCGTGAAAAGCAAATACAGGGAGCATATAAAAACACGCCATCAGAACACTTGTGGTATCCATAGCCATCAAATCTTCCCATCCTGTGAACATCTGGCGGGTTGCTCCAAATACAGCCTCATAGCCTTCCATCTTAAAGAAGAGCCATAACCATGAAACTATAATGAATGTAATTATCATTCTGATAAGACCTACGGCAAATAGTTCTTTCTTTTCAGAATTACGCTTTTTATTTGTCAGATTTGCAAATATCCTCTCAATAACAAGAAGTAGGCCATGCAAACCTCCCCAGAGCAGATACTTCCAGTCTGCGCCGTGCCAGATTCCTCCGATAAGCATTACTGCCATCAGATTGAAATATGTTCTGATTTTTCCCTTCCTGTTTCCACCAAGACTGAAATATACATACTGTTTAAGCCATGATGACAGTGATATATGCCATCTCTTCCAGAATTCAGTAATACTTTTTGAAATATATGGGAAATTAAAGTTTTGGGGTAAAGAATAACCCAGCAAAAGAGCGACACCGATTGCTATATAAGAATAACCGGCAAAATCGGCAAATATCTGACATGAATATCCAAACATCTGAATCATGATGGCCAGGGGGCTCACTCCGCCAAACTGTTTCTCGGTAAGGAGTATTGTGTAATTCTGCATATTGTCTGCTACACAAACCTTAAAAAAATATCCAAGAAGAAGATATTCAAATACTTTCTTTAAATCAACCTCTTTAAAGTAATGTCTCTTTATCTGGGGTTCAAAATCGTTGTATTTTGTGACGGGACCTGACACAGAGTTTGCAAAAAATGTCATGTAGCACATTATTCCAACAAAGCGGTCCCATCTTCCGCTTTTTTCAAAGAATATCTGCGAATTGCCATTGATATCCGCAAGCATACTTATTGCATGGAAAATATAAAATGAAATACCTAAGGGGAGCGGAAGTCCGATGAAAAACGAAGTAAGTTCTCCTTCGCCAAGTAAAAGAGTTGCAAACATTCCGCTATACTTAAAGAAAAATAATATAAATACATTTACTGCAATAGCTAATCCTGCAAGTATTTTTATACCCTTCTTATTCTGTTTCTGATAAAAGCCATACATTCCAAGGACAATCAGCTCATTAAAGATACAACAAATCAAAAGGGATAAAGCATAAAACAGATTCAGATATGCATAAAAAAACAGCCCTGATAATATAAGAATCCAGGACTGAACCCCCTGTTTTTTTATAATGAGGGGAACCAGATAATAAAGCAGCGTTACCGCAAATATAAAAATTATAAATGCTGTAGAATTAAATAGCATATCAACGTTGTATTTTTCTTATCTTCTGTAGTTTTCTTTTATTCTTTCAAGGTCCTTCATGACAAGGGGATTTACATCTCCGTTTGATACTCCGCCCATCTCATGAACAATGACCGTATCTTTAATCCAGTGTATCTTCTGTCCCTTTTCAAGAAGCATCAGATAATATGAATAATCTTCAACAAGTCTGTACTGTTCGTCAAATCCACCATATTTATCAAACAGCTCCCTGCTGTAACATGTGGACGATCCGCTCAATACATTCTTTACATCAAACATGTATTTGCGAAACAGTCCCGGGAAAAGATTCATCATTAATCCGAAATATGATGCCGGCCGCTTTACTGTCCTTACGACCGTGTCGTTTTCTTTATATACATCATCATGCCTTCCCGATGCTATCAGTGCATGATTCTTTTCCATAAAAGTAACTATCTTTTTTACCGTGTCCTTGTCATAAAGCATGTCCCCTGACGAACACGGCATCATATACTTTCCATCGCTGTTCTTCATGACATTATTCAGATGCTTTACCGTTCCGACATTCTGTTTATTGCAAAACAGTTTTACATTTGAATATTTTTTCTTTAACTCATCGGCGTAGACAGCAAGTGTATCATTATCATAATTGTTTGAACCGTCGTCGCTGATAATGACCTGAACATTTTCATATGTCTGAGACATTACAGAATCAATAGTCTGTCTCATTCCGGACTCATTGTTATAAACAAGGATAAAAACTGTGATGAGAGGATTATCTTTCGAATTATTACTCATCTTTTTTTACCATATTTTCTATGATTACTTTGTCCAGATCTGTTTCTTCCTCTTCTGATTTATCGTATGCGAGCTTTCTGACATGATACTGAACGTCCTCTATAATTTTCCTGTTTGCCGATATTACATCTGCAAGCATTCCAATAACGAATGTCATAAAACCAATGATCATGAGTGTACACGCAAGTATTAAGGACTGAACATGACCTGCCGCGTTTCCCCCGAACAAAAACACAAGATATCTGATACTGATACCAAGACCTATAAGGAACGGAATCATTCCGATTATGGTAAGGCACATAAGGGACTTATACATAAGAAATGCCCTTGTAATAGTAAGCATTGATTTCTTTACATATCCCCACATGCTGTGGAACAGTCTGGATTTTCTAAGCTCAGGATTTGTCCTTATGGGAACAGATGTTATCGCAATCTTATTTCTGCCTGCCTGAACAATAGTCTCAAGAGTATATGTATATTCATTTATAACATTGATATGCATTGCTGCATCTCTAGAGAAAGCTCTGAATCCCGAAGGAGCATCAGGAATGTCCGTATTTGACGCTCTTCTGACAACCCAGCTTCCAAAATGCTGAAGCTTTTTCTTAATCCATGAGAAATGCTCTGTCTGGTCAATCGGTCTCTCTCCGATAACTATATCAGCCTCGCCGTCAAGAATAGGTCTTATCAGCTTTTCTATGTCTTCTCCGCAGTACTGATTATCCGCATCTGTATTGACTATAATATCTGCGCCATATGAAAGGCACGCCTCAAGACCTGCCATAAAACCTCTGGCAAGACCTTTATTCTTTGTAAAGCTGACAATATGATGCACACCCCAGTCAAGTGCAACCTTAACTGTATTATCAGTACTTCCGTCATTTATTATGAGATATTCAATCTCGTCTATACCATCTATCTTCTTCGGAAGATCGTTTAATGCTATTGTTAAAGTCTCTGCCTCGTTGTAGCAGGGTATTTGAATAATCAGTTTCATTATCTGTCCGGTATCTCCTAAGAAAAACTCTATCTCTTTATTTTACCATATTCTCTCTTAATCTTACGAACTTTTGATTTATAAAACAGCCTTAAAACTCCGTGAAGTATATCAATACTTATATACGAAAGGAATGCTGCTCCTCTGTTTCTGATTCTGGCTTTATTATCCCAAAGGACTGTTTTTCGTGTCTTCTTTATCTCGTTATAAACTTCCCGCAGGAACACTTCATTATCCCTGCTCTTTTCAGTTTCTGACAATATCTGAAAACATGCACTAAAGAGCCTGTGGTATCCTGAATTTTCATACCTTGGCTGGTTTTCCCTGAGCCATTTTACTATATCACGGCAATGACACAGGTATTCCCTGTTCTTTTCAGTATATGTAGTATATATCGTGCTATCCGGCAGTAAATATCTGTAATATAGTTTTCTGAAACCGTATACTACCTTACCGGCCTGGGCAAACTCTTTATAAATAGTTGCAACATCTTCAACTCTTCTGCCATCCGGAAATCTCACATTATCCCATATTTTTCTTTTAGATATAGCTCCCCACGGTGCTGAGATAAAGTAACGCTGGTACAAAAGATTTTCCATTGCCTCGGTTCCTGAAAATACAATGGGCTTGTCAGCGCTCTCCCCTGTTTCCTGCGCAGTATCTCCATGATAAACATCGATATATCCGCAGACGGATATATCAGCATTACTGTTAACACAGAGCATATATAGATATTCAAGATAATCAGGTGAAACCTGATCATCACTGTCGACGAAGCAGATATACTCACCCTGACTTTTTTCGATTCCCCTGTTTCTTGCTGTTGCTGCGCCGGCATTCTCAAAATGATACACTTTTACTTTTTCGCTTTTGCCGGCCCACTCATCACATTTTACAGGCGAACTGTCTTTAGAGCCGTCATCAATCAGGATTATCTCATAATCTTCATATGTCTGATTAAGACAACTTTCCAGGCATTTATCTATATACTTTTCCGTATTATATACGGGGATAATTATACTGATTTTCATAATGCATTTCCTTTATGGTTAATGCCAGATACCCTTTTCTTTCAGATAGCTTTCCATTTCTTCAAAGGTATCAAAATATTTATTCCATCCGTGTACGCCAAAAGGTATCTCACCCTTTTCCACGTAATCCTTTAAATCATATTCCAGTGCAAACTGTTTTCCTGTGGCAATATCCGCAAGTTTAAAATTACACCTGTTATTTCCTTCTCTTCCAAGAAGCCCAAAGAAAATATCCTCGTTTCTCTTTATAAACCAGTATATTTTTCTCCATCTATGCTCATGTATAAGTTTAATGCAGGCTTTTATCTTTCTAAATGAAAAACCTCCATTGCCCATAACTATGCCATGGTCTTTTTTCTTTGCACATTCTATGCGTTTTCCATTATTATCTGTAACCCATGTCCATTCCCAGATTCGTCTCTCCGGTATCCATGGTGCACCATAATAGTCAAAATCTTTATCCATGAAATATCGGAGCATATTTTCTTCTCTCCAGATTACAGCATCAGGCTGGGCTATAAGGATATATTCATAATTATCAAATCGCCCGTAAAAACTTTCCGAGAGCATAAGTCTGTTGTATCCGACAATACCCTTAAAATATTTATCCTGAAATGATTCGTAATCAAATGTCGGGAACTGCTCTTTGTAATATGATTTATCCAGACTCTCAGGACATATAAATATTATTTTTTCTTCCGATAACACGGTTGCATATTTCTTTACACACTGTTCCTCATCATGCGAAAAACATTTTTTATAAATAGGAACTGCAACCACACAAGTTTTACTCATATACAGTTAATTATTTCAGCATTCCGTTTATTGCCTCGGCCATCTTATCCCAGGAAAATCTTTCCTGCTCTTTCTTTACACCGGCTCTGATTTCTTCCGCCATATTATCATTAAAATATTTGTTAACTGTATCAGCTACAGCTTTGGGATTATCAGGTGGTACGACAAAACCAGTCTTTCCGTCATCGACAACATCAGGCAAACCTCCAACACTTGTTACAAGTACAGGCAGTCCCAGTCCGAAGGAAATCTGAACAATTCCAGACTGGGTAGCAGAATGGTACGGACATACGCACAGATCTGCTGCCGCAAAATACGGTTCCACCTCACTATTTGGAATATATCCGTCTTTAATTGTTATTCGATTATATACTTCGTTTTCTTTCATTAACGAAATATATTCGTCCCTGTCTTCTCCGAACTCACCTACCACATAAAGCTTAATATCTTCATTAATATCCTTCATGGCTCTTATAAGTACATCAAGGCCTTTGTACTTACGGACAAAACCGAAGAACAAGAGTATTTTTGCTTCACCCGTTATACCAAGTTCACGCCTTGCCTCTTCCCTGGTTATGTCCCGAACTTTAAAGACATCATAACTTGGGTGAACATGTCTGCAAATATCCATGTTCGGTAATATAGTCCGTAAATCATCTTCATCCATGGCTGAATGAACAATTGCAAAATTACCTTTTTTTAATGTATTCTTTGTAAGCCATCTGTCTAAAGGAAATCTCTCATGAGGGAAAACATTGTGACATATAAATCCTTTTCTGATTCCTTTCAGATGATTTAACAATATCATATAGCATGGCGCAAAATACGGGTGCCACCAGGATACTATTACGGCATCTGGTTTCATCTTTCTGATTTCAGAAGCACTTTTAATTATGTTAAAAGGATTTGCCGTATTAATTAAATACTTGGTATCCTTTATCTCAAAAGTTCTGTCCGAATAATCCCTCTGCTCCTTTTTCATCAGAAGCTTGGGATACTGCATCTTATATGAGACACATATTACATCATTATATTTTGATAAAGCTCTGACCAGCAGACCTGTATAATGAGATATTCCACCCTTATACGGATATACCGGTCCGATTACAACAATTTTCTTTTTATCCATAAATGATTCCACACTGATATATTTACCAGTAACATCCACCCTCTACAATCTTTTCTATTCCATCAGGTTTTTCTGTTTCGTCAGGATATTTCCAATATTCATTATAAAAACCATTAAGTGGCTCAAAGTCATCCCATCTTTTTCCTTTAATTCCAAACATCAACTGCATCGCACCACCCATATGTACGGCCTGTCTTCCGCCCTCTTTTATCATTGCTGCAAGAGGCAAGCCATATGCACCACATGCAATCAGAGCAATATCAAAATCTGTTTTCATTGCTTCATCATACATATATTTAAGTGCATCAAACCATGTCGAAAATCTTTCATCCTCCTCATTTCCTATGGTCTGCACGGCTTTGATACATGTCAGTTCAAATTCAGGAAGAATATCAGATCCTGTAAATAATTCTTCCCTGTATTTATACTGGCTTTTTATGCTATCTGCAAAAGGATGTATACATAAAACCTTTTTGCCTTTCAGAGCTTTTGACCATGGATTATCAGGTGTATACCACGGTTCAAGTCCTTCAAGAAGACCATACTTAAGATTATCATTACCATACTTTTTCAGTATCCAGTCTTCCATTTTGTTGAACCAGACTCCCATAAGGTCAATCGAGTGGATTTTATCTTCCATGAGCCTTGAGAATCTGTCAAAATCATTTATGTCACCAAAAAAACCCGAAAACAACGACAGATAATCCCTGCATTGCTCTTTTTCTGTGACTGAATCATTTTCTTTTTGACATGATACTATCGATCTAAGCTCTGTTCCGCCTATTCTCGCTGCAGCAAAAGGTTTCCCCGATTCTATAAGTCTTGTTAATTCATCGTTACAATCCCTTATTCCGAGAATCGGCTTCCCGTTGTACTTTTTATGTCCTATTCTTATTTTGGTATGATTATCCAGATATTTCCTTATTCTCCAGATGAATCGTTTTGTTTTCCACGCAACACTCATTTGTAGATCCTGCTTTTATGAATTAAATCATGAAAGTAATTCTTTATACATTGTTATTATTTCAGCAGTATTTTTTTCAGCCGTAAATAAATCTTTGGCCCGTTTCTTTCCGTTGACTCCCATTTTCCTGATTTCATCAGGATTATTCAGACAATATTCCATTGCTGATACGAGACCGTCTTCATCATTGTAAAGAATGCCTGTCTCTTTGTTTTCAACTATCTCAGATGTACCGGAATGGTTGTATCCGATTACAGGAAGAGAAGATAACATGTACTCGACAGTAACAAGTCCAAATCCTTCATATTCAGAAGCAATTATACCTGCGTCCATGGTCCTGAGCATTTGCCTGATATCATCTCTGTATCCTGTCAGAAATACATTTGTCATTCCATTACCATTTATATAATCCTCAAGTTTGCTTCTGTATTCTTTTTTTCCGTCTCCTACAACATACAGCTCAAATGTCCTGTCTGTTTTTCCCAAAAGGTTGTATGCTGCTTTAAGTACTTCAAGCTGATGTTTCTTTTCATAAAGATAACCGACATATACAAACCTGAAAATATTATCTTTTTGATGATTCTTTTCAGAGTTATCACTGTTAATAAAATCTGCCGGATCAATCCCATCATATATTCTGATAATTGTTGCAAGAGGATATTTATTCTTGTAATTATTCTTTATCGAATCGGATATTGCTATCAGTCTGAATGCACTATTGTAATAATCTGTCACTGTTTTCGAGGGATAAAAATACCTCATCCCGAAATGTTCTTTTGAGAACTCTCTTATATGCCAAATATGCCTGCATCCAAGTTTCTTTGCAAGCATTGCACCATGTCCGATAACACCTGAATTGGAATGAATTACATCTATCTTCTCATCCTTTAATCTGTCATATAGATAATCTGTTTCTTCTTTAATCTTCTTCTTTCTGATTATCTTCTTTACCGCGAATCTAAAAGCGTCATTATATGGAGCCTGCCACTGAGTGACTCCGCATATTATATACGGTACACCAAGTTCCTCCATCCTGCTTGTCATATCTCCCTTTCCGGGTATCACAAGCATGGGCTCAAATCCGCCATGACTAACCAGCCCCTCAATGAGATTTAGGAGAGCCTTATTGGCGCCGTACATATTATCATAATGAGTTATGAAGAGAATCTTCATAATTTAATTTCCCTCTTCAGTATTTGAATAATGAATATGCTCAACACTGTCTCTCTGTACTGCCTTGCCATTATTAATCTCATAAATCACATCGCAGTTCTCTATAGTAGATAATCTGTGAGCAACAATTATCATTGTCTTAGTTCCATGAAGCGAATCTATGGCATCCATAACGGCAGCTTCCGTCTCATTATCAAGAGCACTTGTAGCCTCATCAAGTACAAGTATTGCCGGATCCTGATAAAGAGCCCTGGCTATAGCTATTCGCTGACGCTGACCACCTGATATACGCATTCCGCCCTCACCAACAAAAGTATCCAGTCCTTCAGGAAGATCCTTCACAAACTCTTCAAGCTGAGCCTCTCTTAAAGCTTCCCATACTCTTTCATCATCTATCTCGCCCTGATTAATGCCAAAAGCAACATTGTTCCTGATAGAATCATCTGTTAGGAATACAGACTGAGGAACATATCCGACGAGTTTTGACCATGACCAAAGATTGTCATAGACATCCTTACCATCAAGAAGAATGTGGCCTTCCTGAGGTTTAAGAAGTCCGAGTATTACATCTGCCAATGTGGTTTTACCGGCCCCCGAAGGCCCTGCAAATGCTACAGACTGTCCTTTTTTGATATTAAGACTGAGACCTGACAAAACAGGTTCTTTTCCTGTAGGATACTGCCATGTAACATTATCTACCACTAGACTGTCTTCAAATGACAATGTCTCATTATTATTCATCTTTTCTTCGGAAGACAGATTTATCTGGTACATTTCCTCCTGTTTTGCCATCTTCATCATGTCGTAGATAGCATCAAGTCTTGGCTTGTTATACATTACTGCATTAATATTTGTTGTAAGTCTTCCGACTGAAGGGAAAAGTCTGAACGCCGCCAATGCTACAATAGCAAGCTTAGTGACGTAGATGGCAAGATCAGACTCCATATGAAGTCTGATAACTACGACAATTATCAGTCCGCCTATACATACCATTTCATAAATGTACTGAGATACATTATTTAAAAACGTATTTTTCTTAAGCACTGAAGCATTTTCATTGCATGATTTATCGAAACTCTCAGCAAAATAATCCTGACGCTTCATAACCATTATTTCTTTTATTCCGTTATATGTCTGAGTAAGATACTTAAACATATCACTCTCTGTTCTCTGGGCAACCTTACCAAATTTCTTAACCAGTTTCCTAAGCCCGAAAACAAGTGCCATCATGCATATTCCCAGGAGCCCCACAAGTGATATCGATAATATTGGGTCAAGAAATACAATATATAAACTTATTGTTATTACTGTGAAAACTTCAGCAATACCTCTGAATGCATAAAAGCAAACGCAGAACACTCCACCTACATCATGATTAATACTTCTGATTAATACAGATGAATTGATTCCAAGATGAAAAAGATATGAACTCCTTACATAAACCCGGTTTAGTCTTATAGACAGATCCCTTTGAATATTAGTGGAATACCATGTCTGAACATACGAAGAAAACATCAAATAAACATTCTTCACGATATAAACAAGAACAATAAGCACTCCGAGAATTGTCAGCAGTTCCAGACTGCTGCTCGGGTGAAACGCATTATCTATTGCGATATAATACCATTTATCCTGCAGATTTTCAGGTGTCATTACTGCTTCAATAAAGGGAAGTATAGCTGTAACACCGAGAAGTTCCCACATGGAACCGATGAAAGAAACAAGCATTACAACAAAATATAATCTCTTCTGTTTTGCAGTAAAAACATAATTTAGTTTATGTAATATATCCTTTATTGTTTTCAAAGATATTACTCCGCTTTCTTATTTATTTCCGAATACAACTCTGTAATTCCTTTAAACATACTTTCGTATGTAAATTTTTTCTCAGGAACTGTATCAAAATTAGCTGTTCCGTTATTTATAAAATCTTCTATTATTCCCGCAAGTTCTGCATAATTTCTATTTTTAAACGATTTACATCTGCCAAAAGCAACCTCCGGAAGAGAGCCACCGTCACTGTAAATGAGCGGTGTTCCTATCTGGCATGCCTCAAGAGCGCTGAATCCGAATCCTTCGGTTACCGACGGCACGACCACAACATCGGCCTGTGATATACAGGCACTCAGCTCATCGCGCTTTACAGAATCCCTAATTAATACAACATCCGATAAGTTCCTTTTTTCTATTAAGTCTGCAAATTTTTTCCGTAATTTTACAGGCTCTTTTCCGAGTATAAAACAAAGCCTGACATTATCGGGAATACACTTTTTATCTGCCAGTATTTCAATGGCTTTTTCGTATATTTCTATACCTTTCGTCTTTCCCGGCCTGCCATAATACAAGATCATCTTTGTATCCTCAGGGACACCAAAGTATTTTCTGAGAGAGAATTCTGTATCATACGCATCTTTTCTCATCTCATTTGCAAGATATACTCTCTTTACATTCTTTAATCCGCAATATTTCTCAATATCTATTTTTGTAGCATCAGAAATTGCATGATAAATATCATACCTCTGTCTGACAGTATATTGTTCAAAAAGATAAAAACCTGTAGCTATGACAAAGTTTTCACACCAGTACCACTTTTTCCCTCTGGCCTCGTATACAGTTAATATCGAAGGCTTTTTATATTTTCCGGCCAATCGGCTTACAACAGGGGATGTGGTAAAAATAGATGTATGAACAATATCACACCATCTGATTACATCTTCTATATCAGATGACTTTACTAGCGGATGACCAAACATTGATTTCCATCTGCAATATCTGATATTTATTCCTTCTACTGTTTTTTCACCAAGGTAATCTTCTCCGACATTTCTCGCTACCACCCTGACTTCATGGCCTTCATTTATCAGACCTTTGGCAAGGTCAAAAAACATTTTCTCTCCCCCTCCTACATAAGGATAAAAGTGAGGGAGCACAAGTGCTATCTTCATTAAATATTTACTCCGTATCAGTCATTCAAAATATCTCTGTCATATCTCATCAGGTACCACTGCTGTCCCGTCGCCCTGACAAAATCACTCTTCAGATAATCACCTTTTCTAAGAAGTGCCGGCCTTTTCAACTTTGGTGCATCATATATTTCGAGAAAAGATTTTAAAACTTTTTTCCTCTCGTCCGGCATTTTGTCTCCGAGCCTGTCCATAAGCAGTCTTGCCTGTCTCTCATACACAAACATCAATTTTTTAGTATATGGATTCTTTAATTTCTTAACTCTTGATTTAAAGCTCGTAAGATTACTTGCCCCCACCACATTATTACCATGTTGTCTATAGAGCATGAGAGGAGTGTCAATATAATATATGTCACCTATTGATGATGCAATCAGGGCAAACCACCAGTCATGCATTATAATCGCATGGTCCGGTTCTCCAATCAGTTCGACAAGTCTCCTGTTGATCATACACATGCATCCTGCAATGCAGTTCTGAACAAG
>JAEEGL010884685.1_pt1 | contig 11839 bp, 3 predicted proteins | sample 9134231 | NCBI WGS metagenome assembly JAEEGL01 (sample SAMN16246548, study PRJNA631951) | gut metagenome | biome: gut microbiome; feature: rumen; material: fiber-attached | host: Bos | place: Iran: Karaj | collected 2018-10 | reverse complement strand
GAAACTTGTAAGATTGATTTCAATATCAATTTATTAAAATAATCATCGGCAGGATTATTTTAAATTTTTTCACCCCTAAATTAGGGGTTTTTGGTGTTTTGCTAAAATTAGTACTTGATTAATAATAGTAAATCACCTCTACCCTATATATACGAACGAGGTGCCAAATTCTTTGAAAAAATATTAAAAAAAGGCAAAAAATTGAAAAAAAATTAACCTAATATTTTTTATATTTTCATTAGATTTGGATTATGGCTTACTAGCTAATAAATATTAATTTTAGGTTAATAATCTTTTTTTTATTTTTTTTACAAAAGTTAATAATTTGTTAAGAAATTTTACAAAAAACTCTTGAATATTTACCTCCATATATAATATAATTATATTGGATTTTCATATAAAGGAGGAAAAGATATGAGAAAAAGGACTTCGGTCGCTTTCTTAGCGTTGATGGGTCTTTTACTTTTTGGATGTGGTAAGAAAACATCTGAGGATAAACCTACCACAACTAAAAAGACTACGCCAACAACCCAAACAACAGCTAAGCCAACGACTACTAAAAAACAAGTCAAAAAGTTTACTGTCAGTGTTGTAAACAGTATTCAAAATGCTGGTACAGTTTCCGGAACAGGAGAAGTTGAAGAAGGAAAGAGTACTACATTAAAAGCTGTTGCTGCTGATGGTTATACATTCTTAGGTTTCTTCGATGGTGAAACTGAAATCACTAAAGATTCAGAATACACTATCACAGTAACAAAAGATGTAAACTTAACTGCTAAATGGATGGCTAAGACTTATACTTTAGCTGTAAAGAAGTTTAGTAATGTTGATCCTGATGACATTGTTGAAATTGATGATGACTCACTTGGTACTGTAGAATATGCAGTTAAAGAACTATATTCAACAGGAGAAGAAATCACATTAACTGCAACACCTGCAGAAGGATATCAATTTAATGGTTGGTGGTTAGTAGATCCACAAGAAGGAGATCATTTAATTTCAGCTGAACCTGAATATAAATTCTCTATGCTTCCACAAAACTCAACTATTAAAGCCTTATTCGGTACAAAGAAATGTACATACGAAATCGTTCCTAATATTGAAGGCGCAATGCCTATCACAGAAACTGGTTTCTATGATGGTACAGAATATTGGTACTTAGATGAAGTAGATTCAATAACTGTTGATTATGGAACTACAGTTACTATTTTCTCTGAAAACTATAGTGGATATAGCTTCCAAGGCTTCTATGTTTATAGAGAAGATGGTGATTATTCAACATCAACATTATTACCTACAAACTTTGAATTTAATGCAGAAGATTCATGTAAGTATGTTGCATGGTTCGCACCTAATGATTATGATTTAAATATTAGCTTCAATATTGCAGGTGGAACTGTAACTTATGTTGAAGGTGAAGAAACATACAACGATGATATTGCTATATCAATGGAATTCAATTCAACTATTACATTAAAAGCAGAAGCATTTGATGGATATACATTCATTGGATGGTATTCTGATCCAGAAATGGAAAATTTAATTACTGATAGTGCTGAATATGCATATACTCAAACAGTTACTACTGAATCAGGAATTTGGGCTAAGTTTGCTCCAAACAAAGTAAAGATTAACTTTATTGTTCCTGAAGAAATGACTGGAATGGGTACAGTAACTGATTCTGGATATTTCGATTATGATTCAACTGTTGAATTCACTGCTACACCAACATATGGTTATGAATTTGTTGGTTGGTATGTGACTTATGTTGATGAAGAAACTGGCGAAACAGAAGACGTTAAAGTTTCAGCAGATGGTGAAAAGACAATGACTTATGAAGTTGTCACACAAGATGTAAAGACATTCATTGCTAAATTTGAATTAGGTAGATATCAAACTCAATTCGAATTCAACCTTTCAGAATTAAATGAAGATGTTGATCTATATGATAACTTTAATGATTATTATTCAGGTAACTATTTATTTAATGACACTGCTACAATCGTAGCTCCTGAAATTCCTGGATATAAATTTGAAGGTTACGTACTAGGTGATTATGCTGGATATGAATATGTAGATTGTCCAACTACTTATCTATGCGATACAGCTACATTTGAATTCACACAAATTTATGCTGAATTTAAAGTAATTACTGCTGTATATTCTCGTAATATTTACAGTGTAAGATATAATAAAGAAGTTGGTATGACAGTTGCAAGTAATGGTGCAAACTTACAATATGGTCTAAATTATACATTAGATGTTCCTGAGTTAGATCAATATGTATTCCAATATTGGTATACAGAGGATGCTCAATTCCATGAAGTTAAATTAACTAACTCTCAAGGTCAATCGCTTGCTCCTTGGAATTTGATTTTAGATAACACATTAACAATTTATGCTTCATTTGTAAAAGGAAAAGTTGCAGTAACATATGATACTTGCGGCGGTTCACCTGTCGATGAAGAATTTGTTACAATCGGACATAACCCTACAAGACCTGCAAATGATCCTGAGAAAGATGGATATACATTTGTTAACTGGTATACAGAAGCTGAAGGTGGAATTCTATTTAACTTTAGTTCTCCAATTTCATCTGCTGTAACAGTTTATGCTCAATGGGTTATTAATCAATATGAAATTACTCTTGAATCTCAAGATGATACTGTCTTAACTGTTAATAGCGATAAGATTAATAATACATATGATTATGCTACTGAATTAGAATTAGTTGCTAACATTTTAGATAATGGATATTATTTCGTTGGTTGGTTTGAAGGTGAAACATTAATTTCTGACCAAGCTACTTATACTTATACATTGCCATCTCACGATGTTACATTAGTTGCTAAGTATGAAGCTAGAGAATATAAGGTTCAATTTTATGTTTGTTGGTGGGCTGATAATGTTAATTACAATTGGCTTGATATAAGCAATATAAAATTATATTTAAATGGCGAATTATTTGGTACAGGCTATGTTACTGGAGAAGCTACTTATGTTTATTTAAAATATAATTCAGAATTTACACTTACTGTTGAACTAGATTCTGCTAGACCATATCTATATGTAATGGATTGGTATGGTACTATCACTGGTAGTTATACAAGTACTCATCCAAACGCATTAACTTATACTAATACTGTTCCAGCTAGAAGTTTCTATATGAGACCTGAAATTGGTTCATATAAAAAGCAATTAGAAGTTTCTAAGAGCACAAACACTGGAACTGAAGGATCTAATCCATATTTCACAGCAAAAGGTATTTCTGACAATCAAACAAAAACAGATGTTAAAGCTGAATGTCCTGTTAAATTATATGCAACTGAAATTGCTGGATATACATTTACTGGTTGGTATATTAAGGGAACTAATACTCTTATTTCTGAAGATTTAGAATATGAGTTTACTATGCCATATGAAAATTTACAATATGAAGCTAGATATACAAATAATGAATATACTTTAACTATTAATAAGAACGTAAATGATTATATTGATGTTACAGAAGATATTTCAAATATCGATACAGTCACTGTTGCTTATCATGATACATATGAATTAACAACATCTGATATGACTGGTTATACATTCCTAGGTTGGTTCATTCCAGGTACTAATACACCTGTTTCAACTGATTTAACTTATGAAATTGAAATGCCATTGAATGATGCAACTTATGAAGCTAGATTTGGAATAAATGAATATGAAATTTACTTTGGAGCTGGTATTTCTAATACTAATTGGAATCTTGAACCAGGCTCAATAGATTATGATGGTTATTATTATGATTATCATAATCAAACAATTACAAATGTAGCAACTGTTAAAGATGGTTGGACATTCTTAGGTTGGTATTTAGATACTGATGATAATGAGTATATCGCAAATAATATTAAAACATACATTTCTGACTTCACATTATTAACTGATGAATTAGAATTAGAATACACTATTAATGCTGCTGATGTATCAATTTACGCTATTTATGAAGCAGATACATATTGGATTACACTAAATGAAAATGGTGGAACACTTCATGGTTCAGCTAGTATTTCTGTACTAATGGGTGATGATTATACACTAGAAGTACCTACACCTCCAACTGATAGAGTATTTATCAAGTGGACTTATACAACTAAGGGTACTACATATGATTTAACTGATGATGAAGGTAATAGCACAAATCCATATAGCTTCACAGTTGCTGACAACGAACTTACTGCAAAAGCAATTTATGGTACAGCAATTAGAACAGTTACATTCGAAACTGGTTATAATTCATCAACATCTTGGTCAACTGATACTCAAACATTCACTTCTAAGATTGAATCTGGTACAGCAGTTACTAAACCAGAAGATCCAGTAAGACGTGGATATACATTTGATGGTTGGTTTACAGAAGAAGAAGGTGGAGATGCATGGAGCTTTACAACTCCAATCTCTACAGATAAGACATTATATGCTCATTGGACAGTATTAACATACAACGTTAAACTTGACTGCTCTTCAAGCAACATGGGCTCATTTACATATAGTATTACTGGCACATCAATTAGTGGTACAGTAGATAGCTATCATACATCTAGTGATACATCAATTACAACTATTACAATTGAATACGGTCAAACTCTTGTTCTTACTCCTAAATCATTTAATTTAGGTAGAAGATTTAGTCAATGGACAATTTATACATATACAGGTGGTTATTATTCTTATTCAAGTACAAGTAATTGGAACTTCGAGTATACTTACACTACTGATTTGTGGTTCAGATTAAGTATTGCTACTACAACTGAAATGGAAAACTTCATATTTACAAGTACAACAACAACTTGTAGCATTTCAGGATTATCATCTAAGGGTAAGACTGCTACTTCATTAGTTGTTCCTACATTTGTAACAGGAATTGCTGCTGGTGCATTTGAAGCTAATACTGTTCTTCAATCAATTTCTCTTCCATTTATTGGAAGTAGTAAGACTGCAACTGGAGTTGCAAGATTATTTGGATATATCTTTAGTTCAAATTCTATAAGTAATGGAACTGCAGTACAACAAAAATATCTAAATGGTACAACTGAAACAACTGCTCCTATAAGATATATACCAAAATCATTATATGCTGTAACAATTACAGATGAAACAGAAATTCCTGCTTATGCATTCCATAAGATGGAAATGATCACAAGCTTAACACTTGATTGTGATATTGAAGTAATTCAAGTTCATGCACTTGAATATTTAAAAGTTACTTCATTAGAACTTCCTGCATCTCTAAAGAGACTTGAAACAAATTCATTAAGATATATGACTGAATTAAAGACATTAGTTATCCCTAATGCTAATATGGAATATATCGCTGCTGGTACATTATATAATAATAGCCAATTAGAATCATTAACTATTCCATTCGTTGGTTCAAGTTATAATGCAACTGGTGCTGAAGCATTATTTGGATGGATCTTTGGTGAAATTTCTTCTGCAGCTGATGGTTATTACGTTGCAAAACAAATTTATACTTCTGATGAAACTATTACTGATTCAAACACAGTTAAATATCAAATGCCAAATAAATTAACAACAGTTGTTGTTAACTACAAATCAGCATATACTTATGCTAATGTTGAATGGGGAGCATTCAGCGATTGTCGTAATATTAAAAATATTTCTATTAATAAGACAGGTAAAGCTAAATGGAACACTTCTAGTGGATCATATACTACTTATAGAATTGCTCAAAATGTATTCCGTGATTGTTCATCACTTGTAAATATTAGCGGTCCATACTTCACAACTGCTGCATGTATTTGGAGTTATGCTTTCTATAACACTGCATTAACAGAATTTGTTGGTAGATGTTATGATTTCTATACTCATTCATTCGCTGAGTGTCATGCTTTAACTAGTGTTACATCTACTGGTAGTATGAGTGGAAATACCATCTACTTTGAAACTAGTTGCTTTATGAATTGCGAAAACCTTCAAGGAGTATCATTTGATGATACAGCATCTACAAACGCTGTTATTGTTTATTCAAATGCATTCTATGGATGTAGCAGTTTAACTTCATTTGAATATGAAAGATATTTACAATTCGTAGGTTCAGGCAGCTCATTCTCTGGCTGTTCAAGTTTATCAACATTTAGCGTTTTAGGCTTTTCTACAGCTATATTATCTAATTCATTCAATGGCTGTTCATCATTAACTTCACTTGATATTAGTTGGAAGAGCAGTACTGAGGAAGCAAAGAAAATAATTAGTGATAAAGCATTTGCTAATTGTTCTAGCCTAGAAGAATTAACAATTGCAAGCGATTGTACATCAATTGGTTCAACAATACTTACTGGCTGTGGTAAATTAAAGAAACTTACTATTCCATATATTGGTAAAGATGCTAATGTAACTTATGCAAGTAGTATTTCAACTTCATCTAGTGCAAATACTGCAAATGCAAATTATATTTTAGGTTACTACTTCGGTAAGACTTCTTATGATGGAAGTATTGCTAAAACTATGTATGAAACTAATACTACAACTGCAACATATTACTTACCTACTGGCCTTATAGAATTATATGTAACTAACGTTAATAATTGTATTCCAGCATATGCTTGTTATAATGTTAGAAGTTTAACTACATTTAAAGTTTTAGGTAAACAATCAACTACTTATGATATAGGAACAAAAGCTTTTGAAGGAACAGGCTTAGCAACTATTGACTATGTTAGCGGTGTTGTTAAATTCTATCCATACTGCTTCTTTAATTTATATATTAATCAACAATTAATCTTGCCAGATACTGTAACTTATGTAGGTGAAAGAGCATTCCGTTCTAACTATTTAAAAGGAGAACTAGTTCTTCCTAATACAAATATCAATATATCAATTAATGCATTCTATAGCAATAATATTACAAAAGTTGTTGTTAATAGATTTGCAACAATAAGAGAATATGCATTTGGAAATAATACAAGATTAACATCTGTTGAATTCAATTATGGTACATCATCTTCAACATTTGGTTCAGTTGAAGCAAATGTATTCTATGGATGTACTAATACAAGTTTAGTTGTTAAATATTATGGAACTAAAGATCAATTTACAGCATTAATTACTAATGGTAAATTAGCAACAGATTGGAACTTGATTTCATCTGCAAGCGGATCAACACCAGCTAAGCTTATAAATACAGTAAGCTGTTCAGATGGATTATTAAATCTATAGTTTAAATAATTAAGTAATAACTAATTTATAAAAATTAAAAGATGGCTAAAAGCTTATGGCTTAGGCCATCTTTTTATTTATATATAAATGCTACATTTTAGTATCTTTAATTATAAATCGTGTTATAATAATATTAGAGGTGTAAATATGAAAAATACGAATAAAATATTAGAAGTTTTAAATAACAAAGAAATAGATAAACTAGATACACAACAAGCTGAATTATGGCTTAGGGCAAAGATTGTTTTACAATTTGTCACATTAAGAAAAGAAAAAGGATTAAGCCAAGAAGAAGTCGCAGAAAGAATGGGTGTAATTAGACCACAAATAACTAGATTTGAGAATATGAAGAATTCTCCAACTATTACTTTTTTAGTTAAATATGCCAAAGCTTTAGATACAGAAGTTGATGTATTATTAAAAGGTGTTAATTTAATTGAAGTAAAGCAAAAACATTAATTGTTTAGATGCCTTAATGTAACAATATAGGCATCTAATAATTTATAATACGTAGATACATAAATGTATCATAAATATAAGGAGGAATAAATAATGAATAATAATGAAATATTAGTACCAGAACTAAATAATGAAACAATTGAATCTATGATTTATGAAATAAGAGGAGTCAAGGTAATGCTAGATTTTGATTTAGCTAGAATATATGGCTATGAAACAAAAAGGTTTAACGAGCAAGTCAAGAATAATATAGAGAAGTTTCCGGAGAGATATAGATTTCAAATATCAAAAAATGAATTGGATAATTTGGTGAGGTCGAAAAAAACGACCTCACGAAAAAGTAATATTTTTGAGGGAAATTTAGGCGGAACAAGGTATTTACCATATGCTTTTACAGAACAGGGCATATATATGCTTATGACTGTTTTAAAAGGAGAATTGGCTACAAAACAAAGTATTGTTTTAATTGATACTTTTAAGCAAATGAAAGATTACTTGATTGAGACTAACAATTATATTTCTATCAATGAAGTAGTAAGATTATTAAATAATCAAGATGAAAAATATGCTAAAAAAGAAGATGTTGATAGATTAAAAATAGATTTAGAAAAAGTAATGAATTTTTTCGCTGATCCATCCACTTATAAGCCATATGTAATATATAAAGGGAAAAGAATAGAGGCTATTAACGCTTATCAATCAATCTATAAAAAAGCAAGATATTCTATCGATATAATTGATGATTATATTGATATAAAAACACTTGAATTATTAAAGTGTTGCAATAATAATATCATGATAACTATATACACAGAAAATAAAGCTAAAAATGGTTTAACAAAGAGAATTATTAGTGATTTTATTAAAGATACAAATCTATCTATTTCATTTAAAGAAAACAAAGTGTCTCATGATAGATTTATTGCCATAGATTTAAATTATAATAGCCATTTTTATTTATGTGGATCATCAAGTAAAGATGGTGGTAATAGATTATCAGTAATTGAAGAATTAGAAAATAAAGATATATGTAAAGATATATTTAAAATGCTTTCTAAAAGTAAAATAATTGAGTTCTAAATGTAAATATTTTACCAAAAATTAACTAAACAATTGACTTTATATTATAATAGTATATAATATAAAATGTAATCCTATTTGCTAAAGGAGGATAAGTATGAAAAAAAGTATAATTTCATTAATTGGAATAATGTTCTTACTTACAATATCTATATTTACACTTACTGCTTGTGGCAGCGAAGAAGCATATAGAATTGTTAAGATTTTTTCATATACAGGTAATTGTCAAGTAATTAGAGATAATAAAGAATTATCTGTTCAAAAAGATATGAAATTAAAGAACAATGATGAATTACAAGTAAGTAGTAGCTCTAACGCTATCTTAAAGCTTGATAACGACAAGTTTGTAAATGTTAAAGAAAATACAAATGTCAAGCTTGAAGCTACTGGAAAAGAAAATAAAACTAAAACAAGACTACACATTTTAAATGGTGGAGTAATAGTAGAAGTTAAAGAAAAATTAAAAGATGATGAAGCTTTTGAAATCGCATCATCAAACTCTGTAATGGCTATACGTGGAACTCAAATTAGCTTTGATGTTGAGAAAACAGAAGATTCAATAACTTCAACATTCTCTATTTTAAAAGGTGAAACAGAAATCTTCCTTTATAAAGATGAAAATATGGATTCAACTTCCCTAATTCATGATTATATGATGAGCTATACAACAAGCTTAATTAAGTCTACTGAAGAAATCTATAAGATTTATGATAAGGGTGGATTTAAGAAATTAACTGATGATGAATTATTTGAAAAGTATGGTATTAGAAAAAAACCTATTTCAAATGATAGAATAAATGAAATAGTAAAATCAGTTAATGATTTTGAAAAAGAAGAAGATGAAATTGTTAATGGAGTACTAAACTTTGATATTCCAACCGAGATTTCATATAATGTTAATCCAAAAGATGTTGTAGCTCTATTAGATGATAATAGATATATTGATTTATTAAATGTTAAGTTCTTATATTCAAGTTCTATAGATGGAACATATAACGAATATGATAGTAGTAATCCTCTATCAGTAGGTACATGGTATTGTAAGGTAGATGCTGGTAATGCTTATGTATCTGAAGCTATAGAATTTAGCGTAGTTAAGGCAAAAGTTGACTTTGAAATAGGTAATTCTGTAGCCTATAAAACAAATCCAAATACTATTATTACTGTTAGTGGTATTTATAGCGGCTTAAAGTATTTATATTCAAGTACAGTAGATGGTGTTTATGCTGAATATAGTGAAAAAAATCCACTTCCTGTTGGTACTTACTATGCTAAAGTAGAAAATGATTGTTATACATCAACACCTAAACAATTTAGAGTAACTCAAGCAAGTATTTCTATTAGTTTATTAAGTGATAGTGTTGCTTATAAGACTAATCCAACAACTATAATTAAAGTTGAAGGTGCTAGTGGTACATTAACTTATAAATATGGTACATCTAGAACAAATTTAAGTAGAACATATACAGCTAGTAACCCACTTGCTGTAGGTACATGGTATGTACAAGTAAGTATTGGTACACAAACAACATCTAACATCTTAGAATTTAATGTTGTTCCTGCTAAGCTTGATGCATCTCTATCAAGTGATTCAGTTGAATATCAAACTAATCCAAGCACAATAGTAACTATTAATGGAACATATTCTAATATTAAATTCTTATATAGCACTAGTGAAACAGGAGAATTTAATGAATATGATACAGAAAATCCTCTTGATGCTGGATTATATTATCTAAAGGTTGTAAGCGGAAATGAATATATTTCTGATATATTAGACTTTGACATAACTCCTAAAGAAATTACATATGATCTAGGTAGTAGAGTAGCTTATGGAACTAATCCAAATACTATAATTACTATTACAAATGGAACTTATCCAGATGCTACTTACTTATATAGAAAAGCTGACTCAAATACAGATGTAGAATATGATAGTTCTAATCCATTTACTGTAGGTACATGGAATGTATCAATTGATAATGGTTCAAACTATACATCAAGTAGAAAATCATTTGAAGTTGTACAAGCTGAAATTGATTACAGCCTAACAAGTACAAGTGTTGAATATGGAACTAATCCAAATACTATAATTACATTAAATGGTACTTATCCAACAGTAACTTATAAATATAGTACAACATCTACTGGTACATATAATGAATTTGATAGTTCTAATCCACTAGCTGTAGGAACATATTATGTAAAACTATTCATTAATGATAATTATTCTTCAACAGCTAAACAATTTAGTGTAACAAAGAAAGTAATTAACTTTACAATTTCCTCACCAATTACTTATGGTGAAGACATCATTAGTTATATTAATGTAACTGGAAGTTATGATCAAGTTGAATATTATTATTCAACAAGTAGTAGTTTCACTAATCCAACCAGATTAACTTCTACAACAGTATTAAATCCAAATACATATTACATTAAGTTAATTAGTGGAACTGATTATGAATCAGCTATTAAATCATTTGTTATAACTGCAATAGAAATAGATTATACAATTCCTAGTGAAATATCATATGCAACAGATCCATCTCGTGCAATAAGAATTAATGGCACATATCCAACTATTACATATACATATTCACAAAGTACTACAGGTACATTTAGAGAATATAGTGATAATAATAGATTAACTATTGGTACATGGTATGTAAAATTAACTATAAATGATGGTTATACTGCAGAAATTAAATCATTTGATGTAGTAAAAGCAATTCAAGCCTTTGAATTAAGCAGTACAAGCATTCCTTATGGTGATGATTTAAGTAACTATATTACTGATTCATTAAATAGAAATATAATGATTTCAACAAATGGTACAACTTATTCATTATATGATCCAGCTGACGGATTAAGCGTTGGAACATATTATATAAAGTTAGAAAATGATTATTATACATCAAATCCTAGAGAAATCACTATTACAGAAAGACAATTCGCTGTATCTAATATAACAATGAATGATAACTATATAACTGCAACTATTAAGACACTTGAAACTACAGGTTCTAAAACATTTAAAGTTACATATTATTTAGATAAGAATGATCCTTTAACT
>JAEEGL010757160.1_pt1 | contig 11839 bp, 10 predicted proteins | sample 9134231 | NCBI WGS metagenome assembly JAEEGL01 (sample SAMN16246548, study PRJNA631951) | gut metagenome | biome: gut microbiome; feature: rumen; material: fiber-attached | host: Bos | place: Iran: Karaj | collected 2018-10 | reverse complement strand
GCGCCGAACGGGCCGCTGACCGCAATGGCGGGGAGTTTGCCTTCCGCGTTCTTGGGGGCATACATATCGGCCGCCAGTTCAATGCCATAGCGGTTGTGGAAGGTGACCTTGCTGTGGTTGACAAGTTCGGATTTGGGAAAGGTCTTGTCCCATTCCCGGGTAAGATTCAAAGTACTCATATTCTCGTTCGTGTTTGTTCTGCAGGCAAGCAGCATCAGGGATGCGTTGGAGATTGCAAGGAAGGATCTGATATTCATGTCTTTGGTGCTTGATGGTGCAAAGGTAGGCGGACTTAGGGAGATTATTCAACCGATTTTTGTCCAATTTCTACCAATATCGCAGAATTTTGCATATATTTGCAGAAATACATACCTTTTTAAGCTGAATGAAAAGCATCCTTCACATCTCCAACCCCAATGTTTACGCCCGTTTCGTGGGGGCGCCTCAGCTGCATCCGCTGGTGAGTGTCATCCATTACGACGAGGTCTCGCCAGTCCGAACCAGCCTGAATCGATACGGTGTCTACGGCCTCTTCATCCAGAAGAATTTCCCCAGGAACCTTACGTATGGGATGAAGATGTTCGATGCTGCCGACGGTTCCATCATAGCCGTGGAGCCAGGCCAGATCGGCGGTAAAGAAGATAGCGGTGAGGACATCTATATCAGCGGATGGGTATTGCTGTTTTCTCCGGAACTTCTGCACGGAACGGACCTGGAGGCAAAGATAAAAGACTATCCATACTTCTCCTACTTCGCCACAGAGACCTTGAAAATGGAGCCGTCCGAATGGGGCCGTATCACCCAACTTCTTACTCAGCTGAGGCATGAGCTGCAGGAAAACGAGGACTCCCCGGCACTGAGGGCCATCATTCTGGGATATATCCGTCTTGTCCTGGAATACTGCCAGCGCATCTACCAGCGCCAGCTCTCGCTGGAGGAGAAGACCACATCGGACATCCTCAAGCGTTTTCATAGCCTGCTGCAGGAATATTATCTGGACGGCAAGCAGATGGACCTTGGCGTCCCTTCCGTCCGGTACTGCGCAGAACAACTGGCCTATTCGCCCCGCTACCTGGGCGACGTGATTCGCAAATCCACCGGAGGTACCGCCATCGGCTACATCCATTCTTTCTTGATCGGACAGGGCAAAAACCTTTTGATGAGCGGCCACAACATCAATGAGACGGCCCACCTCCTGGGCTTCGAGTTTCCGCACCACTTCACGCGCCTCTTCAAGAAGGTGACGGGCATTACGCCCACGGAGTTTTTAGGGAAAAATACAAGCGGTTAAATACCAATTCTTCTTCTGGAAGTCAACGCCTTTGGAGCCTTGCAGTTTGAATTTGTCACGGAAAATGAGTACTTTTGCGAAGTAAGACACCTCAATATGGACAGACGTGGCTTTCTGAAGAAATCGGCTGTCGGGAACTGGCCGAAGGGAAATGACATCTCTCCTTTAGATACACTACTGAATCGACATTATTACTCGAGGGTTTGAAGAATAATGATTATCTTTGGCAGTAAGATACTATGGAAGACTTCATAATCAGAGAAATTGACCGCCTGGGTGAGATGCTGCTGATGATCGCCCGGAAGTTGGGCTTGCTGGATGGCGACTCGCCGGATTATTCCCTGGCGGACGTCAAGGACGAGTTCGCCTCGGCGGCCTGTCCGATTGATCTGGATGCCTTGCTCGGGCAGGAGAATCCTGTCTGGTATCTTGTGGAAAGGGTGAAGATTTCCGACCACGGTCTGGAGACGTTCATTGACATCATTTTCCATTCGGATTTGGAAGAAAACAGGAAGGCAGCCCTCTTGAAAGATGCTCTGGCATATCTGGACGGCAAGGGTTATTTCTCTTTCAGGCTTCACTCATTGACACAACATTCGGAAAAGTTGCACGATGAATAATAATATGATTGATCAAATCCTCGCCTACAACAGGAACTTCGTTGCGTCAAAAGCCTACGAACAGTTCATTACAGACAAGTATCCCGAAAAGAAGCTGGCCGTCCTGACCTGTATGGACACCCGCCTGACGGAGCTGCTTCCAAAGGCCCTGGGGCTCCGGAACGGTGATGCCAAAATCATAAAGAACGCCGGAGGGCTTATCATTTCAGAGAAAGACTCTGCCATCAGATCCCTGCTGGTTGCCATCTATGAGCTGGGGGTAAATGAAGTGATGGTCGTCCACCACTCAACCTGCGGCGCCTGCCATATGAGCTACGAAGAGTTCAAGCCGCATATGCTGAGAAGGGGTATCAGTGAAGATATCCTCAGGGAGTGGGAGTCAGCCAAGGACATCAATGGCTGGCTGGAAGGATTCCACGACACGGAAGAATCCGTGAGAAAGACCGTCGCGGCGGTCGTTAACCACCCTCTTGTTCCCAAGGACGTGCTTGTCCGTGGCTTTATAATCGACTCCGTAAACGGCGCCCTTACGGAAATCAGGTAGTTGCCCTGCCTGGTAGCCATACCCCGCACTAAAACAACCAGTCGCCAAATTGATTTTTCAGTAATTTTGCCTCAGAAAGCTACTAAATCGACATTATTTGCGAAAAAAAAGACCTTCTCGGAAGAACGGATATAACGGATTCGGGCGAGGAATCCGTCGTTCATGGCAAGACCCTTGAGGGGTTATCACTCATTAGTAGAGAGAAGATACTCTCCCATCGTTTCGCTGTAGACGTTGCCGTAGCAGGGGGCGTTGTAAACTTTTACGTGCGAGCCTGCCGTGTGGCTGGCAAGCGTGTAATACAAATCACGCAGTGATATAGTGGGGGACTGGTCAATTGCTTCCTGGAACCCCTTGGTGAAGCCATTGCTCAAATAGGTGTAGTAAAGGTCGCTCCAGACTGCTGAGTGGCTGGTTTCATAGGGGTTGGCTGCAGTGATGAACAGGCAGCCGGGCAGGCCTTCGCAGGCCTCGCCAAGGCCCCCGCCGTAGCAGGCTTCCACGGCCATCAGGAGCTTTCGGTGGGGCGTGTCCGAGAGAATGCTCCTGAAAGTCTCATAGGTCATAAGTGGAGAATTGCCCAAGTACAGTTTCCCCTTGCTTCCGTGGCTGCTCCAGAATATGAATACGTTGTCATCCTCATCTAGCTGGAGGACGTGAGGCAAACGCTCAGAGGAACGTCCCTGAAGGATGGCTCCGATGTCATCGGCCGATATCGTACTGGCTATGTAATCTACGGCTGCGGGCTCGTAGAGGTTGGGGCCGTCTTCGCGGACGCGGAGTTCGCCCGGATGAGGGTTTTCCCGATCCCGGGCAAGGTCATCCTCGCAGACAACCACTATATGGTCGTCAAGATAACCGTGACGCCGGAGAATCTGATACATCGCAAATACATCGGCCTGGAAGCGGTAATTAATCCATCCGGAGGAGCCTGCCACCAGCAGCGCCCAGCGTTTGTCGACGGGAGGGTAGGTCAGGCCTGCACCATCGCCAGCGTCGAAGGTCTGGTAGCTGGAAGCTGTCCACCCCCAGATTTCCTTGGTGGAACTGCTGTGGGCCGACCCTTCCGTACTCACGTACTCCTGGGCCTTGAACGCTCCTTTTTCCAGCCGCCAGATCCGGTAGGTGGAACCCACTACGGAGGAATGGCTCAGCTTGTCGAAGGACCATTCGCTGCTCACGCCGCGAAGGTTGGGGCATATGCCCTGGGTAAGAGCCATATAGTTGGAGGTCATTTCCGATGCTCTCCATCCTCCGCCTGTGCCGGAACGGCCTTCAACAACCTCCAGGAGGGCATCGTTGAGGCTGCCGCCGGAGTGCATCTGGAAGGCGGCGGCATAGGATAGCATATACACCGCGTCAAACAGCTGAGCCTCCCCGTTTTCCGGTTCCCGCCCGAATCGGTCCTGATATGCCTGAATGAATCCCGATTCCGGCGACGCGTATATGTCCACACCCTCATAATCATAGTTCTTCACTCCGGCCGCAATCTTTTCGGTAACAAAACTGTCCGTACAATATATGCGGCGGGGCTTGCCGGAGTATTTTTTCAGTTCCGAATCAAAGAGAAGGGCGTACTGCTCATTTGCGGCACTGAACACAAGAGCAGGGGGCTCCTTGCCTGAGTTGCAAATCTCTCCCACGCGGGCGGGAAGGTCGTCTTTGCCGGTGTAAAAGTGTATGTCTTGCACTCTCAGGCCGTATTCCTCGGCAATGAAACTGAACCATTCGGCATAGTCGTGCAAGGCGTCGCCGGTTTTGTCGGCCTGATCCATCACCAGCAGCTCCAGGGGTGAATCCAGCTTCTGCTTGGCAATCTCTGCAATTAGCACTTCCAGCTCGGTTATGTCACTCTCTGCCAGGTTCCAGACATACGGGTTGTCGGCTACCTTTCGCTGATACTGCACATAAGTGGCCGCCGGAGTAATCATCGGTTTATTATTCTCTTCCAGCTTTTCCAGGATGTCGGCCAGCTGCTCCGCCCTGTCAGAAGTTGCGGGGCCGATGATGGCCATCACGGACTGGTCCTGGGCAATCCGATGCATATAGGCGTCGATGTCGGCGGCATCCTGATTATAGAAAGTCAGTTCCAGTCTTACGCGTCGGTCCAGGCCTTTCTGGGCGTTGAATATATTCTCCTGGGCCCAGCGGGCCGTTTCCTGCCATCGGCCTTTCTCACTCTCCCTCATCAGCACGGCCACCTTGTACACCTTGGCGCCGGAATCCTCAAGCGGATCTTTTGCACAGCCGGCTGCAAACAATGCAGCCAGCAAGAGGGTAAGTGATATGAGAAGTAGATGCTTCAAAAATTGTCCCAAAAACCTACACGTTCGGTATTACCGTCCTTGTCTTCGAAAAAGATGTCCACACTTGGAGCATTGTCGTATTCATCGCGAGTTCCTTTCCGAGATTCCCCCGTCCTCATATTATAAAGAGCACCTGTGGTTGGCCTAAAGTAATTATCCAACGTTGGCATTTTCATATCTTTCAAACGCTTATCAATATTATCCCAGTCATCCAGGAGTGTCAGGTAATCATGAAGAAGTACCATCTTGCTGGGGTATGTAAAATAAATATCAGTGCTGCCCATGATTTCTCTTCGCCTCGTTTGAATGACAAGTCCGGGAGCATCCTTAGACCAATCTCTGATACGGAGACCATAAGGGTTTGGAGTGCCTGATATATGAATGTCCTGACTTGGAATATATACAGCGGGATACTTATTGCCTGCAGCGTCAAGCATTCTTACAGCTTTGTCCCTCTGCATATCGAAAAAAGGAAAAACCACAGGTATACCGTCAGTATTTTCCGGAGCGGCCGCTTTTGACAGCCGTTCTTTAAGACTGGGAACATCGCTGGAGCTGAAACGTTTGATGACAGGAAGGAATCGTTCTGCAAAAACTTGGGAATACCCGTTTTTGAAATCCACCTGGATGCATACGGCGACATATACATCATCAAAGTTGATGTTAGGATCATACCAAAATCTGCCCCCCATATGCCACAAATAATCAATATAATCACCTGAACCTCTATAGCCTAATATAGGGCTGTAAACCAAGTTGTATGCATCCAATCCTAAACCGTCCAGTTGCGATGTGGTACCGAGGTAGTCGTATTTATAGGTTCCTCGGGTTAAGTTCACATCATTATAATCTGCCCCGCTGGAAAGCATAAAAGTATGCAGGTCGGCCTCAACTTTGATTGACTCTTGCTTCTGGCGAGTGAACGTTTCCCTGGGAATGCCATAAAAGTCCTTATAAGGCTCGGGGGGAACGTCATACTTGCTATTGGCAAACACGTAATCATAAGCCAGCATAGTGACTGTTTCCACTTCGTTTGAAGGGAATAACCGCTTATCTCTGTTGAGTAAGAGTTCCAAAGAAGTAGGATCCAGGAATGAAGCATAATAAGTATCTTTGCAGTCTTCTGATGCGCCAAAAACAAAATCGTCTGCCATATATATCACCGGCTGGTTCTTCAAATTCCAAACTCCCAAGGTGATTCCGGCCCCGGATTCTGCTTTGGTTATTCCCGACGATCCGCCCGGCAATTCCGAGAATAATACTCCAAAATCACTGCGAACAGGTATTGTGTTGGTTGCCAGCGTACTCTTCAGAGAGCCATTGAGTTCTCCGGTGGAAGACATATTGAATCCCAATTTCAGACTGTATTGCTTTGAACCACTCTCTTCCTTATCCTTCTCGATACCCAAACTCTCGCCCACCAGGGAGCAGATGGCTCCTACACCCCCAACGAGACCTGTAATCACACCAAAAGTACCACCAGCTTCTTTCCCTACCTCTACTCCTGTTTTAACACATTCGCTAAGGTCGGATAAGAACGATCCGGCCGCTTTTAAACCAGCTGAAGCAGTTCTTGCATCATTCCCGGGAATGGTAATGGTGCCATCTGTGCTGTTCATTGCGCCCTTAATATCCATTTTACCTGTGAAACTGATATCCTGTACCCCATATAGCGTAAAGGAGATAGAGTCATTATTTTTTAATTCCGAAAGACCGGATCCGAAATGAAGTTCAAAGCAAAGCCAGCCTTTGTTAACTTGTCCATCAAGTGTTCCCGTAATAGGAAGTAATTTCATACTATTTTTGCTTGGGACAGGTAATCCATTGCCGATTGTGCCAGCCCAGTTGGTATGCTGGTAGATATAATCCGCGGGCATAAACATCTTGGTGTCGGGATCCAGTAAGCAAGGGGCCGTTGATTCAATCTGATAAAAACAGGATCGTGCCAGGGGGTTAGGCATTTCGGTCAGGTAACGATAAATGCGCATAGTTTGGGCGTAGGGATTCCATAGTCCAAACATATTGGTACCAGACAAATTCGGATCTTCACAGAAGTTGAATGCCAGTTGCCAGAGACGGGTTGTTCCGTCTTTGAGGAACTCTGATTCCGGATGCAGATACTCGGCAGGCATAGATGTGTTGGAAACGGGGGCCCACGGCAAGTTTACGGTTCTCTCCGTGCCGCCATCGTAGATTGTAATGGATGTCTGGTCAAACCACGTGTTATGATTGAATACCCACTCGCTGTTCGATGTAAGGTCTTTAAGCGTAATCACGTATGCTTCCTGTTGAGGGGAATCCTCTTTGGAATCCTCTTTATTGCAACCGGTCCAGACAAGAGCTGTGGCAACGGCCAACATCATGAATATAGACGACTTTTTCATAGTAAACGTGTTTACTTGTAAACGGGACGGACGGAGAAGCCATGGGAGCGTCCGTAATTACCCCGGCTGTAGCTGCCGGAAAGGAAGTGAACGTACCATGCATTATCGGGGCTTCCTATACAGAGGGATGAAGACCAGTAGTAACCCTGTTCTGCGGCGCTGTAACTATTATCGTTCATACGGTATCCTGCAGCAGGAAGGAAAATGGACTTGTCGGTGAATCCTTCCAGGTTACTGGTAACTATTTGTCCAGCCACACCTGTTTTGTCATAGTTGTCGGTCCAGGTCCAGGTGCAATTGTTCCGGAGCTCAGTCCACTCGGCATCTGTAGGCATCCTCCATGAACCTCCTTTTGCGGCGTTGGCTGCGTCATCGGCAAGCTCCAGCTGGGTCTTGTTGTCGGGTTCTCCGTCACCAACCCAGTAACTTACTTTGCTTGTAGGACAGTATTTGGTGAGAGCCCTGGAACCTCCCCATGCGTAAGATGACCAGTTGTAATCGCTCTTGTCGGCTATTTCTCCCCATGCGTAGGAATTGCCGTAGTCTTCCGGTTTGGATGCCCCCACGTTGCAGGTGGCCCAATTAACGCTAAGGCCAAGGTCAACTGTCCCTGCGGGCGGTTCGGCATTCCATCCCTGGGCATTACCAAGAATGACGACCTTGATTGTGCCCTCGGCCGACATGGTACTAACCGTCTTGAGTGTCTTCTGCCTCACAATCAACTTGTTGTCTCCGTCATAGCAGTCCATCGTGAAGCCGTTGCTGAATTCAACAGGCAGTATGGCAATGTAGAAATCAGTGTCGGCGCCGCCGGTTACAACCGTAACGGTAGTGCCTCCGGTGGTGGCAGCCTCGGTGGAGAGGGCCCCCGCAGAGTACGTGATCTTCAGTGCGCCATCTGCACCGCCGGTGATAACCTCACCGTTGTTTCCGTAGAATACCACTTTGTGAATGTACGTGGCCGATGTGAACACCAGAATCGGGGCGGCATTGTGGAACTGTAGGTCTGTAGCATCTACGTCGTTGCAAAAAGCTGCGCAGACATGTACCTGGGAGAAAGAAGTGTAGTTCTGGCTATCCTTCACCGGAGAGTTTACATATAGAGTGGTTTCCGAGCTGGAACCGCTGTCCAGGCTGGAGGCCCCGTAAACGGCATTGATGAACTGGGAAGAAGGGCCGATGGCCATTTCCGTGGATGCGCTACTGCCGTCCACGGTAACAGTGGCGTTGGATGCTGCCGGCTGGCCGGCCTGGGTGTAATACTTTAGCGCATCGCCGTCTGTCCAGTCAATTTGACGTGTGTCTCCTGTGCCTGACAGTACGGTTTTGGTCAATTCCTTGACGGTTATATTAAACTTTCGGGTTGTCGCAGAATTGGGATAATCGGGATTAATGTCTTTGGCGCAGGATGCCACCATTGCAATGAGGGCGATGGGGATGATGGGTTTTAAAAGAATCTTCATAAGGCAGATGTTTTAATGTTACCAGACGAAGTACTCATAATCGACATCGTCAATTGAAGGATTGGGACTGGTGCATATAGCAACATTGTGCTGAAGTTCGTAAATACAGCACACTGGAGAGATGTAATCATTGGGAGTTGAATCCATATGCTTTGGAGATAATTCCATTATTATGTTTTATTTTGCAATTTTACCATTATGAGCCGTTTACTTTGTGCCCTATACGGAAAACTTTGTACTCTGTGCGGAAAAACACACTCCCGACAGGTAAACAGTTGCTCCACTGAAGGAAAATGAGTTAATTTGTATAATGATTAATCATATCACCTGCATCATGAAAAGAATCCTGTTTCCTTTCATTGTATTTTGTCTGATTATTTCTTGTTCAGGCAAAAATAAGGGAGATGCGCCCTCGCGAGGCGAAGCAATAGACATGCTACGCGAGGTATGCACCACCCAGCAGGTCGACAATACCCTTCATATCATCGACAGCCTTGAACAGGCAGGTGAGATGCGTCCGCCGGTCTCGGATTATTGGCGTGGCCTGGTATATGATATGGGATGGCGCTACAGACTGGCAAACTACTACTACCAGCGTTCTTTTGACGCTTACAGGGAACCGATAACGGACTGGAACTCTTATTACGAGACGGGGTACCGGCTGGCTTATATGAAAGTGCAGATGCAGGACTTCGATGATGCGCTGGGCATAGCCACAAAGTTGTTGGGACAATCCGACAGCCTTTCACTTTCCGGTTCAAAAGTGTCCCCGGACATATTCCGGGCCTTTCTCATCTCTATGGTTTCTGAAATCCAATTCCATCTGGGACAGGAAGAAGAAGCCAGGCTCAGCTGCCAAATGGCATATGACGCACTGGTTGAAAACTCCAACACGGATAGCGTGGACAGGCTTACCATGTGCGCGGGAAACGCAAAACAGTTTATCGATGTAGGGGATATGGATGAAGCCTCGGTGTGGTTACAACGCGCCGAGGATGCTTTGGGCGATGTTGAGAAACAACTGGCACAAGGAAGAGATATTGCACCCATTTTCTCTGAGTATCGTCAACGGATATCTCTTCTGAGGGCAAACATCCTTCAAGCCCGCGGCAATGTGGCCGAGGCTGCAAGGGCATATGCTTCCATCCCCGAAGGAGACTTGATGCGATTGCCCTCCAATCTTGAAGCGGCGGTAAGTTACCTCAAATCTGCGGGCCGTTATGATGAGGCACTTATCCTTATGAACCGCATAGACACTCTCAGCCCGGTTTCTGAGCGTCCGCGCATGACATTCGACATTATCCGTTACCGTCTGGTGCCCAAATATGAAATGCTGCTAAAAACCGGGCGTAAGGATGAAGCCCTCTCATTAGGAAAAGACATTTGTGAAGGAATAGATTCTGCATTCATCGCCCAAGTGCATAGAGATGCTGCAGAATTGTCCGTTATTTACGGGACGCAGCTGAAAGACCAGGAAATCCAGCGGAAGGAGACACAGAGAAGAATCCATCTGATTATTATAATAGGGTTGTCAATACTGCTGGTTATCTGTTCCATAGCTTTGTGGCGGATAAAAACTGACGGACAGCATATGCTTGACAAGAACCGTGCGCTGTTTGACGCCATTCAAAAGATATCAAAAGAAGATGACCTCCTCCAGAGCCCCGCTGCGAATTCATCCTTATACAAACTGTATTGCCAGTTGACGGAACTGATGCAAAACCAGCATCCTTACACAGACAGTGAACTGTCCCGTGAGAATCTTGCGCAGATGATAGGGACAAACTCCCGTTATCTGGCCGATGCCATCCGCGAATACGCAGGCAACATCAGCTTGGGAGAATACCTTGACGGCTGGCGCATCCGTCATTCAGCCAGATTGTTGGCAGATACAGACGACCCTGTCGGCGTCATCGGTGATTTGAGCGGCTTTTCCAGCCGCAGCCACTTCAACGCCCTCTTTCGCGAGCACTACAAGATGACCCCTTCCGAATACCGCAAAATTGCCAAAGAGAAGATTATTCCGGCTCAACAACCCCGCACGGCGTAGATTTCAAGTTCGTTACGGACTCCAATATTGGGACAAATTATGATGTATCTACCTCCCATATCGCTTACCCTTTTGCTGGCTGGCGTTTTAACTTTGGGAGAAGTAGGACATCAGGGCTTTCTGGTAGTCCTGAAGGGCGGTGACGCCTTTGGGCGTGATGCGACAGACGGTGTGGGAGCCGCGGCCGGCGCCGCTTGTTGACACCTTGATATATCCGGCGTCCTGGAGGTTGGTAAGTTGGACGGAAAGGTTGCCGGACGTGGCCCCCGTGAGCCCTTTCAGGTACACGAAGTCTGCGTCGTCCAGCGAGTCCAGGGCTGCCATAATCTTGAGCCGTAACTCGTTGTGGAGTATGGGGTCAAGATCTTTAAAATCCATCCTTGATACTGTTTTTATAAAGAAGCCCGGGTATTACCAGCGACACGACGGCAACAACTGAAAGCGCCAGCATCTGCCACTCCCAAAGGTCTCCCTGAAGTATAAAGGCGCCAATGCCGATTGCCGCACCGGCCAGGCCGCCGATAACCTTTGGGCGGAAGCGGTTGACCTCTCCGGTGACAAAGGCCCCTGTCCCGACAAGAAGGCTGATAAGCGGTATGGCAAATAACTCGAACATACCGGCAAGACCAAATGCGAATCCGCCTATGGCGCAGGCCGCTCCTGTAAATATCCAGTAGTCCAGAATAATCTTGGATTCGTGGGTCCTGTGATGGGTGTGGTTGTGGTCACGGCGAAGAATGATAATCATCCAGGGCCAGCCGATAACTGCGGCGCCGGTCCATATCCACATGCACCAAGGCTGACGAAGGACCATCCACAGCACAAACTGAATCAGGAAAAACAAGGCGGTGAGGATTCCCCACAGAAGAAAGATGTTTTCTCCTGTGGGGACCTTGTCCATTTCTACTTTGCCTCTTGTACGGGCAATGATTTCCAGAGCGTCAAAGTTTTCTTCCATACAAGGGGCAAAGATAGCGATTTTTTTTAAATTTCCGGACAAGCCGGGAATGGCGTTAATTGTGGTCTACGTATATAGTACTGGTCTTTCTATTGTCATACTTCAGGCGGAAGATAATCTGGGTGCCGTAGGACGTATCGCCGCCAGGGTTGCTCTTGGTGCGCACAAGCTTCGGGTGATCCTCCTTGCCGCCGTGGCCAGAGAAGGAGAATCCGTCGTAATC
>JAEEGL015423640.1_pt1 | contig 11840 bp, 7 predicted proteins | sample 9134231 | NCBI WGS metagenome assembly JAEEGL01 (sample SAMN16246548, study PRJNA631951) | gut metagenome | biome: gut microbiome; feature: rumen; material: fiber-attached | host: Bos | place: Iran: Karaj | collected 2018-10 | reverse complement strand
ATCAGGCCCGACACATCGTCGTAATAAGGGTCGGTTATCATCATCGACCTGGAATTCTTCGCATTCGTATAGTATTCCTGATTAAAATAATCATAATCGGAATTACTGTATTCATAGGTGGTTACGATACTTCCACCGTCCTTATAAATATACGGACCGAAATATTCCATTGCCGGATCGTAGGTATAAGGCTCGAACCACAGGCCGCTTCCAAGAACCATGTCATCCGACGCGATAACCTTGGAAAGCATGATCTCGTAGCCTTCGGGAGGAGTATTCTCATAACCGCCCACAACCATCTCCGCAATCGTAATGGCCATGGTTGAAATACCTTTAAGCTTTTCCTCTATGTTGTGCTCTGCGGAGGCAAGCTCTGCATTCATTCTTGAATTAACCTGTTCTGTTATTACTTTTCTGCTTGATGAAATACTGAAATAGCTGAGGACCAGCATAGAAATGATGAGAACCGGAACCGTGAATGTGATCATTCGAGTACTGATTTTTTTAAATCCCATATGTTGCCTCCTTTTCGCGGGGGTTTTAAGTCTGAATATTATACCATAAAACCGGCATTTCGTCAATCCGGGGAAAGACCATTTTGAGCCATTTCCCGTCATTTATAATTATTCTAAATCCGCAAATAAATATACACTCCGATTTTCATTTCAAGGTATTTATTGCCTGCCTTTTTGAGTCGAAGATCGGAGTGTATCCTGAAATATATTATCCGGGTATGTGTTTACCCAAATCTGTATTTACCTTAGTCTGTATTTACCTAAGTCTCTGTTTACCTTAGTCTGTATTTATCTAAGTCTGTATTTACCTTAACCCGTATCTGTCATACTTTGCGTATCTGTCATACTTTGCGTATCCGGATCCTTTCAAGTACGATACCCGGCTCACAGAAGCCGAATCTTAATCTTCTTTCACCTTTTTCAAGATGTATCCTGTGTGTCATGATCCTTTCGCGCATGACAGCCGCCTTTGTCCATTCGGGGCAGGAATTCTCACCGCCTCTGTAATCCTTTGAGACAGAATCATAATATTCCATGGCTGCGTCATCGACCGCCAGTCCGTATTGCAGCAGACTTCCCCTTACAGGCGGATTCTCGGGCGCAAGATGCAGCGCTATTTCATAATCACCGCTCCCGGCACATACGAAGCAATATTCCGTAACGGGCTCGCTTCCGTGTTCATATGTTTTTGTCACCGGAAATGCCTTGACCGCCGTTCCATTTCTGCCGTAATCCTCAAGAACCAGTATATCCGAGCCCTCCGGGATGGTACTGTGGCAGAATCTGTCTGCCGGGATGTCATATCCGAACAGACCGGGACAGTGAAGCCTGTCTTTCGGAATGTTTCCGGCTCTTACTTCAACCTCAACAGCCGTTCCTTCAGAGCCCGTTATCTTAAATATCAGTGTTTCGGTTCCATCATTTCCGGCATTGTTCATATCTGCGGGATCCGGGGCTTCTTTAGTTTTAGCCGGAGTGCCTGAAATTGCCGCTTCAAACTTCTCTCTGTCAAATATCAGCCTGATATCCTGTTCCGACTCGATGCTGCCCTCGATGATCTGCTCACCGTGATCCGCAAAATACTCCTCCCTCAGCCCCTGATCAGGCCTGAAACGTTCTTCCCCTGTCTTCGGGGCAGTCTTAAGTCCGTCCCCGGCAGGCTCGATTTTAAGCCACCCGCAAGGCGGAATGCTTAATTTTACGCCGACCTCGCCGACTCCGACATTGCACAGGGACAGCGTCGTTTCCTTATTTCCCGGATACAGGAAATCATTTATGACAAGACGCATAGGCGCCCCGTATACCTTGTCGTAAATACACTCACTGTAAGGACTCACTACCTGAAGTCTGGGCTTGTCAACCGGGATCACGCGCATGATCACGGGGTATCTGCAGCCGTCATCGTTCCATTTTGTAAATCCGATATGGGCTTCAAGCTCCATACCCTTCCATTTGCCATTCCTGAACGTTGCAAATTCCGCATTCAGCTCCCTGTTCATGCGTATGCAGCTCTCGACCTTATCCGCGTAAATATTGGCCGCTTTGCGGTTTTCACGGGCATACATATGGTTAAGTCCGGCAAATATATTGAGCCTGATATGATTGATCATCGCCTTCGCAGGGAAATAGATCAGGCTGTAATATGCGGCAAGTGCTGAATCCTCCGCATTCATTATGGAAATATCCTTACCTGTCCCTGTTATACCGCAGCAACCGTTCCCTGAATTAGCCTGTTTTTGGCTGCCGGTTCCTGCTTTTCCGTTTTCCTGCGAAACAGATATATTTGCCGTCCCATATCCGCCATACAGGCCCTGTCTTCTGCCCTTCAGAACCCCTTCGGCAGCCTCGATAACCTCATAGAGCTGCTCTGCGGAAGCTTCGAGAATATCAACTCTTTTAAGTATCCCGAACGCCTCACCGTTATGCAGATCGTAAGTATCGGGAGTAAGAGCCTCGGGACGGCGCAGGGACGCAAGGCGCACGGTTTCGGTAAGTATCTGCGCGGCTTTTGCGATCTGCCTGTTATCAAGCCTGCCTCCGAAGAAGTCCTTTATCAGTCCGTTTGTATAATCATCTGTAATATTCGGCGCCGAGCTTCCCCATTTTTCAAAATCATAAGCCAGCTCCATAAAGTAAGTGAGCGGGAATTCGTTGAACTTTAAGTCACCTACATTTAAGATCCACAGATCCTTTACACCGAATTCATAAGCCTGCGTCATCTGCTCCCAGATAACCGAAAGCGGCGTGGAATTGAGCCATTCGAAGCTTACCGGCCCGCCGTGGTAATCCACATGATAATACATTCCGAGACCGCCCTTATGCTTCGAAATTGCCGGGTCAGACAGGGTTCTTGTATAATTGTGGTTATCCTCGCACAGCATCAGGATCACGTCGTCAAGCCCGTCCCATTCGGACAGACCTTCCGCAGTCTCGTCTCCGAAATAGAAGGGCTCAACCTCCTTATAAAGAGCCAGCATCTTCGGAAATGTCTTCCCCAGCTTCTTCTCCTGTTCGGAAATGATCTCCTTCTGTGCCTTGATCGCAGTCTTTACAACATTGATGTTGTCGGCCAGAGTAGCATTTTCACCAAGTATGGTACTGTCGCGCTCGCCTCGCATCCCGACGGTCACAAGGCTGTTGAAACGGCCTCTTTCCTCCATCGATTCACGCCAGAAACGCACAACTCCGTCATAATTGGTCAGAACGCTCCATGCTCCTCCGTAGGAAGGATCATCGCGGTTAACCTTGGTCCATTCCTCCCCTGCACGCAGACAGGGCTCGTGATGCGAATTGCCTATGAAAATGCCGTATTCGTCGGCAAGCTCATACGAAGCAAGCCCCGGACCGTCCCACGCAAAGCTCGAAGACCACATTGCCGGCCACAGATAATTGCCCTTCATCCTGAGCAGAAATTCAAATACATGGTCGTACATCCGGGCTGTAAAGCCGCCGAAATGGTCGGTCGTCCAGTTACCGAAGCAGGGCCACTCGTCATTTATGAAGAAGCCTCTGAACTTTACACTCGGCTCTTTCGAAATAAAAGGAAGCCTGAGATTCAGTTCCACTCTTTCCTTCTTTTCAACGGCCGCGTCAGCCCAGTAAACAAGCGGAGAAACGCCCATCATTTTTGACAGCTCGAACATGCCGTAGATCGCACCAAGCCTGTCGCTGCCCGCGATCACAAGATTATCGCCGGTCTCGGCAAATGCGAAGCATTCACGCTTCCCCCGAAGGGATTGTAATACTTCTCCGATCCCGTTTCCTGCATTAACCCGGCAATCTGCCCCGGCAGTCTTCTGTCCGGTTTGTCCGGAAAATCTTTCATCATTTGCCTTCAGCCCGTACTGCGCGGCGAAGCTTCCTTCATTTATATCAAACATTATTATCGACTTGTGATCGGCATTCTCCTCGGATTCAAGCCCGATAACGCTCTCAACCTGCCTTATCTCAGGCTTTATCCCGGTCACGCGCTCAAAATCTTCAGCCACCTTCCCGGCCACCCTTACAAGCCCCTTTGATGCCGCCGCATCAAGTATGAACTCAATCCTGTCATCACCGTCGTAAACACAATAATTCATTATATATCCTCCCTGTCCGTTACAGCTTCACTGTCTGCCCTGCGCCGACCTGTATTACCTTATCTTCCAGAAGAAACCAGACATCCGTAAATGAAGGATTCATGACGCTCGTCATGGAAGCGTCGAAAATGAGCCCTTCATAAGCCTTTACATAGTCATAGACCTCAATATTGGTCGCATACCAGATATCATCCCTGCCGGATACCTTATCGGCAAAGTCTTCGATGATCTCCCAGTTGTCCTTAAAATCGAACTCATAGCTGTGTCCCCATACATAGAACAGCTTGGCGTCGGGATGGCGGGGAATGTCATTTAAGAACCTGTCGGTAAGCTTCATAAGTTCCGGATCCTCATGATGACATGTGGGTCTAAGCGCAAGCCATTCCTTCGGAATATCAAAGCTGTGGGAAGACCAGACCGTTCTTGCATATACCATGCCGCATGCCTTTAAGGACGCGATCACCGAGTCGTTCCAGACTCCGAAGGGATATGCAAATCCCCTTACAGTGCACCCGAAATCCCTTTCGAGAGCCAGCCTGTCTTCAAGGATCTCTCTTGTACACAGTACAGGAGGAATCTTCTCAAGGTTCGGGTGGTTCACTGTATGCGAAGCCACCTCGAATCCGTCGTGCGCATACAGTTCCTGAGCCTTTTCGAGACGCAGTCTCCTGTGCACACTTGTATAGTCGTCATAATCCCTCTCCGTCCAGGTTCCGCTGTTTAAGTTAAAGGTGCATTTCAGCCCCTTCTTCTCATACAGTTCGGCAAGTTTCAGATCATTGACGACCCCGTCATCATAGCTGAGCGTCAGGCACTTGGCCTTTCCGCCCGGAAATCTCATACAAAATTCTGCCATTTCTAAACCTCCATACTGATCTTAAATGATTGGCTAAGCTTGCATCGGTGACGCTCTTAAGCAATCTCATTTACGATATTATTGATCCATACGCCCTTCTTCACAAGAATGAACCCGATCAGGCATTTCAGCAGGTTCAGCATGTTCACGCAGACATACAGGGGAAGGATCGGCAATCCTGTAAATCGTGAAAGCACGTATGCCACAGGCACCGAGATGACACACATGAATGCGCTGTCGAACAGGAAGGTGATACCTGTCTTGCCGCCTGCGCGCAGGGTAAAATACGATGCATTTTCAAATGCAAATGCCGGTGAAAAGCAGGCGCTGATCCGTATGATCCCCGCAGCCAGCTTTCTTACGTCATCCGAAGTATTGTACAGCTTCGGGAACAGCGGCGCTACCGCAAATACGACCGCGCCGACCGCCATTGCCATAAAGAAGGCAAATGTGATCATCCTGTAAGCGGTGATCTTCGCTTCTTCCATATCGCCCGCGCCGAGCATCGGGCCGACCACGATACCCACGGAAACACCGAGTGACAGATAAACAACATTGAACAGATTGATTATCGTCGAAGCGATATTATATCCTGCGACCACATCCAGCCCGCGCGTCGAGTAACATTGCGTGAGCATCGCAACTCCCGCTGACCAGAGCGTTTCATTGATAAGGAGCGGAAGTCCCCTGATCGCAACCTGCTTCACAAGAGAAGCGGGTACGTGAAGGCTTCTGTATGCACCCTTGATATATTCGTATCTGTCGCGGTGCAGATGTGTCCAGACAATAACGATCACCATCTCGACATACCTTGATATGACTGTCGCCAGTGCTGCTCCTTCCACTCCGAGCTCCGGAAATCCGAATTTTCCGAATATCAGCAGCCAGTTGAGCAACAGGTTCGTAAATACCGCAGCAACTCCGGCTATCATCGGGATCTTGGTGTCTCCCATTTCCCTTTGCATGCTTGCATATATCTGTGAAAATGCCTGAGGCATGAGTCCCCACAGCATGATCATCATATAATTCCCACCATGCTCGAAGGTTGCGACGATATCGCCCTCTGCCCCTTCACCCTGCAGATAATAATTTATGAGGCTGTTTCCCGCCGTCAGGAAAATGATCACCGCAAGAACAACGATAGTCACGCAGACAATAAATTTCAGACGGAACGAGTTTCTCATTCCTTCCCAGTCCCGCCGTCCGTAATACTGTGCTCCGAAGATCCCGACTCCTGACATCGCACCGAACACACAGAGTGAAAATACGAACATAAGCTGATTGACTATCGCAACACCCGACATCTGCTCGGTTCCGAGCTGTCCTACCATGATATTGTCCAGCAGACTCACGAAATTCGTGATCCCGTTCTGGATCATCATCGGCACAGCGATCCCCAGTACCATCGCGTAAAACTTTCTGTCTCCGACCAGCGCCTTCAGACCGCTTCGTTGTGCTGTCGTTTTCATATAATTCCTTCTTAATCCTTTAAATTTTGTCCGTTATAACAAGATTACCATAAAAAACCGTTGCATTCAAGGTTATCACGCGATATGATCATGCTTTATCCGGATCGTAGAAAAATATTGATATTGTCAGGCGAATCGCTTATAATAGTCAACATGTTGTGAAAAGAAACGGCTTTTCACATTAGCTCAAAAGGAGAACAATGATGAGAACGAGAATAAAGGAATTATTCAGAAACACCTCCGAATACGCATCAAAAGAAGTTACGGTCTGCGCCTGGGTACGCACAAACCGCTCGCAGGCACAGTTCGGATTCCTTAACGTAAACGACGGTTCATTCTTCGAAAACCTGCAGGTCGTTTACGAACAGGCACTTGAAAACTTTGAAGATATCTCAAGGATCAGAGTCGGTGCAAGTGTTGAAGTAAAGGGTATCCTGGTACTCACTCCCGAGAACCAGCAGCCCTTCGAGGTCAAGGCTACGGCGGTACGCCTGCTCGGCGACTGTCCCGAAAGCTACCCCATCCAGCCTAAACGCCATACCAGAGAGTTCCTTCGCACCGTGGCGCATCTTCGTCCCCGTACGAACCTCTTCTCTGCCGTATTCCGCATCAGAAGTGTGGCTGCCATGGCTGTCCACACTTATTTCCAGGACAGGGGATACCTGTATGTCCACACTCCTCTGATCACCGGTGCCGACTGCGAAGGCTCGGATCAGATGTTTAAGATCACCACCTTCAACATGAACGATCTGCCTCTTACCGAGGACGGCAAGGTTGATTTTTCCAAGGATCTGTTCGGCAAGCAGTCATTTATAACCGGTTCCGGACAGCTCCAGGGCGAGACATTTGCGATGGCTTTCGGTGATATTTACACCTTCGGCCCCACCTTCCGTACCGAGAATTCCAACACCCAGACACATGCCAACGAGTTCTGGATGATCGAGCCCGAAATGGCATTCTGCGATCTGCAGGGCCTTATGGACATCGAGGAAGAGATGCTGAAATTTGTTGTTAAATATGTCTGTGACCGTTGTCCCGAAGAGATCGACTTCTGCGACAAGTTCGTTTCCAAAGGTTTAAAGGATAAGTTAAACGACATAATCAATGCGAAATTCACCAGGATCAGCCACCATGACGTGATCGATATCCTGAAGAAAGCTGACGTGAAGTGGGAATTTGAGCCCGATTACGGCGAGGATATCGCAAAAGAGCATGAGAAATACATCGTTGAATATTTCCACGGACCCGTATTTGTAACAGACTGGCCCAAGGATATCAAGGCATATTACATGAAGGTTAATCCCGACAACGAGACAGTTGCCGCAGTTGACCTTTTGGTTCCTCAGGCAGGAGAGCTTATGGGCGGAAGCCAGAGAGAAGAGAATCTCGATAAGCTCATTGAAAGAATGGATGAAATGGGAGGCGATAAAGAAGGCATTGACTGGTATCTTGATACAAGAAGATACGGCGGATGCGTACACTCGGGCTTCGGCATGGGATTTGAACGTCTCATCATGTACTTAACCGGTGTTGAAAATATCCGTGACGTAATACCTTATCCCAGAACACCCAGATCATGTGACTTCTAATAATTGGAATACTCTTTATAACGAACGACAGTGTAGAAGTGGGAAACGTTATGAACAGTACAAATCTGTATTCATTGCTGTATCTGGAAGTAAATCTTTTTTCGATAGCGCTTGTGATAATAATCGCCATCAAAACCATGGGAATGACCAAAATGGTTGCACAGCGAAATTTTATCAGAGGTCTGATTTGCCTTGTAATATTTTTCATTTCGGATATGGTATGGGTACTTATTAGCAACGGAATAATTCCTTATTCGAAAATTGCCCTTATGGCGGTTTCGAATGTTTATTTTCTGTTTTCCGCATTCACGACTTATGCCTGGTTTGTTTATTTTGAGCATCTTCAGGATTCGCCCTTCGTAAAAAGCAGAAGAAATCTTCTGATTTCGGCCGCATTTCTGATTTTGCAGTTTGTGAGCATTATAATCAATGATTTTACGGGAATCCTCTATTACATAAATGATAACGGAGAATATACAAGAGGTTCTCTGTACATGCTTTTGTACCTCTTCGCGTACATATACATAATAGTGACATGTATAAGAGCATTTACGGGATTCTTTAAAACCGATAATTATGAAAGAAAAATGAAACTTTTAAAGCTTGCGTTTTTCCCTGTAGCTCCGGCCATCGGAGGCGTGGTTCAGCTTTTTTTGCCCAAGATCCCGATTGTATGTGCGTTGCTTGCACTCTCGGTAATGATTCTTTACCTTGACTGGCTTGAAGAGATGATATCTGTAGACCCGCTTACGAGACTTAACAACAGAAAACAGCTTTTGTATAATTATGAACAGTGGCTTAGAAATAACGAAGACAAGACGCCGATTTATCTTTTGATGATCGATGCGGATCATTTTAAGGAAATAAACGATACATACGGACATGTCGAAGGCGATGCGGCATTAGTCAGAATCGCGGATGCGTTAAGAACGGCTTGCAAGGGCCTTAAGAAAAGATCGACCATTGCAAGATACGGCGGAGATGAATTTGTGGTACTCGCAAGAGCGGACGATGACGATGCGATAAACGAATTTATTGCCGATGTTCAAAAAGAACTGAAAATACTTAACGAAGCCGCAAAATCCAAATACGATCTGCAGGTTTGCATCGGAATCGCCAAGACGGATACGATAGAGGACAGGCCTTTAAAAGAACTGCTCGTGGCAGCAGACGAAAAACTTTACGACAAAAAAAGAACAAGATAAAGAAACCCGAAGAAAACTTCGGGTTTTTATGAATCTTACAGTCAAAGGAGTGATATCATGAAATCAATCAAAGAAGAAGCAGGCATTGTTTTCGATGAGATTATCGAAAAGACAAATATTCAAAAAGGAGACATAGTTGTAATAGGCTGTTCTTCAAGCGAGATAATCGGTAACCGAATGGGAACATCCAAAGACGGAGAAACAGACGAAGTCGTAAAAGAACTCTATGAAGTGGTTGCGCCGAGAATAGCAGCCAAAGGCGCATATATGGCGGTTCAGTGCTGCGAACATTTAAACCGTGCAATTGTTTTGGAAAGAGAAGCAGCCAAAGAGTACGGCTTTGAAATCGTAAATGTCATCCCGCAGATTCATGCAGGCGGAGCTTTTGCGACAAAGCATTTCGGAAGTTTAAACGATCCGGTAGTGGTTGAGAGCATTAATCAGAAAGCCACTGTCGGAGTGGATATCGGAGGAGTAATGATCGGAATGCATATTCATCCCGTAGTCGTACCCCTTCATCTTGACAATAAACAAATCGGCGAAGCGAGAGTAAGTGCCGGAAGATACAGACCCAAATATATCGGTGGACCGAGAGCCGTATACGACAAAAATCTTATGTAAACCCAATTGCTGAAGCGCAAAGAGAAAAGATTGCGATATGACATTTATCGCTGAGAAAGGTTTTCGCAAAATAAATGAAGCGAAACCTAGGGGAAAGTTTCGCTTCTTGGGTGTTAGGAAGATTCGAATCAACCTAAATAGGGGTAAAATGTGATAAATTTAGGCTGTGATCGTAATGCAAAAAATGCACTATCAAATCTTTGAATACAACGATATTTTAGTACCGAAGGGTTTTATGTGCTTCTTGTTTTTTGTACATTGATTTATCATTTTTTGATTTCACAAGGGGAAGAAGATGTATTATCTGATTGAAGAAAACCTCAAAAAATGCAGTGCAAAGGAGTGCCACAGCGGGCAGAAACAGTATGTGGCCGTTCTTACTCCGGATGAGTGGGCCAAGGAAAAAGATAAATTTGAGATGGGTATTGATATAGATTTCGATACAATTGAGATTTACAATACCAAGGCGGAAGTCAACTATGATTCAGTAACGGGTACTTTTTCCATTCCCGACAGATCAAATATGGTGGATTACAAGGATTTTGCTTTTGCACTCGATGAAAAAGGCATTGTTTTTATCGATCCCAACGATAATGCGCTTAACCTTGTACAAAAGATTTCCGAGACCAAAAAATGGAGAATGCCTTCCCTTGAACGTTTTATCTACGATTTTCTCGAGCAGATAATAAGAGAAGATTTGCGTCTCCTTGAAAAATTCGAGAGTGAACTCGACAAGATTGACAAGGATGTGGAAAAAGACGGCAATCCCGATATGGACAGAGTAAATGACATAAGAGGATTTTTAAGAGATTTCAGAGTGCATTACGATCATTTAATTGACCTTGCACAGGAACTTGAGGAAAATGAAAATGATTTCTTTAAAGAAGAGAATATAAGATTCTTCAGACTTTTTTCAAACAGAGTTTCAAGGCTTCTTGATATAGTCAATTCTCTTCTTGATTACACCGGTCAAATCAGAGATACATATGAATCGAGACTTGATGTTAAACAAAACAGAATAATGACCGTACTTACCGTGGTTACGACGATTTTCATGCCGTTGACTCTTATAGTCGGTTGGTACGGAATGAACTTTAAATACATGCCGGAGCTAGATAAAGTGTGGGGATATCCGGTGGTGATTATTGTCAGTGTATTGATAGTGATAGGAAGCCTTATCTTTTTCAAATTTAAAAAGTGGCTTTAAAATTTCGGGGGCGTTACATTAATGAAAAATACCAAATCTTTTTTTAGGAAAAACATGAGAAAAACTCTGGCCTTTGCCATGGGTTTTTTGAGTGCTTTTTTTATAACTTTTCCTATGACGGGATGTCAAAAAAAACAGGAAAACAATGATGAGGGACTTCTTCTCGGCTTTTCTCAGATAGGATCCGAATCCGCCTGGAGAATCGGCAATACCAAGGACATAGAAGAGCAGTCCGTCAATTACGGTGTCAATCTGATGATAGAAAATGCCAATCAGAAGCAGGAAAACCAGATTGCCGCCATCAGACGTTTTATAGCATATAAAGTGGATGTTATCGCTTTTTCGCCCATTGTTGAAGACGGATGGGACAATGTGCTTACCGAAGCAAAGGATGCGGGAATTCCCGTAATTCTTGTCGACAGAGACATAAGCACCGATAAAGAAGATTTAACGACATGCCTTATAGGTGCCGACTTTTACAATGAAGGCGTGATGGCCGGTGAATATCTCATAAGAAAAGCGGACAGCCTCGGCCTTGACCATTTAAATATTGTGGAGATAACAGGTACCGAGAATTCCACGCCCATGAGACAAAGACAGGCCGGCTTTGCGGATGCTATTGCAAATGATGAGAGAATGACTGTGCTTGAGAGCATTGACGGTGATTTTTTAAAGAGCCGAGGTGCTGAGTGCATGCGTTATCTTCTTGATACATACAAAGATGAGATAGATGTTATTTATTCTCACAATGATGAGATGACGCTCGGAGCACTCCCTGAGATTGAAAAAGCGGGATTGGT
>JAEEGL015017897.1_pt1 | contig 11840 bp, 9 predicted proteins | sample 9134231 | NCBI WGS metagenome assembly JAEEGL01 (sample SAMN16246548, study PRJNA631951) | gut metagenome | biome: gut microbiome; feature: rumen; material: fiber-attached | host: Bos | place: Iran: Karaj | collected 2018-10 | reverse complement strand
TGCTGTGGGCGATGATGTTGACCTTTTCGGCACCTGTCTCTTCGATCACCTTTACGATCGCCTTTTTCAGCTGCATCGCACAGGTCCTGACATCACCTGCTGATTCCTGACCTCCGTAGTAGATCACGGCGCCGTTCTTGATGAGTTCAGAAGGAACGCGGCCCCAGTAGTTCAGATGCTCCGAATCTCTGAAGAAAACGCCGTGGACCATAAGGATCGGATATTTAGTCTTGCAGATCTGATCCGCCTTGCGCGCTTCATTGCGCCAGTATCTCTCGCTCTCTTCCCTGACTTCACGTCCTGCTATCTTAACGATAATGGAAAGGACAAAAAGGTTGGCTACGGGGATCATGCCGCAGAAGATACCGAGAAGCCTCTTGCTTATACCGATCTGCTTTGAAGTTAAATATACAATGATGATGCCTGTCCAGAAGTATGCGTTAAGGATACCTATGGTCACGCACGCATAGATTATTATCGCTTTCCATGTCAGCTGCTCGTGGAAAAAGAGCGATGCGATGAAAACAGGAACAACAATAAGCAAAGTATAGGGGAAGACCGCCAGGATCGTATTTCCGTATGAACAGATCTTAAGCCTGCCTCCGGCAATACCGGCGGCATAAAATCCCGGAAGGATAAAAGCTGTGACAGTCAGCACGGCAGTAAGCACAATAAACCAGTAGCTTATTCCGTACAGGAACGTGCTGAGGCATGCCGCCGTGATAAAAATACCGTCAACAACTTTTATGGCCGGTCTTTGTTTATACATAAACGAACCTTCTTAAGAGATCAGTTTACCAGCTTGCGGAATTACCGTGATTCCATGTGCTTCCACCGCCGCCGTCACCGTTGTTTCCGTAACGTTCGCTGTTACCTCTGTCCTGAATATCGCGGACTCTTTCCTGGGGAGTCTTTGTAGGAGTAGGGGTGGCTGTGTTCTGTCCGTCACCGCCCGGTGTAGGTGTGGGCGTGCCTGTACCGTCTCCGCCCGGAGTAGGTGTAGGCGTACCGGTACCGTCTCCGCCCGGAGTAGGTGAAGGTGTACCCGTATTATCTCCGCCCGGAGTAGGCGTAGGTGTGCCTGTATTATCTCCGCCCGGTGAAGGCGTAGGAGTTCCCGTGTCACCGCCCGGAGAAGGTGTTGGTGTCTCAGATCCGCCCGGTGTGGGAGTAGCTCCACTCGGAGTAGGTGAAGGAGTTCCTGATCCGCTCGGTGTAGGAGTAGGTGTATCTGTGTCTCCCTGAGGTGTCGGGGTAGGAGTCTCTGAATTGCCTTCAGGAGTCGGCGTCGGAGTAGGAGTATCCGTCTGGTCGGCGTCCGGCTTAGGCGTAGGTGTGGGTGTCTGAGTCTCGTTCGGGGCCTGGGTAGGTGACGGTGTAGGTGTCGGCGTATCCTCCGGTTCCTCGAACTGGTTTCTTAAATCATCCTCAAACTGATTAATCTCGTTGTAGAGCTTCTGTGCAGCATAGTAGTGACCGTCGTTGTTCTCGGTCGCACAATCCTTCTGAGCAAGGATCGCCTTTGCTTTCTCGCAGATCTCGATAGTGTCCTCATAGTTGTCTTCATCGATCTCTGAAACGTCGATGGGAGTTACATAAGACAGGGCATAGTTGACTCTGATCTTGCAGTCGTAGGGATCTGCAGGTCTGAGATTTAATGCCATCTGATATTCCTGCTTTGCCTTCTCGAAATCGCCGAGCTTATAAAAAACATTACCTTTGTTGAAGTGGTTGATATAAGGCTGTGTAAAGCCTAAAAATCCCATTTCGTTCTGCTGGTAATTACCCTGATCGAAGTTATTGATGAGCTTCCTGTTCCCGCTGTAGTTGAGAACGAGAACACCGAGGAATGTGGCTGTGAGGAGCCAGACTGCTATAGCTATTTTCTTTACCATACGTTACGCCCTCCTCTTCACGCTTATGAATTCATAAGCGACAAGTGCCGCGAGCGGAATTACAAAGTAGTAATACAGATCTGAATATCCGTACTCTGTTGTTTCTTCTTCTTCAGTATCAAGTTTTGACATAACATCTTCCAATACCGAATCGATCTTTTCGGAATAATCCATATGAACATAATCTATTCCGAGATCGCTGGAAAGTTGCTGAAGATTATCCTCGTCAATATACGAGACAGCAGGCTTATAAGGATAGTTTCTCTTATCTTCGACAAGAACAATTTCATCGTAGAGCTCGTCGTAGTAGTGCATCTGGCCGCCTTCTTCAGTGCCGTAGCCCATTACTGCGCCGCCCTCGATACCGTCGGAGATATCCGCAAAGGATTCAAGCTGGTGCTTGTCGGTATTCTCACCGTCGGTGAGCATGAAAACGACGATATGACCGTCGCCCATTCTTGCGGCATCTATGATCATCTGACCCAAAAGCTTCTTGCATACGTTGATGTTTGTTCCCGTGGCATGGTAATCAGCCAATGGTTTGATCGAATCAACGGCTAACTTGATATAGGATGTGTCGTCAGTAAACGGCGCAATGAGATTAACGTCATTATTGAAATCAATGAGACAGAATTTCGCACCGGGAAGATTCTCGGTGATATATTTGACGTCTGCCTTAACGCCGTCCATCCTCGGATTGTAACCGTCGTAGTCCTCAGCCATCATGGAAAGCGTATCATCGATACAGATGATGCAGTAGCAGTTGAGCTTCTGTCTTACGACTGTGACTTCATCAGATAATGTCTGCGGTCTTAAGTTGATCGCGAAAAGGAGCAGGACGATAAGGATCTGCCTTATATACGGTATTACGCCTTTCCGCTTTATTGCCAAAAGACCGATACAGATTATGACCATTAACCAGATGGGAATTATAGGTTCAAAATGCAGCTGTTCCATCTGATCACACTTTCAAAATAAATGCCAATAAAAGCATAAGACTTATCGAAAAGAGCAGGAGTCCGAATGCTTTTTCCGGCATCTCGGTCTCGATGATCTCATATCTCGTATCATCCAATGTTGCCATCTGGGACCTTATATCATCGACGATGTTGCCGACGATATCACGGTCTTCACCATAGTAGAAGGTTCCGCCCGTATCCTCAACCACGCTCTTCATCATTGCCTTGTCGGGAGCAGCCATTATCTCGGTGCCGATGCCGAATACAGTGATATCCCTTTCCTGGCACATCTCGCCTGCTTCAGGAAGAGTGATGATCTCTTCACCGTATAGCTCGTTATCCGTCGATAAGATGATTACTCTCGTACGGTCCGGCTTTTCCTCGTAATCGTAGAAATCAAGGCAGGCAGCCGCAAGACCGTCGCCTATGATAGAAGATCCTCTCTCCGCGTTGTCCACGAGCGTGCCGTTGCTGATATAAGCTTCGAGTTCAAGGAGTTTGGACGAGTAAAGGATCCTTCCGTTCGAATAGTCGAGCCTCATCTTAAGTCCCTCTTTAACCTTGTCGAGGACTTCGATGATGTACTGATAATCATTCGTAAGGGGGCAGAGAAGAACAGGAGAAGTATTAAAGATAACTATTCCGAATCTCTCGCCGTTAAGTTCTCTTACAACATTTTCGAGCTTGTCGATAAGAGTTGCATTAAGGTTGTCGCATGTCGTTGAGATATCCATGCAGAGGATAATGTCCCTGTTGTAGTTCGCAAGCTGCTTTGACTCTGTCTTATAAGGTCTTGCCATAAGGAAGCCTGACAGAACGAGGCTCGTGATAATAAGTATGATAAGGATATACTTGAGTATGTTGTACCATACGATCCTTGTCTTATAGAGGGACTCCTTCTTCAGGTACTCGGGAAGGTAAGCTTTCTTGCCGCCCTTGTACTTCCTCTTGAACCTGATGTTGATGAAGGCCGCGATAACAAAGACCGCTGCCACACCGGCACAGATATATAAAGCTAAAGGATTCTTCAGTTCCATCCGGCTACCAATCTCCTTGATTTTTCCAGAGACGCTCTAACGTCACCTTCTGATATCTTATCGAATTCCGGCCTGTAGTATTCGCCGACGAGCATCGTGAGATCCTTAAACTCGGTCCTGCTGATCTCGGATAAGGTGAACTTGTCAACTTCAGTGCCGGTCGCTTTGTATACGAATTCTCTTACGACACGGCTCATGGCCTCATAAGCAGGCCTGATCCTGGTCGTATCCTTGTTGAACTCAGCTTCGATCGAATCAAGAAGCGCAAGGTACTGAGGTCTGAGCTTGTTCAGGTCAGGCTTAACGAAGACCTTGACCTCTTCGACCTCCTCCTTTGGCTTTCTCTGATAATCTTTCAAAAGATCATATAAGAACATGAGAATGATCGCAACGGTGAGCGCTGCAAGAATAACTCCCGCAATGATTATCGGAAGTTGAGAGAAATCAAACATTCTTCTCAGGTTTATCGTCGTATCCATAACTGTTAATTTACCAGCTTATTCTTCTCTAAAAGTTCTGCTATCTTACCGTCTATCCTGTCTGCCGTATCGACTTCGACCCACGGGATGCCGTGTCTGTTGAGTTTCTTTATTGCCTGCTTGTTCATTTCCTCGAAAAGCTGATGCTGCTTTCTTTGTATCGACTTGCTCTGCGATATGAACGGGGGAAGATACCTGCTTCCGTCGACATTGTAGACCGTCTTTCCGAAAATATCACAGTCGCTGACTTTAACGAGTATCACGTCATGGACCATGGTGATCTGGCTTAAGTAATTATCCTGCAGCTTCAGTATTCCCTCGGTGTCGGTTACCATGACAACGATCATACGTCTCTTTATATTATGCATTATGTACTTCAGGATACCGTTAAGATCAGAATCGTTGGTCGGTGTGAGACACTTCGCATAACCTTCAAGAAGGAATTCGAGATTTAAGAATCCTGTCTTGAAAGGGGATCTCTCCATCTTATCATTGTGATAGTAAAGTCCTGATACATAATCGCCGTTGTCCGTAACAAGATATCCCAAAGTTCCGCCGGCCATAAGGGCGACCTCGCCCTTATCCTCACCGGTCTTCGTATGCGCGAGCATTCTCCTGTTAGCATCCATGACAAGCATGACATTGTGCTTCTTCTCGGCAATATACTGCCTGATAAGGACCTTCTGGGATCTTGAAGTAGCCTTCCAGTCGATATCCTTGATGTCATCTCCGGGCACGTACTCACGAAGCTCGTCGAAATTCATGCTCCGTCCTTTATAGATGGAGTTATACGAGCCGTCGAGCACTCTGCTCGTCGCCTTGTCCGTAGCTATGGTCTTATAACGCTTCAGCCCGAACTTGATCTTTGAGACGTAGTCCAGATTCATGGAGTAACGATAGCTCCGACAATAGCATCAACGATCGTCTCTTCCTTAACGCCGTCTGCAATAGCGGCGAAGTTGAGCATGATCCTGTGGCGCATAACTTCGTGTCTCATAGCCTTAACATCATCAGGTGTTACATAAGCTCTGCCCTGGATAAGAGCAACAGCCTTGGATACTTCCATGAATGCGATAGCAGCACGTGTGGATGAACCCATTGCAACATAGCTTGCAAGGTTAGGTGCAATGAACTTGGCCGGCTCACGGGTAGCCTGAACGATGTCAACGATATACTTCTTGATGGCAGGTGAGATATATACTCTCTTGCAGAGATCCTGAAGGAACTCGATATCCTCGATAGTTGCAACGGATTTTGTTGCGGTGAAGACATCACTTTCGATCCTGTTGAGGATCTCGACCTCATCAGCAACATTAGGATATGTGATTACTTCCTTGAGAAGGAATCTGTCCTGCTGAGCCTCGGAAAGCTCATATGTACCTTCCTGCTCGATAGGGTTCTGTGTAGCAATAACGATGAATACGGGAGGAAGCTTATATGTCTGGCCTCCGATACTTACGGATCTCTCCTGCATCGCTTCTAGCATGGCACTCTGAGTCTTTGCGCTGGAACGGTTGATCTCGTCCAGGAGAAGGAAGTTGGCCATGACAGGTCCGATCTTCGTCTCGAACGTGTTGTTGGTCATGTTGAAAGTCTGAGTACCGATAATGTCCGAAGGCAGGAGGTCAGGTGTACACTGAACTCTCGAAAAAGAACCGCCTACGGCTTCGGTCATGACCTTGGCAGCCGTTGTCTTGGCCAGACCCGGAACAGACTCCAGAAGGATGTGACCGTTGGCGATCATGGAAACCAGGAGTGATACTCCGAGCTGCGACTGACCTACGATCTTGGAGTTGTAGTAAGTCCTGATGTTCCTGATGATCTCGCCGGATCTTGCAAGCTCATCAACATTGATGTTCATTACGAGTTGTTCAGCCATAAAAACCTCTCATTCTCTGCGTTTACCGCTTATTTTGCTTTAAGCGCACGTAACTCTAAAAATAAATTGACGTGGCTATTATACTATTTCATACGCAATTTGTTTATGAACTTTGTAAGAAAACAGATTCCCGATCCGCACCGTTATCAAAGACTCATGCCATTATTACAGCCTGATTCCTTAAAATGTTGCAACAGCTCCGGAGAACTTGTTTTCACATGCACAGCATGCAGATACCGAACCCTTACATCCCTTATTAATTCCACAAACTGCATACAGTTTAATACATGTTGGGCACTCTGTAAAATATTTTCGGGAAAAGACCGCGGCACATATGCACTGACGGGTCTTACTCAGCCCCCTTCTCAACCAGTTCCTCATGCTCTTTCTGGAGCTTGGGATCAAAAGAAAGCAGAGGCTTAACACCCTTTTCGCTCTTGATCTTTCTTGATACGTAGTTGTCAGTGATCTTCTTTACGAGCGGGAAGAGCGCTATGACGCCTATAAGATTGGGGATCATCATCAGACCGTTGAAGGTGTCGGATATATCCCAGGCGAGCGAACTCTCCATAAGAGCGCCTGCAATGATCATGAGAACGAAGATGATCTTATAGACCTTTGCTGCCTTAGTGCCCAGCAAATATTCGACAGCCTTGCTGCCGTAATGGGACCACCCCAGGACCGTCGTAAAGGCAAAGAGCAGGATGGCCGCCGCAATGAACCATTCGCCGCCCTTACCGAAAACACTGCTGAAAGCCTTTGCCACCAGTGTCGCATCCTTAACGCCTTCTTTTGCAAGTCCGGTCTCAAGATCGATAAAACCTGATGTAAGGACCACCAAAGCGGTCATGGTGCATACGACAAAAGTATCGGCGAAAACTTCAAAAATACCCCACATGCCCTGTTTTACAGGCTCCTTAACATCTGAATTGGAGTGGACCATGACCGAAGATCCGAGGCCTGCCTCGTTAGAGAAGACGCCTCTCTTGCATCCCTGTGTAATTACCTGCTTGATGGCGATCCCGGCTGCCGCTCCCGCAACGGCTTTTATGCCGAATGCAAATCTGAATATAGCTGCAAGTGCTGCCGGTATCGAAGTTATGTGAATGATCACGAGCAGCAGTGCTCCCAGGATATAGGCAACTGCCATGAAAGGTACGATCTTCTCTGCAAAAGCGGCGATCCTCTTAAGACCTCCGATAATGATGACCGCGGAAATGACCATCAGCACGATGCCGATAACAAGCGGTATGACCTTGACCGAACCGAACAGAGTAATATCTTCTGTCACATCAGAGAAGAACGCCGATTCCAGATTCAGGGTTATCTTGTTGATCTGGCCCATATTGCCGATGCCGAATGAAGCAAGAGCTGCAAAGCACGAGAAGAGGACCGCAAGGATCTTGCCTATGACCTTGAATCCCTTATATGAACCGAGTCCGTCCTGAAGGTAGTACATGGCTCCTCCGGACCATTCGTCCTCCTCGTTCTTTCTTCTGTAGTAGATTCCGAGGACATTCTCGGAGTAGTTCGTCATCATGCCGAAAAATGCTGCGATCCACATCCAGAAGACTGCACCGGGTCCGCCAAGGCAGATTGCAGCCGATACTCCGGCTATATTGCCCGTACCGATAGTGGCAGCCAGAGCGGTGCAGAGTGCCTGAAACTGCGATACTGAACCCTTCTCTTTCTTGTTATGGCTCTTCTTGTCAAAGACCCCTCCGCCGGTCTTCTTCCACCAGTGACCGAAATGGGTTATCTGGAAGAATTTGGTAACAACCGTAAGAAGGATACCTGTTCCGATAAGGAGGATGAGACCTATCTTCACCCATACAAAACTGTTGACCGCATCATTGATCTTAGTGATCGTCTCGAGAAGATTATTCATTTTTACCTCTGATATTAGAGAATTTCCGCCATGTTAAAGCCACAACGACAACATAATAAAAGATTATGGCATCATCCGCAATAAAAAACCGCCGCATGGGTTTGCGGCGGCTGGAGGTAAAGTGCATTCCGGGTATTCGGGTGACCGGAAAACATTATTATGAAAAGAACGGGTTATTACGTTTCTTTTTTTATTAAGCGGCTTTCTCAGCCTTCGGCTTTGCAGCCTTCTTTGCCTTCTTCTGGTTGTTCTTTGATACGATCTCGAAAACAACTGCTGCAAGGAGAACCAGTCCCTTAACGATCTTGATCCAGTCCTGGTCAACGCCGACAAGGGACATGCCCTGGTTGATAACACCGATGAGTGTTGCGCCGACGACCATTCCGATGATCGTACCGGAACCGCCGTATGCGGAAACGCCGCCTACGATACAAGCTGCGATAGCGTCGAGCTCATATTCCTGACCTGCAAAGGAGTTTGCAGCGCCGGTTCTTGAAGTAACAACAAGGGAAGCGATAACAGTAAGCATTGCCATGTTGAGATAAGCGCAGAACATGATGAGCTTATTGTTGATACCGGAAAGTCTTGCTGCTTCCGCATTGCCGCCGATCGTCATGAAGTGACGGCCTATCGTTGTCTTTTCGGTGATTACGCCGTAGATGATCAATACTGCAACGATCCAGAGGACTACTACCGGGATACCGCCGTCGAGAGCGAACTCGATTGTAAGGAACATGATGACTGCTACGCAGACAGCACTCTTCAGGATGACGAACCACATAGGATCAGCCTGATAACCCTTCTTGAGCTTGGTGCTGCGTGATCTGAAATTAAGGTAAACAACTGCACCGGCTCCGATAAGACCCAGGATAAGGCAAGGGATGTTGAGCTGACCCCAGGGACTCTCAAAGAGCTTGCCCGTGAAGATCCCTGTAAGGCTCTTCGGAAGGTTGGAGATAGCATTTGTCTGTGATGCCTTGGAAAGGACCTGTGTGCCGAGGCCACGGAATGCAAGATAACCTGCAAGTGTTGCGATCCACGGAGGTATTCTTACGTAAGCGATAAGGAAACCAAGAAGAGCACCGTATGCAAGACCTACGACTATGGCAACCAGCAGAACAAGAGGTGTGCTGAGCGGCTGAGCGGGCGTTACCAGAACCCTCTGGAGCTGTCCGTCAACCATCTGTTCTTCCCATACGCCGAACCACTTGTTCAGGAGTTCATTCTCAACAGAGAAAAGTCCGACCATTGCGCCTGCAAAGCAGATGAATGAACCAACGGAAAGGTCGATGTTACCGCCGGTAAGCATACACATAAGCATGCCGGCACCTAAGATAAATACGTAAGCGTTCTGCTCGACGAGTGAAGTAACTACAGACGGATCGAGCATGTTGGTTCCCTTGATAAGGGCTGCAAGTACTACGAATAATACATATACGACGAAAAGTGCTATGGTCATTACGTTCTTTTTAAGAACATCTCTCATATTCAGGTTGTTCATGCCTTAGCACCTCCTTCCTTTGCAGCTTCAACACTTGTGGCCTTTTTCTTGGCTCCTTTTCTTCTCATCTGCATGATTACGTCAAAGAGAACTGCAACGATAAGAACGATACCTTTAACGACTTTCTGATAGTTAACGGGAGTATCTGCGATGGACATGCCCTGGTTGATGATACCCATCAGAGCGGCACCGATGATAACGCCGCCGATGGAACCCGTTCCGCCGTATGCGGAAGCGCCGCCGATGAAGCATGCTGCGATAGCATCCATCTCATAACCTACACCGTATGTAGGTGTTGAACCCTGAAGTCTTGCGATATTGAGGATACCTGCAAAACCCGAAAGGACACCCATGAGAGTGTAAGCACTGAACATAACCTTTCTGGTGTCGATACCGGAAAGTCTTGTGGCTTTCTCGTTACCGCCGACAGCATAGAGGTTACGGCCGAGTGTTGTCTTTGTAGTAATGTAAGCAAATAATCCGAGTATAAGAGCGATCCAGATAAAGCCCGTAGGAATACCCTTATAGCAAGCGAGCTTGTATCCGAACCAGATAACTACCGCAACGATGAGGATAGTCTTGATGATCACGGATACGAGTGAATCAACCTTATAACCCTTCTGTATGAGTCTTACACGGTTAACGAAAGTAAATACCGCATAACCTGCAGCGATAAGGATCGCAAAGATGAAGCAGGTCTTGTTAAGAGAGTTGCCGGCAATTACCATTTCAGGTCCGACCTTTGCGAGGAAATCGGGAACATAGCATGAGTCACCGCCGCCGAAAATGTTCAGGAATTCCTTGTTATCGATACCGTATGCGTAACCTCCCATGATGATATTGGCAAGTCCTCTGAAGGCAAGCATGCCGACCAGGGTTGCAATAAAAGGAGGAACCTTTACATAGGCGATCCAGATACCGTGCCATATACCTACCAGAAGTCCCATGACGAGCATAGCAACTACTGCAAGCTGCCAGGGAAGATGCTTATCCATGATGATCGCACCGACACCGCCTGCGAGACAAACGACCGAACCTACGGAAAGGTCGATGTTACCGCCTGTAAGGATACACAACAGCATACCGGTTCCGAGAACAAACACGTATGCGTTCTGTGAGATCAAGCTGTCGATATTCATCGGGATCAGTGTCTTACCGCCGGTGATGAAGTAGAAAATGATAACTACTATTACCGTGGCGATAAGCATCATGTATTTTCTTAAGAAATTAAGTAATTTGTTTGCGCCCATCTTATGCCTCACTTCCTTCGCTGTCAGCGGCTGCGGCCTCACCGGTTACACCGACGATGCAAGCCATGATGTTTTCCTGTGTTGCTTCGGAAGCTTTCATCTCTCCTACGATCTTAGCCTGGTTCATGATGTAGATCCTGTCGCTCATTCCGATAACTTCGGGAAGCTCGGATGAGATCATGACGACAGACTTTCCTGCCCTTGCCAGATCGTTGATGATGCAGTAGATCTCGTACTTGGCACCTACGTCGATACCTCTTGTAGGTTCGTCAAGGATGAGAACATCCGGATTAGCAAACATCCATTTTGCAAGAAGGACTTTCTGCTGGTTACCGCCGGAGAGGTTGCCTACGAGCTGCTCAACGGAAGGTGTCTTAGTCTTGAGCTTTGAAACGTATTCCAGAGCTACCTCATATTCTTTATCTTTATCGATAAATGTTGCGTTGCTGACACCCTTAAGGTTTGCGAGCGTTGTATTCCTCAAAATGGAATTGGATAATACAAGTCCGTTGCCCTTACGGTCTTCGGTAACATAAGCAAGACCTGCTTCGATAGCCTGCTTGGGGCTCTTCAGAGTAACGGGCTTGCCGCGGAGGAGTAAGTCTCCGGAAATACCGATACCGTATGAACGGCCGAAGATACTCATCGCAAGCTCTGTTCTGCCTGCGCCCATGAGTCCGTAGATACCTACAACCTCACCTGCACGGACATTGATAGATACATTGTCGCAGACTTTTCTTTCGGAGAATTCAGGATGGAATACAGTCCAGTCTTTGACTTCCATCATGACATCACCGATCTCGACACCGGGACGCTTCGGGAATCTGTCCGTGATCTCACGGCCTACCATGCCCTTGATGATCCTGGTCTCGGAGATATCGTCGACCTTGGCATCGAGAGTCTCGATCGTGGAACCGTCTCTTACGACCGTGATCTTGTCTGCAACATATGA
>JAEEGL014322658.1_pt1 | contig 11840 bp, 7 predicted proteins | sample 9134231 | NCBI WGS metagenome assembly JAEEGL01 (sample SAMN16246548, study PRJNA631951) | gut metagenome | biome: gut microbiome; feature: rumen; material: fiber-attached | host: Bos | place: Iran: Karaj | collected 2018-10 | reverse complement strand
TCGAGGCCAGATTGTCCACCACGGCGTCTTCGTTCTGGCCGAGCAGGGGATCTGCGATCTCCACGTCCTGCAGCTCGTGGTCGGTGTCGTTTGTGACGACGATCTCGAAGAACACGTTCTCGCCGAGGACGTAGTAGCTGCCGTTGAGCGGCTTACCCACGACTTTCTTTTCGATATTGACGCTGCCCCCGTCAATGATCGGCGTTTCCTCGCCGGTGGGCACTTTGACCTCGTTCGACCAGGCCTTCCCGGGATTTACGGTGCCGACGAGCGTCGTGCCGTCCTGTGCCCAGGTCACAAGGGCGATGTTCATCACATAGGCCACGAGCACGTCGGCCTTGGTCACGATGTACTGGTATTCCACCGTCAGCGTCATGCCGGGCATGAGGGGTTCGGGAATGTGCACCGTTCCCATCAGCTCGTCGTAGATCTCCACGTCGCAGAGCGGTTCTGTTCCGTTGTTCGTCACTTCGACCCGGTAATAAATCGTCTCTCCCTCCACGTAGTACATTCCGTTTACCGGCGGGTACAGCACCGATTTGTATACCGTCACGCCGTTTTCGGAGCTGCCCGTCTTCACGGTGACCGTGTCGTCGATCTCGTTGGGCTCGTCGCCGTCGGTGGCCTGGCTGCGCCAAAGGCCCACGCAGGTGTTTTCATAGTAGCCCAGGTCGCAGTCCTCGGCCTTCACGGTATGGGTTACCTCGAATTGCACGGACTGATGCGGCCCGAATTCGTCAAAGTGCATCTCGGGCGAGGTCTCGTCGCCGTACCTGTCCCTGTCGATGATCGTTACGTCGTAGAGCGGATAGCCCTGGCAGTTCCAGGCGTCGAGCCGGTAGGTGATCTTCTCGCCCTCCACGTAGTACATGCCGTTTGCGGGCGTGCTCAGCTCGGTCTTCTCGACGTAGAGCTCCATGTCGCCGATCTCCAGCCACACGTCCACGGTGACCGTGTCGTCGATCAGATTCTTTTCGCCGCCCCGGTCTTCCTCTTTCGAATACCACTCGCCTTTGACGGTGTTTTCGTACACGCCGTCGTAGCACTCGCTCTCGGTGACCGTGTGCGAGTATTCGTATTTCACGCTCTGCCCGCCTTCGAACACCTCGAAAGTGCCCAGCACCTGTTTGTTGCCGGAGCTGTCCTCGTCGGTGATGACCACGTCGTAGAGGGGATAGTCCTGAGAATTGTGCACTTCGATCTCAAAGACGACTTCCTCCCCGTCGGTGTAGGTCGGCCAGGCCTCGTCGTCCGTGACGCCCTTGATGCTCTTTTCGACGACGAGCTCCATGTCGCTTTCGTCGTATTCGTCGCCGAAGCTCAGGTCCACGTAGCAAACGTCGACGTTGCTGAAAACCAGATCCTCTCCTATGTCTTTCCAATTGTCGTCCAGCGGCCAGGCGTTGCACTGCAGCTCCAGGCGCACGCTGTACAGGCTCAGCGCGACGTCCTCCGGCGCAACCGTGTAGTTCGCGACGAAGGACTGGCTCTCACCGGGGTTAAGGCCCTTGACGTCCTCGAAGTACCACTTGCTTCCGCAGGGCGGCTTGATCCAGGTATCGTTCACGCCGAGCTTTCGGTTGGAGTGGTTGGTGATGGTCACGTCGATGTACACCTCTTCGCCCGGGAAGTAGGCAAACTCCCCGTCCTTGAGCTTCGCGCTCAGGCTCAGCTCGTAGTCCTTTTCGCCGGCGTGCGCGCTCACGTACACCCAGCCGTTGTCCTCGACCTCGTTTTCGCCCAGCTGCGCGTCTTCGAGCGACCTGAAGGCGTCGACGTTGAAGCGGCGGGTCAGCGTGTGTCCGAAGTACTCGATGTCGCTTAGCTTCACGGTGTATTTGTCGTCATAGCAATGCACCGTTTCGCCCGCTTCGACGGGAACGAAGCGGAAGCTCGTCAGCGCGCCGTTATAGCCGTCCGGGTCGGTAAAGTACACCCACTTGATGTACAGCTTTTCGCTGCTTAAGTTCGTGACGGCGTAAGCATAGGAGATCTCCTCGCCGGCCTGATAGGTTTCCTGCTCGTTCAGTATGGTTACGTTCAGCAAGACCTCGAGGCCACCGACGTCCTCCATCGTGAGCGGGCGCTGTTCGATAAGGCCGCAGCGCTTGCACTTGCGCTCCTCGATGCCGTCTTCGCCGGGCTTGGGCGCCTTGACCACGTACCACTCGCCCCAATCGTGCCCAAGCGCGGGTAGCTCCCTGCGCCATTCGTAGCCGCAGACCCTCCCGTAGTTCACCCGGGTGCAGTGGTTCATTTCCTGTCCGGGCTCGGTGCAGGTGGGCTGCTTCGTCACCTCCCAGTCCTCGGGCGGAAAGTGATGCCCCTTCGGGGGAATGACGCGCGTGCGCGTTTCATGGCAGATGTCACAGTACTCGTAGGCCTCCCCGGGCTCGGTACAGGTGGCGTCGCGGTCGTCGCCCATGTTCACCCAGTGATGCTTGTGTTCGTCGTAGTCCGACGTGGCCGACGCGACCGATACTGTGCCGCAAAGCAGCAGCAGCGTCAGCAGTATGCATAATGCGCGTTTCATGTTTGCCTCCTTTTTCGCGTTGTGTTCGGTTGTGCGAAACGGTCGTGTTCTGGGCGCATTCCTCCTTTTTTATGTTTGGATGTATGATGGTTCATTGGAAACGTATATCGCGTCCGAAGCGTTCACTTTGTTTTTTGCCTGGGGCCGGGTTCACCGAGGCTCGTCCTGCGCTCGACGAGCTCCACCGGCAAGAGCGTCTTGGTGCCGGGAAATACGCTTTTGCCGTCGATCAGTTCGAGCAGTTTTTCGGCGGAAAGACAGCCGATCGAGCGGAAGTCCTGCCTTACGCTTGCAAACTGCAGGTTGACCGAGGAATCGAAAAAGCAGTCGTCAAAGCCGATCACGGAGACGTCCTCCGGTACGCGCAGCCCTTTGACGGTGAGCAGCTGTATCGTTCGCGCAGCGACGCGGTCGCTCACGCAGAACAGGCCCGTGACGCCGCTGCGCCTGATCAAAGACGGCAGTTCTTCCCTCTTTGCGCCGTCTATGACCACGGCCTGCACTTCGGGCCCCGCCTCGCGCGCGGCCAGCAGAAAGCCCGCCATCCGCTCCTGTTCGGAGGATAGAAAGCCGAAATTCGTGATCATCGCGATGTTTTTGTGCCCGTAGCGCAAAAGCGCCCCGCACGCCGCCATGCCGCCCGCGAAATTGTCCGAGCCCACGTAGGCGCAGGGGCGGCCGTGCGGATAGCGGTCCAGAACCACGTAGGGCAGGCCGCGCTTTTCGATGTATTCGTAATTGTCCGTGTCCGCGTCGGGGTCGAAGGGATAAATAATGAAGCCGTCCACGCGGTTTGCGATCATGCGGTCGATGGCGCTTTTTTCGACGGGGCCGCTGACGACGTTCCATTCCGCAAGCAGCCGGTAGCCCCGGCGCGACAGTACGTCCTGAACGCCGGTGATGATGCGGGTGATGGAAACGGCGGCGTTGTTGTCGTGATTCAGCAAAAACGCGATGACCTTTTCTTCGCTTGGCTGCTTTTTCGGCACAGGCCTTTGCTTTACGTAGCTGCCCTGCCCACGCACGCGCCGGATCACGCCGTCGCTGACCAGCTCCGTCATCGCGCGGCGCACCGTGATGAGGCTCACGCCGTATTCGCGCGCGAGCTCGTCTTCCCCGGGCAGCTTCTCGTCGGCGCGCAGCGCGCCGGAATCGATCTGCCTGAGTATCGTCTGATGGATCACTTCATATTTGGGCGTCATGGCGCATCCCTTCCTGCGTGTGCCGGCGCGAAAGCGCCGTCTGACTGTATTATAATACATTTCCGCGAAGAAATCAATATATATAATGCATATACCAAAGTATATTTTGCTCACAAAAAGTCAAAATACAGCCGTTTTATTGTATATAAAGCCCTTGACAAAGCGCATGCGGTTACGCTATCATAGAATCAATCCATTATGCAGCGTATACAAAAAGTATACGTTGCCAATATAATGATTAGGAGGCGTATCCATGAAAAAGTATCTCAGTTTGCTGCTGGCGCTCCTCATGGCGTTCAGCTGCGCCGCCCTGGCCGACGCCGGCATCGTGACGAGCGAAGGCTTCCCTGTCGTGACCGAGCCGATCACGCTCACCATCATGGCCAGCCAGTCGGCCGTACAGCCCGATTTCAACAGCATGGTCATCATTCCCCTGTATGACGAAATGACCGGCATCAGCGTGGAATGGCAGTGCGTGGCTTCCTCCGTGCGCAGCGAGAAGATCTCCACCGCCGTCTCCTCCGGCGAAATGCCCGACATATTCTTCAAGTGCAACATCTCCGCCGCCAACCTTCAGACCTACGGCAAAAACGGCAACATCGTAGACCTTGCGCCGTATCTGGAGGAGTACGCGCCCAACTTCTGGGCCTACGCGCAGGCCAATCCCGACGTGCTCGCCGCCATCTCCACGCCCGAAGGTCAGATCTACTCCCTGCCCTCCGTCGTGGAAGCGCCCGCGACCCGCATGAACAAAAAGCTGTATTACAACACCGAGTGGATGCAGACGCTGGGTCTTGACGAGCCCACCACCGTGGACGAACTGTACGACCTGCTCTACGCGATGCGCTTCAGCGATCCCAACCAGAACGGCGAAACGGACGAGGTGCCGCTGAGCGAGACCACCTCCACGCTGTTCCAGATCTTCGGCGGACTGTTCGGCCTCGGCAACCGCGGCACGCATTCCGGCGAATACGACATCGATCCCGAGACCGGCGCCGTGCGCCACATCAAGACCTCCGACGCGTTCCGCGAGTGCCTGGAATTCATGCACAAGTGCTATGAGGACGGCCTGATTGATCAGGAGTGCATCACCTGCAACGACAGCCACATCGTCGGCCTTGCCGCGCAGGACGTGCTGGGCATCTACTTTGCGACGAACCTTGCGCTGCTGGGCACCAACGACGCCGCCAAATTCGTTCCCGCCACCGGCTGGGTCGACGGCGCGGTCTGGGCGACCATGCGCAGCCACCTGCATTCCGTGGGCGCGTTCGTCGTGACCTCCAAGTGCCAGAACGTGGAAGCCGCCCTGCGCTGGGTGGATTACTTCTACACCGAGGAAGGCATCGAGTTCTACCACTACGGCGTGGAAGGCCAGACCTTCGTAAGGAACGACGACGGCTCCCTCTCCTTCACCGAGGACATCCTTTCCCAGATCTCCGGCGACAAGAGCTACGACGAGGTCGTCTCTCAGGTCGGCCCCTACTGCGGCGGCAACAACCCCACGATGATGAGCTGGCCGGGCTACGCCGGCGCTGAGCTCAGCCCCATCCCCATGGCTTCCGCAGACGCGCTTATGCCCTACGTGCCCGAGGTCATCTGGCCCATACTGACCTATACCGACGACGAGCTCAAGGTCGTCAACGGCGTGGGCAGCGACATCAACACCTATGCCAAGAAGACCGCCGTCGAATTCCTGACCGGCGAGCGTGAGCTCAACGATGAGGAATGGGCAGCCTACAAGGCGCAGGTCGAGGAAATGGGCCTTGCCGAAATGCTGACCGTGATGGAAGGCGTCATCGACAGAGTCGAAAAAGTGACCGGCGCGAGATAATCCTTCTTCAAAAACACGTTCCCGTTGTTTCAGAGGGTTGGAGGGGTTCAAGCCTCCAACCCTCGTTGACAGACAGAGAAAAAGCAGGCACAAAAGCCGCTTTCCCGGAAAGGCGGTAATCAGTCATGTTCGCACCGCTGCGCCGTTCGGCGAAAAAATACTGGGATCTGTACCTGATCCTTACGCCCACCGTCGCCTATTTCCTGATTTTCAAGTACCTGCCGATGCTCGGCCTGAGCATCGCCTTTCGCGACTACGTGCCGAATCTCGGCTATTTCGGCAGCAGATGGGTGGGTCTCGAATACTTCGACCGCTTTTTCAGCTTTTACAGCTGCTGGCAGATCATACTGAACACGCTGGTGCTCTCGGTATTGAACCTGCTGTTTACGTTTCCCCTGCCGATCGTGCTTGCGCTTCTGCTCAACGAAATGGGCGCAAAGCGATACAAAAAGCTGATACAGACCGTGACCTACGCGCCGCACTTTTTGTCCACGGTCGTCATCGTGGGCATGATCACCGCGTTCTGCTCGCCCTCCAGCGGCGTCGTGAACGCGATCATCGAAGCCCTCGGCGGAGAGCCGATCTACTTCATGGCCAAGCGCGAATGGTTCCGTCCTCTGTACATCATCTCGGAGGTCTGGTCCACGATGGGCTGGAACAGCATCATCTTCCTTTCCGCCCTGACCAGCATCGACCAGCAGATGTACGAAGCCGCCCGCATCGACGGCGCAAACCGCCTGCAGACGCTGCTTCGCATCACGCTGCCCTCCATTTTACCCACCGTTTCGATCATGCTGATACTGAAATGCGGCCATGTGATGAGCCTGGGCTTTGAAAAGGTCTACCTCATGCAGACCGATCTGAACATAGACGTATCCCGCGTAATCTCCACCTTTGTGTACGAACAGGGCATACTGCACACCGAAACCTCCTACGCCTCAGCCATCGGCCTTATGAATTCGGTCATCAACTTTATACTGGTCATCAGCGTAAACGCCATATCGAAGCGTCTGTCGGAGGTGAGTCTGTGGTGAGTACCCGCATCAAGGAATCCAGGGGCGACCGCGCGTTCGAAGTCTGCGTGTACATCATCGTGACGGTGATACTGATCCTGGTCGCCTATCCGCTGATCTACGTGATCTCCGCCTCCCTGTCGAACCCCGTCGACATCATCACCGGCAGGCTCATCCTCTTCCCGCGCGATCTTCAGTTCCGGGCATACAGGGCCGTGTTCGCTTCGAGAGATGTGCTGCTTGGCTACCGGAACACCGTGCTGTACTCCGTGGCCGGCACGGCGATCAACATCCTGATGACCACCAGCGGCGCCTACGCGCTTTCCCGCCGCGACATGTACGGGCGCACCGCCATCACCTTCATGATCTCCTTTACGATGTTCTTTTCGGGCGGCATGATCCCCACCTACATCGTCATAAAGGATCTGGGGCTTCTGAACAGCTTCTGGGTCATGGTGGTCCCCGGCGCGATCAGCACAACGAACCTTCTGATCATGCGCAACTATTTTCAGCACTCGGTGCCGCAGGAGATCATCGAGGCGGCCTACGTGGACGGCTGCACGAACGTGGGAACGCTCGTTCGGGTCGTGCTGCCCGTGTCAAAATCGATCATCGCGGTCATGGTCATCTTCTATCTGGTCGGCCACTGGAACAGCTACTTCAACGCGATGCTGTATCTGAACGACCGCAGCCGCTACACCCTGCAGGTGTTCTTAAGGGAGATCCTCATAAAGAACGGCCTGGGCGACATGGGCGCGGGCAGCGAGACCTCCACGGTAGAAATGACGCTTCTGTACGAATCGCTCAAGTTCGCCGTGATCGTGGTCGCGACGCTGCCGATGATGCTGTTCTATCCGTTCATGCAGCGCTACTTCGTCAAGGGCGTCATGATGGGCTCGATCAAGGGCTGAAGGAAAGGGGCGCGCAATGAGCACACTGTACCAACTGGAAACCGACTTCCGCTACGTCAACTGCGGCATGTGCTACGTGCTGCAAACGGACGAGGGCTCGCTGATCGTGCTGGACGGGGGCTATTTTGCGCCCGGGCAGGCTGAGGCGCTGCATGACTTCTTCGGCAGTCTGTGCCCCGGGGGCATCCGCATACGGGCCTGGTTTTTCAGCCACGCGCACCAGGATCACATCGGCGCGTTCATAAACTACCTGCGCCTGTATCCGGATACGCAGATCGATAAGCTGTACTACGCGTTCCAGCCGATGGATTTTTCAGGCGTCACGGGAGACTGGAAAAGCAGCGACGAAGCCACCTTCCGCGAATTCTACACAGCGACGGCGGAAAGAAAGCAGCGCATCCCCGTCCATACGTTCAGGCGCGGGGAGCACGTCGTTATCGGCGAAGCGGATTTCGAAGTGCTCTACACCTACGCCGACGCAAAGGAAAAGATCACGAACTTCAACGACAATTCCGCCGTGCTGATGCTGAGCTGCAAAGGAACGCGCGTGCTGTTTCCGGGCGACGCCGCTTCCGTCGCCGGCAAAGTGCTTCTGGAGGCGCCGGAAAAGCTGAAGTGCGACGTCGTGCAGGTCTCCCACCACGGCTTTAACGGCGCGCCGGAGGAGGTCTACCGCCTGACCGGGGCGCACACCGCGCTCTGGCCCACCCCGCTGTACGAAATGGAGCGCAACGCCGACCGGCCGGCCAACGCATACCTTCTCAAAAACTGCGAAACCGTCCTTGCGGCAAACGGCACGGCGCGCCTGTGCCTGCCCTACGCAAAAGGCAGCTGCGAGACCCTTGCGCGGGTCTTTCCGGACAAGGTCGACGCGGGATAGACGCCTGCGGCCCTTCGGGCATTCCGAAGGCACAGCGGGCCCTGACGCATGGGCGGCGCATTCCTCCGGGGATGCGCCGTTTGTCACAGTGAGATCATTGACGGCCGACGGACGATTTGCTATAATGGGAGCACGGCGTTTTTTTGCCGCTTGAACGCATTTGTTTTTCGGAGGCCGCTATGAAACGCAGACAGTTTATCTGGATCATGACCGATTCCACGGCCGCCGGTATGGTCGGCTGCTATTCGTCGCCCGTGCAAACGCCCAACATAGACAAAATGGCCGCCTCGGGGCTGCGCTTCGAGCGCGCCTACAGCTGCCAGCCGGTGTGCGGGCCTGCACGAAGCGCGCTGTTTACGGGCCTGTATCCCCACTCCAACGGAAGCTGGGCAAACTGCATGCCGCTGTCCGCGGACGTAAAGACGCTGGGACAGCGCCTGACACAGGCCGGCTTTCACTGCGGCTATATCGGAAAATGGCACCTCGACGGGGGCGACTATTTCGGCAACGGCGTCTGTCCGGAGGGCTGGGACGAAAACTACTGGTACGACATGAAGTGCTATCTGGACGAGCTGACGCCCGAGGAAAGGCTGCTTTCGAGGGATGGGCTGCACACCCGCAGCCTGGCGCCGGAATTCATCTACGGGCATCGCGTCACCGAAAAGGCACTGGATTTCATGCGCCGCTTCCGGGACGAAGATTACTTTCTCGTGGTTTCCTACGACGAGCCGCACGGCCCTTCGCTGGTGCCCGAAGAATACGAAAATCTCTATCAAAAGACGATTTGCGCAGACGCCGAGGCCGCAAAAGATACGCTCGGGGACAAGCCCCTGAGCCAGCGCCTTTGGGCGGCGGAAGCCGGCGGGCTCGATCCCGCAAAGCGCACGCCCGGCTTTTGGCCCTCGTTTGCGGCGTGCCAGACCTACATCGATTCCGAGATCGGACGGATACTGGACGAGGCGCGCACCTCTTCGCCGCAGGCGCTTCGCATGTACACCTCCGACCACGGCGAAGCGGGCCACCTGCACGGGCTGTACGCCAAGGGACCGGCGGTGTACGACGAGATCGCGCAGGTGCCGCTGATCTTCGAGGGACCTTGCGTCCCCGGGGGCGCGCTCTACAAGCACGTGGTCTCCCAGATCGACCTGCCCGCGACGGTGCTGGACTATTTCGGCCTTCCGCGCCCCGCGATGCTCGAGGGCGTGAGCCTTCTTGCGCAGCTCAGGGACCCCGCGCTGCCCACGAACCGTCCCGCGCATATGGAATTTGCGCGCTATGAAGTTGACCACGACGGTTTCGGCGGCTTTCAGCCGATGCGCGCGGTCATCACCGACGAATACAAGCTGGCGCTGCACCTGTTGGACAGGGACGAGTTTTACGATACGCGGCGCGACCCGCACGACATGGTGAACCGGATCGACGCGCCCGAAACCGCCGAAATCCGGGACAGACTGCACGACGAGCTTCTGAACTGGATGAACCTGACCCGCGACCCCTTCCGTGGCTATCAATGGGCGTGCCGCCCCTGGCGCGGGGACAAGCGTCCCTCCTGGGCCGTGGACGGCTATACGCGCCAAAGGGAGAACGATCCCGGCGAATACCGCCAGCTGGACTACAGCACCGGCCTGCCCATGAAGGAAGCCGTGAGAAAAAAGCCGTAGCAGCGCAGGCGCGAAAGCCAAAAAACAAAAACCGGCAGCGATTCGGCGTTTATGCGCCGCTCAGCTGCCGGTTTTGTTTACTCTGTCGGAACGATCTCAGCCTCCGGCTCGTGCGCGTGGCGCATAAAGCCGATCAGGCGGGCGCGCAGGGATGCGCGAATCTCTTCTGTCGCGGGGTCGTTTACGAGGTTATCGTTTTCAAAGGGATCGTTTTCGAGGTCGTAGAGCTTTTCCTCCACGTACAGCTTCGGGTAGACCTCGTCTTTGTCGAACACGGGCGCGCAGACGCAGTACTTCCACTTCTTCGTGCGCACGGTGCGCGCGTTTTCGGCCTCGCTGATCTGCGCGTAGACCGCGTCCGGCCAGTCGGTTTTTTCGCCGCGCGCGAGGGGCAGAAGCGAGTGCCCGCGGTAGTGCGGCGGCACCGTCAGGCCGGCGAGGTCCAGGATCGTGGGCGGTATGTCGATGAGGCTCACAAGCTCGCCGCACTTTCCCGCGCCTGCAAAAGGCCCGCCCCAGGCGATCAGGGGCACGTGCAGGCAGCCGTCCTCGCAGCTGCGCTTGTATTCGGCGTTTCGCGTCCTGAAATGGCTGCCGTGGTCGGAGGAGTAGAGCAGTACCGTGTTTTCCTTGAGTCCCGCCGCCTCCAGGGCGTCCATGAGCTTGCCCACGTTCCGGTCGATCAGATTGCACTGGCCCAGATAGTCGGGATAGTTCTCGCGCCAGTCGCCGCCCTTGCCCGCAAGGTCGCCGGGGGCTTCGTAGTCCTTAAAGCGCGTCTTGCTGCCGTCGGGGCCCTCGTAGCGGTCACGGTCGTTCTGGTGATGGGGATCGAGCTGGCTCACGAAGAGGAAAAACGGCTTGTCCCGCGGCCCCTCGGCGTATTTGTGGATGTAGTCCACGGCGAAGGCGTTTATGCAGTCCACGCGGTGGCCCACAAAATCGTGCCTTTTCATGTCGCCGTCGAAGACGTAGCCGTTGTAGCCGTGGCTCGTAAACTCCAGCGCGTCGGCCGCCATCCAGTACTGGTAGCCGCCGCGCCTTTCGGGCGGCACCGCCACCGTGCGGTAAGAGCTGCCCTCGCAGCTGGCCAGATGCCATTTGCCGACGTAGGCGGTCTCGTAGCCGCCCGCGATCAGGCGGCGCGCCAGCGTGTCCGCGCCCTCGGGCAGTATGCGGTGATTGACGTGCGCGCCCGCCTCTGCGGCGTACAGCCCCGTCTGCAGGCAGGCGCGCGCCGGGCCGCAGACCGGCTGGCAGGTGAAGGCATTTTCAAACAGCATGCCCTCGCGCGAAAGCGCGTCCAGCACGGGCGTCACGTTCAGCTTCTGGCCGTAGCAGCCCATGGTGTCCCAGCGCTGCTGGTCCGAGAAATAAAAGACGATGTTCGGCCGCTTCATGCGTCGTTCCTCCCGTGGGCATTTTTTAGAGTAGTTCGAGCGTTTGGGCGGGATTGTCCGCCGCTTTGACCTTGCCCATGGCTTTTACGATGACGCCGTTTTCGTCGATGACGTAGGTCGTCCGCACGACGCCCATGGTCGGCTTTCCGTAGTTCATCTTCTGCTGCCATACGTCGTAGGCTTCGATCGCCTGCCTTTCGGTGTCCGCCAGCAGCACAAAGGGCAGGGCGTACTTCTCCGCGAACTTTTTGTGGGAGGCGGAGGAATCCTTGCTCACGCCGATCACCACGGCGTTCTTTTGGGCAAACTGTTCGCAGAGCGCCGCAAAGCCCGCGGCCTGCTTCGCGCAGCCGGCGGTCATGTCCTTGGAATAAAAGTAGAGCACCACCTTTTTCCCTGCAAACTCGGA
>JAEEGL014280296.1_pt1 | contig 11840 bp, 11 predicted proteins | sample 9134231 | NCBI WGS metagenome assembly JAEEGL01 (sample SAMN16246548, study PRJNA631951) | gut metagenome | biome: gut microbiome; feature: rumen; material: fiber-attached | host: Bos | place: Iran: Karaj | collected 2018-10 | reverse complement strand
GAGTTGATGTGATTCACTATCAGGTTCACATCCCACTGAGTCAAAAACTCAAAGCTCGTTCCTTTGGGCAGGACCATACGCAGCATCGTATGGATGTTTTCCACACCGCCCTTCTGACCGCTGCGCATCGGATCGCAGTAGTAGGTGCTTGATCTCTCCAAGCCGTTTATACCGGTTTCAAGAGAGTCAGGATCGCCAAACTCTGAACCTCTGTCGGTCAGTATAGTACTGAACAACGTCAGAAAATCGTAGGTGCCAATCCGGGCTTCCAAACGGTCAAAAACGAGCCTTACAGCGCCTTTAGTGCATCTGTTCATGATAAAGGCGAGAAAAAGCTAATCGCGATTAATATAGAACGCAGATAATGTACAATATGTTTAGCATGGTCAATAATGATATATGAGCTGTATGTCGTCTCGAGACGAAGATTGTTTTATAAAATAGGGTTGCAATAAGAGTGATAGATCTTTACTACGATAGATGACGATATCTGGGTTTATGACTTTTGAGACGGATGACAATGAGGATAAAGCGGATAGTTTAATGTAAATATTTGGAGTGAGGGGAAAAATAGTGTTCTATTCACCGTTAAGATATCCAGGTGGTAAAGGAAAACTTGAACCATTTATGGAACTAATGATTAAAAAAATGAATCATGTTGGGGGCGTTTATATTGAGCCATTTGCGGGTGGTGCCGGAATTGCTATGGGGTTGCTTGAAAATGACTTGGTAAGTGAGGTCGTTATAAACGATTTGGATAAAGGCATTTATTCATTTTGGCGTGCAGCTCTATTGGAAACTGATCGCTTTCTTGAAGAGATAATGAATGTTCCACTCACAATGGATGAATGGAGAAGGCAACGAAATATTTGCTTTAATGATAATAGAAAGTATAGTTTCGAATTGGGATTTGCTACATTTTATATGAATAGAACTAATCGATCTGGCATTATTAAGGGTGGAGTGATTGGGGGGCAAGAACAGAGCGGCAATTGGAAACTGGATGCGCGTTTTAATCGTGAAGCTTTGACCGAACGTGTTGAGAAGATTGCAAAAAAAAAGGCGCATATTCATTTATACAATAAGGATATAGGTTCATTTATAGAAAATTATGTTCCTAAATACGCAGATAATGGATTAATATATTTTGATCCACCGTACTTTGATAAAGGCAAACAACTGTATCTTAACTTTTTTAATTATGATGACCATGTAAGAATTGAGAAGATGATTCGAGAGAAGGTTACATGCGACTGGATAATAACTTATGATGATGCGTCCGAGATTGCTAATATTTATGATGACTATATTTTAAAAAGATATGATTTGAATTACAGTGTTTCGAAAAAAAGAAAAGCAAGTGAAATTCTTATTTTTAGCAATAACAGTATGATACCTAATGAAGAGGAACTGAAACAAAGTAAAATAGCGGTTAATTTAAGATAACAGAAATTTGAAAGGGAGAAAATGGTCTAGTGATTAAAGGCATACATATTAAGCAGTATAGAAAATTAAAAAATATTGATATTGATTTTAGCAATGCTATAACTGTGATTTCAGGAACGAATGGAACTTGCAAATCGTCGTTGTTGTATCTTGTAAGCAATTCTTTTCAAGAAGTTAAGGCTACAGCTCCGTGGATTAAGGATAGTACGGTAATAAAAAATATCAAAAGCATAAATTCTGGGATTAATTTAAAGATAGAAAGCTTAACAAAAGGGGATGATAAATATAATGATCCTGCAAAGGGTGAGAAAGGAACTCTTTTTTCATGCGATTATGAGAATGGAGATTCACTTGAGTTTCGTAGACATAATACAAGAAAAAAGAAAGACGGAAGTACAGAAAATCGATTTGCCTTAAAGCCACAGTACAAAAAAGGAGAGGAAGAAACACTTCCCCAATGTATGGTAATCTATTTAGGCTTGGCTAGATTATATTCATATGGAGAATATAATCAGGAAATAGCAAAAATAAGACAAAGTTTACCGGATAAGTACTTTGAAATAATTCGCGAATTATACAAGTCTTTCACGGGTGTAGTTATAGAGCATGAAGAGATGGAGGCAATGAAGGGGATCAAGCGGCGTGCTAAATTCTCGACAAACATAGAGGGGATTGATTCAAATACAATTTCTGCAGGTGAAGATAATTTGCTTATTATTATTACTGCTTTAGTCTCGCTACGTTATTACTACGAAAAAATCACGCCATTTGATGGGACGAACAGTATTTTATTGATTGATGAAATGGATGCAACATTGCATCCAGCATACCAGTATAAGTTGATGGACTTGTTTAATCAGTATGCTACAACTTACCATATCAAGTTTGTATTTACTTCTCACAGTTTATCATTATTGGAATATGCATATGAAAAGAAAAATAAAGTAATTTACCTGCTTGATAATATAACAGACGTAAAGGAAATGGAAGATTCTGATATTTATAAAATAAAAATGTATCTCCGCAACAAGACTAAGGAAGATATTTATCTAAATAGATGTATTCCGGTATTCACAGAAGACAACGAGGCAAGAACGTTTGTTAAATGTCTTTTTGATTATTATGACAGAGAATATGGGGCAGACTTTAAGAAGGTAAGATCACTATTTCATTTTGTTGAAGCAAATGTTTCTGGGGATGCATTAATAAACATTTTCAAAGACAATCAATTAACTAGGAGCACAATGCGCTCCATATGCATTCTTGATGGAGATAAAAGAAATAGCGCAGATTTGCAGTATTTTATGATAACGCTACCAGGTACAGAGTCTCCCGAAAAAATGATGTTTGATTATGCAATAGAGTTGTTTGAGAACGACAATGAATTTTGGAAAGAGCAGATTATACTGGAACTTGGATATACCAGAATACATTTCCGGGATAAAATCAAGCCGGATATTGATGCAATTGACGGAAAAATTAAGAAAATGAAAGATGAGGGAAAAAGTACCAAAGGAGTTATCCGAAAGGAAAACAAAGACACATTTAATAAGCATGGTAGATTTTTTGAACTTATTATGAGAAAGTGGATAAGTGACCATCCTACAGAAGTAAGACAGTTTTATAAAGATCTACATACACTCTTTTGCAAAGTGTCGGAATTTCATGATATTAGTGCTGCTGACTGGAATTATACAGGGAATTAATTTGTGAACTTTCTGTAGGAAGTACCACTAAAACTATAGTTCCATATGGATGCCCTGATGTATCTTGATTTTCTCGTTATTGTACCCAGTGTTCAAGGCAAGATAACGACCAAAGAGAAGGGCGAAGCGGTATACGTCAACTATGAAGTTGGTAGGGAGTATTACCCGGACAGGAAATACACCATCCCCAAAAGAGTGACCATCGGAAAACTCTCAAAGGCAGACAGAAAGATGATGGTCCCGAACCAAAACTTTCTGACATACTTTCCGGAGACGGAACTGCCGGGGGAAAAGTTCAATTCAAACCGGAGCAGTTGCCTGCGAATAGGTGCGTACATCGTAATTCAAAAGGTATTTGAAGAGCATAAGCTGCAGGAACTGCTTGAAAGACAGTTCGATGATAAAGATCTCGGTAATGAAACGTACCTTGGGGGCATAGCCGACATATCACAGCTTGAATACATGCTGGGGAAGGCAAAGGGATACGGCTATAAAAACATCGGCTTCATACTCGACCGGGGATATTTCAGCAAAGGCAACATCCGGAAGATGGATGAATACGGGTGTGGCTTCGTCATCATGGAGAAAGGGATGGCAAAGTTGGTGAACCATCTGTTGCTCGAGAATAAGGGGAGGTTTGAAGAAGAAAAAAAGTACAGCATCCGGAAGCATCATGTGTACGGTATCACCGTAAAAGAAAAGCTGTATCTTGATGATGAAAAGGACAGGTACTTTCACATATACCACAGTACCGGAAAGGAACACGGGGAAAGGGAAGGCTGGAAGAAACGCTGGAGCGTCTCGGGAAAGCACTAAAAGCCCGGTACGGAACAGACTATCAGCTCAGCGATGCGGAGAAAGAATACTTTGATACGTTCTATGACAGGAGTGGGATGCTTGCGCTGGTAAGGGAGAAGGATGATGTTATAAAACAGGCGCTCCGGTTGTGCGGATACTTCTGCATAGTGACATCAGATAAGATGACAGCGGCAGAAGCACTTGACCTGTATTATAGCAGGTATGCATCAGAGAAACTCTTCAGGGGAGATAAGTCGTATCTTGGAAACAAAAGCGAGAGGACGCATTATTTTCAGGTGATTCTGATAAGCTTTGTGTTGTGCCCTTTGCGAGTGATGGTGAAGGAGAGGGGGACGGAGCGCTTTGCTTCTTTCTTCCCTTCCCGGCAGAGATCGGTGCGTATCGTATAGATTTTCCAAAGGATGACAAAGTATATATTGATGGAGATGAGTATTCTTCAGGGGATGCGCTACTTTCCTATGTGGCGGGCGAAAAGCACAGGCTTGAGATCATCAGACATAGAAAGACGGTGAGCAGGGATATGGTCTTTTATTATGGGGATAATATACCTGTGGTATCTGTCGATATTGAGGATGGAGCATTCGAAAAGATGTCTGCAGATCCCATGCATCTGGATAAGAAGTCTTCGAACATTACGCTGGTGGACCCCAAAACTCATCTGAATACCAGCGAGTATTGCTATATTGGTGGACATGGCGGCTCAAGCTGGGACTGTGACAAGAAGTCATTTGAAATATCTCTTCTAAGGCCTATCTCTTTCCTGGGAATGAGGGCTGCTGAGAAATGGACGCTTATATCAAACGGAATGGACTATTCCAATCTGAAGAACCGGGTGGTGTATGAAGCAGCATCACAGGTGGGTATGGAGTACAGTACGGACTGTGAGTATGTAAATCTGTACGTAAACGGCAGCTATCAGGGACTGTATCTGCTGACGGGACGGATCTCGGGGAATGGCGGGGTAATAAACTTCGATCATGACCTGGATGTGGAGAACAGAATGCTGAATCCGGATGTGATCACTGATTCATCGCTTCCTGAGCCGTGACAGTAGATGAGGGAATGTTGAGTGAGGAGAAATACTACGACCTTAAGTATGAGCCGGCGAATATCACCGGAAACTATCTCATGGAGTTCGTGCAGTATGGGATACCTCAGGCCTACAATCCGGACAGCACCTGGTTTCTCACAGACAGGATGATGGTGAAGATGAAGTCTCCGAAGATAGCTTCCGAGGGGGAGCTTCACTATGCTGAGGACTATGTGAGAAATGCAGAGAATATGGTCTTTAGTGAGGGGGACTACCGGGAGGTGATAGACACGGATTCCTGGGCGATGGTCTATCTATTTATGGATTTCTTCGGGTATCAGGATGATTCGGCAGGCAGTCTGTATTTCTACAAGAAAAGGAATGATCCGCTTCTGTACTGCGGACCAATATGGGATTATGATAAATCAATGACGGACAACTTCTATGATGCGGAGCCATTCCCCTACTATGGCCGGGCTTTCTTTGATGTGGTGTATGGAGAGAACTACAGGTATCAGCTCTGGCATGCAAGGCTTAATGAATATCCTGAGTTTCATGAGCGGGTGGTGGAGCATTACAGAGATGAACTGGAGCCTGTGATGGATACTATCCTGGACGAGAAGGTTCCGGAGTGGATTAATGAGACGGCTTCATCCGTGCGGATGGATGAGGTCAGATGGAACAGGGGAGAAGGCTTTGAATCAGGAAGAGCGCAGGATCCTCTTTGCGGTGAAAGATATAAAAGCCGGTGAAGAGTTCACGTCTGAGAACGCAAGGAGTATCGGGCCGAGATATGGCTTGCCATCAAAGTATTACTCATCGCTGATTGGAAGGAAGAGCAAGAGGGATATAGGATACGGGGAGCCGCTAGGGGAAGAGGATATATGATGGGTGATGGTATAGGTGCCATATTCTATGGTTTTGATAGAATATGAAGGATTAGAATGATAAAGTATAAAGAATCATAACGCATAGTAGAGCCATACGACATCGGGGATGGACTAGTTCTAGTGAACATCATCCTCAAATATAAGGCTGGTGAAGAATTAAACCATAAAACTAAGTGGAGGTATATATGCGATTTGAGAATCATGAAAAGGATATAAAAAACGATATAACACGTGGCATAACTCGTTGCATGAATGCAGCATTTGTATCTTGTCATCCCAAGACTCCACAAGAACCAGATTTTATTGCTGAACTTGTGGAGGGAATTCCTCAAGATATATATAGGAGTTTAAGTGTATATGCGCCTCGGTATAAGTTTGCTGTTTCAGGAGTATTTTGTCATCAAAAGCCTTTGGCAGATTTTGGAGCAGCGATAAAACCTGAGGTGGGAGATATGTTGCTTGTATATATTGAGGAAAACAAATATGCCGTAACAAAATGTAATGCACTTCTTATGCAAGCAAAGAAAACTGACAAGATACCATATATTGTTCATTCATCTGAAATGCATCAGTTACAACTTTATGAAGAATGGCCTACTTTTAAGCTTGACAGAGCGGGAGCATTTGATGGGGCTGAAATAAATGTTCAGCCCAAAACTGTAAATACAGGTGCGCAATACTTATTGCTTCAATCGCCGTATAAAGATGAAAAAAAGGTCTGTTGTGCATATCCGGACAAAGAACTTTTACCTGAAAAGAGATTGTCAGATCAAATTATTGATCTAATGAAGTTTTTTACAGGGCGAACATTTACAATAAGTGCACCGAGGGAAGATGGTTGGTCAAAAATGATACTCGACTTAATAAGTATAAGTGGGGTATCGACATTTAGTCGAAGAGTAAGTGGAAGGGTAAACGTTGATAGGGTGACGACGTTCGGAGACATGGCATTGTTTAATACTTTAAGTGAGGGAATTGAAGTGAATGATGATCTTGTTGTAGATAATGCGATTTCATGTCTGCTGATATATGCGCGGGAAAAAACAGAGGAATATTACTAGCAAGATTGCAGAATAGTTAATAGAAGGAGGAGTTATGTGTACTATTAAAGTGTCAGAGAATATTGATGCAAATTTTGTAATAACAAATTTAATATTGTCGAGAAGAGAAGAGTTCACAGTTGACGATATTCTAGGGAGTTCGAAGCAAATGCCAGTCATTATTACAAGAAAGATGGTTGAGAGGATGATTGGTAGATTGAGGGAAAACGATTACATAGAAGAGATTGGAATGGGACCTTCATATAAGATTATTCCGGAGAATAAATCCATGAGATGGATGGGGATACAGAAATAAAAAAATGCAACTATTATAGGGCTCTGCAAACAATGTATAAAAATGAGGCATATATATGCCTGAGATGGGTTGGCTTATGATGAAAGAGCTTTATTGTGGGAGATGGAGCAAAATAAGTATGTTATAGCAATGAATATTCTGCTGAAATAAAGGGGGATGCCGTTTAATAGGGGACGATAACGCGATACAAGTTGTAATAGAATGAGTGGCGGGGTTTCTGCCACTTTTTCAATGGGGGGGGGATCCGTGGCGGGCTGGGGCGAGCTGAGAGCCATGGGCATAGTTCTTGTACCGATACAATTACAAACGGTATATAGCAGAAACTCTCATGGAAAACTGAGAGCTTATGTATATTTGAACTGGCTTAGGCGTTTATTGTACATGGAGGGGATACGATGCTTGATTCTTCTGCACTTAACAAAAAAATCAGAGAGTTAAATAAGGAGATGACGGAATGTGAGGGGGAAGTGTATGACATTTACTGTCGACTTAGGGCTCGAGAGGGGAGGCAACAGAAGCCATCGCTTCAGTCAATGAAAACAACAATAGGATCCAAGAATAATATTTATGCGGACTGTATAAATAATGAATTTCCATCACCAGATGCTTTCTATGCAAAATGGCTTAAGGGGCTTATTGATCATTGTGGCACAAATATTCATAATGGGACTGATGGGCCATGCAGAGATATACTTATCGAAATGCTGAAATACGATATCTGTAAACGCTATATAAAGATATTCTTAGAAAGGAATTACTATAGAAACTATAAGCCTAGAAAACGATATAAGCCAGAAGCGGAGTTGTGGGAAGTGTGGTTCGGAGAAAATCCTCTTTATTGGGGAATAATGATTAGTCCTGCATATAGAAACGGGAAATGGACGAGTGATGTCAGCGAAATAAGGAGAACAGACTATGAATATTGGACAATAGGACATATTTTGAGTACAGGAATAGTGACTCCTGATAATCCAACCCCTTTTATTTTTGATAATTTAGGTAGCTTTATAACATTCTATGAACACATATTTTTGAGGTTATCCAACTCTAAATATGAACAACAAATCATGGAAAGATACTTAAGTTATGTCCAAAATAGCGACAATCCATATGTGATACCTTTATTGATCCCGGAGTTTAGATTCTATAAAAATGAAAATGAGCATATATATAGACTTGACTTTACAATACTTAATCCGTATACAAGACAAAGAATTGGCTTTGAATTAAGTCCTCAATCAACACATATGTCTATTAGTGGGATAAGCAGTGGTAAAACACAAAAGCAGTTCAATGTTGAGCTAAAAACCAAATGGGAAAAAGAAATGAGTAAAAGGAATGAGTATTTTGCAAAATATGGTATTACCATAATAACTTTTACAGATACAATGCTACATAATATGGAAGGCTGCTTTAGTATTGTTGCTGAGTATTTAGAAAAACGGAATAGATCCGATATAGATCTTACTGAACAGGAAGAAAGATTGAAGAGTATATTAAATAGTGAGCTCCTGCTATAATATCCGTCAAACAGTCTTTGGGAATACTATATTGTGTGTTACTGCGTTTTTGTGCCTTGCATATTCCGAGACAATCAATTTCAGCCATCCTATTTTTGAAGAATACCGTCGTGGGGACATCTCAGTCATCTATACCGACGAAATATAAGACTTCTTTATTGGTGCCGATGATCGAGGATTTACCAGGTTATGCAAAAAGAGAAAGGATTATATCTCATATGCTTTTATGAGAAAATCAATTGAATAATTCGTAATTTGGTGATTGTATGCAAGACTTGTTATATCCGGCATTTCAAAAATTCTATAGTGCACTTAGTTCGCTAGACCGATTTAGAAAAGAAGCGAATTTTTTTGATAATATTTCTTGTCTAGATACATTCTTTTCAGAGTTTCGCAACGTGACATTCGTTATACAATCTCAGCTTAAACATACAGATTATTTTAAAGAATATGAAAAGAACAGGGACAAATATCTCACTGATCATTGGTTTGTAGATAAGAGGAACGAAACAACCAAACAGCTTCCATTTCGTATTCAAAAGAGAATCACGATATCTGTTTATACGCCGAGTGAAGAAATAACGATTATTGAAAGACAATTTTCTGTAGAAAATGACATTCCGTTTGAATCGTTACTGAATGAAATACAACAATTCTTCGGTGGATTTTTTGATGAGGAAGTTTTCTTTTCAACGGCATATTCTTTCTCGGAGGATAGTGGTGAAACGGATTTGTTTGGCAGAATTCTTGCAGGTATTTCAGCTATGAAAGAATTGCTTGATGCTCTGAAAAATGAAATTGGTGGTGAATGTGATTTATGTGAACAATTAAGTCAAAAGATTGGCGAAATGACATTTTTAAATGTACCTAGAGATTTCTTGTTTACAGATGATTACGTTTATTATAAGCAGAATAACGCGTTCGAAAGAGCAGGACGGTTAGCCATGATTCTCTCTCTAGATGGAAAAAAGATGGTAAGCAGAAGGCCACTTAAGGAAATGACAAATGCTGATTATCTAAATTATGATGGTACTCCGTTCGGCAGTTTTACCTTAATGCACGCAGTGTTAAGATGTACGCAACCCAACACGGATATTATGCCTGCTATCATGGTTGTTTATACCGATAACACTTATGATTTAGATGTTTTTCATACCGAGATAAAAACCACTGTTTATAGAAAACTTAATGAAGTAGCAAAGGTAATAGATAGAGAAGATGTCGAAGAAGTATGTTTTATGTCATTGTATGCAATTCTTTCTATTGAAAAAAGTCTTCCTTTATATTCCAAGGAACGATCGGAGATGGCTGATTCAGACATTCTTGTAATTGCAAGCATTGATTGTAGATTAAACGAAAAAGAGTATGTCTTTGATGGGAATCTAATGTCGGATCCTCGGTACGTTGGCTATACTATGAAAAACTGTTTGAAAAATAGACTGGATGTGAGCAGAACAAATTTAATGCCTATATGGCGTGCATTTAAGAATAAAATGAATTCGAAAAGTTAAGCGGAAGTGTATCAATATGGGGTTATGTAACAAACGAAGTATTCAAGTAGATCTAATCTTGGCAGAGTTAAGAAAAAAAGACTAACTATTAGAAGTCAAGTAGAAAATGAAGATTTTTGATCCAAACGCAGAAATGCGATTTGAATAGCGGCTGGGACTTATTCCCGGCAATCAGTTCCTTGAAAATTGCATGACAAACAGAGCATCCAATCAGATGCTCAAACAGAAAAGGATCAGAGGGGTGTTATCTTGGTGAGTATGCTTCTCCGGTAAGCTCCATTCTGTAGATGGTTCTGGTCAACTTCTTTGTCGCATGGGATACAGCTACGTTATAGTGCTTCCCTTCAGATATCTTTCTTCCAAGGTAGATACCGAAGGATTCATCCCATTTGCAGACAAACTTGGTTGCGTTAAAAAGCGCATACCGCAGGTATCTGGAGCCACGCTTCTCCATGTGAGAGTAGGAAGAATCGAGCTGACCGGATTGATATGTAGACGGTGACAAACCGGCGTATGCAAGGATCCTATCTGCATTATCAAAACGCTTAAAGTCGCCTACTTCGGCAATAATCATAGCTCCCATACGATAGCTGATACCGGGGATGGTCATTATTGGGGAATTCAGTTCGTCCATGATCGATTTAATGGATCCTTCGATTTCTTCGATCTCCTCGGACAGCATGCGGATGAGGCGTATTGTATGTACTAATTCCATTGATTTCGCGGCCATAGGAGCGCTGATTGAAACAGTGGCGGCATTCCTGATCTCAATCGCTTTATCACGGCTATAGCGACCCTTTGAGGAAGCCTCTAGAAGCTTTTTGAGATGGGTCAGATGACAGTCTGCGATATAAGTGGCACCTGGAAGTTCTTCCAAAAGCGTATAGACGGAATTAAGGTGCAGAGAAGGGACAAGCTCTTCCAATTCAGGGAAGAGAATGTTTACAAGCCGGGCTAATGAAGCCTTGAGTTTAGAACGTTCATGAACCTTGTCGAAGCGGTAGCGGGTTAATGATTTCAACTCTTCATTGTGGTATGATGTTTCCGAGTAGGGCTTGAGCGTCCTGTCGGTCATTAACATCATAGCAATCGCAGAGGCATCGACTTTATCCGTTTTCGTCTTTCTAAGGCTTAGACCTTTTCTGTAAAGATTTGTATGTAGCGGGTTGATAACATAGGTCGGGAAACCCATATCAACGAGCGACGCCAGAAGGTTATTAGAATAGTGACCGGTAGCTTCAAGGCCTACTTTTATTTTCGCCTTGTCAGTAGTCACTTCTTCGATTCTGGAGAACAGCTCATCAAAACCGACCTTGTTATTTGAGATGGTGAAGATGGGATACACCTTTCTGCCTTCGTCATCAAGGATACAGCAGTCGTGCTTGTCCTTGGCAACATCGATACCAACATAGATCATAAACATGATCCTCCTTAAAAAGTATTTGATGCTGCTGTTATAAGATCCACAGGGCTCTTTGCACGCTGTAACCTCGTTCTACATAAACCGTCATGCGGTATCTAACTGATTAACAATTAAACAAAGAGACTGTGGTTGGAGCCTT
>JAEEGL012050229.1_pt1 | contig 11840 bp, 9 predicted proteins | sample 9134231 | NCBI WGS metagenome assembly JAEEGL01 (sample SAMN16246548, study PRJNA631951) | gut metagenome | biome: gut microbiome; feature: rumen; material: fiber-attached | host: Bos | place: Iran: Karaj | collected 2018-10 | reverse complement strand
TTCGGTGATCTTAAAGACATTGATCTCAGCATTATATGCTCCAATTCTTTTTACAGGACTGTTTATACTCTTAAGTTTAATTCGAGCACTATTGAAGCATGTATCGACAGCGGTATCATCAGAAGTTCTGACGGACTGAAAACCGATGAAATCTGCGAACTTGAATTGGAACTGGTTCAGGGCAACGAAAAAGATCTTGTTGAACTGTCCGAAACTATAATTAAAGAGACGGACTGTTCACCTTTGGATAAGACGAAATTTATGAGAACTTTGGCATTGGCAATAGAGGGATAACAATCATGAAATCAAACGTTTACGGTTGCATCATCATCGGCGGAGGAGCTGCAGGACTTTACTGTGCCGCGCAGCTTATCAGATCTTTATATCACAGCAAGATCCTTATTATCGAATCGGGGCCCAGAGTCGGACGCAAACTGGCTCTTACAGGCAGCGGCAGATGCAATCTTTCCAATGCCGATATCGATATATCAAAATACAATACCGATGATCCCGAGAAACTTGAATCTTGTCTTGAAAGATACGGAGAGACAGATACTTGTGATTTCTATGAAAATGTTTTAGGCGTTGTCCTTGAGAAGAAGGGCAGCCTTATCTATCCAGCTACAAATAAGAGTACGACCGTTGTAGATGCTTTAAGATTTTATCTTGCGGATCATGAGGTCGAGACAGAACTAAAAACTAATGTCATAAAGATAACAGAGAGCAATCATATTTATGAAGTAAAGACAGATACCAAGAAAACCTTTCTTGCAAAGAATGTTGTTGTTGCAACAGGCGGCATAACATATCCTGCGACCGGATCGACAGGTGATGTCGTAAAACTTGTTAAAAAACTTACGGATGAATCCTATTTTGTTCCGTTCAAGCCGGCTCTGACCTCGCTTACTACTGATATTACCGGAATCAAGGGCCTTGCCGGAGTCAAGTGCAGAGGTGATGTCAAGATCGTTGACGGAAAAGGAGAGGTTAGGGACAAAGCAAAAGGAGAGATCCTATTTACAAAGGAAGGCGGTATTTCAGGCATCTGTGTGATGGATGTCTCTGATACTGCCATAAGGCTTCTCGAAAACGGTGACACTAATGTTAAGGCCGTGCTCAATCTTACCGGAAGATCTGCCGGAGTCATCATGCAGATGATCTATATAAGACGTCAGATGTATGCACACAGGACGTGTGCAGATGCTCTGTCAGGAATGCTGGTCAGGGGAATCACAGATTTTGTAATGAAGAAGATGGGACTTAAATGCGACAAGATGACTTTAAGAGAGCTTAACGACAAAAAACTCGCTGAACTGGCCAATCTCTTGTGTGCATTTCCGATTCCCGTCAAAGGATATGGTGATGTCGATAAGGCACAGGTATCCTCAGGCGGATTTAAACTGTTAAGATTAGACGATTATATGCAGGTCAAGGATAAGCCCGGACTTTATATTGTCGGTGAAGCAGTCAACTGTAACGGAATCTGCGGAGGTTATAATCTGCAGTGGGCCTGGACATCGGCAGCTCTTGCTGCGGAAGGAATATCTCAGAATGTTTGAGATCAAGGTAAAGCCTGAAGTCAAAGACACTCCCCAAAAAGCCAAGACTCCCGATTCGGTCCTGATCTTAAGACAGATAAAGAAGTCAGGCACCAAAGAGATGCGCAGCGGACTTAAAAAGCTGGAAGAAGGTTCTCTTATCCTCGACATATCCAGGAAGTTTGTCGATGCAAGACACGGTAAGGTAACAGTTAACTACAGATTTGACTTCATTACTCCGGAAGAAAAGGAAAAAAGACTGTCCGATCTTGATTCCAAAGCGCTTCCATATGCTGAGGATTTTGACTCCGAAAAGGCATATAAACGACCTGTCGTTGTCGGTACCGGTCCGGCAGGCCTCTTTGCCGCACTGATCCTGGCCAGATACGGATTAAAGCCGATCGTACTTGAGCGCGGTTCCGAGATGGAGCAGAGGATCAAAGATACAGAAGCATTTAAGCAGGGAAAGGCAAAGCTGAATTACAATTCCAATATCCAGTTTGGAGAGGGTGGTGCAGGAACTTTTTCCGACGGCAAACTCTATTCCGGTATCAGTTCAGGACTAAAGGATTATGTCCTTCAGGCCATGGTTTCCCACGGAGCGCCTTCTGATATCATGTATGACGCTCATCCCCATATTGGCACTGACAGGCTGAGAAATGTCGTTACAGGCGTTAGAAATGACATAATTAAACTTGGCGGCGAGGTAAGATTTAACACCACTTTCCTGGGCTATAAATGCGAAAACGGCAAGCTTAAGAGCATCACTGTCGAAGGCGAGAACGGTGAATATGAGATTGCCTGTGACAAACTTATTCTTGCGATCGGACATTCCAGCAGGGATACTTACAGAGCTCTTAGTGCGCTGAATATGGATATACAGCAGAAGCCTTTTGCCGTAGGCGTAAGGATAGAGCATTTAAGATCAGATATAGATACTTCACAGTTTGGATTTGATTCCATGTATTCACCTGATATCACTGCTGCCAATTATAAGCTTTCATGTGATACCAAAACCGGTCGAAAGCTCTATACATTCTGTATGTGTCCGGGTGGTGAAGTTGTGGCAGCCCAGAGCGGCCCTGAATCAGTATGCACCAACGGTATGAGTTACCGGTCCCGTGATGCTGTCAACTCAAACAGCGCTCTTTTGGTTCCTGTTGATTTCCATGATTTCGGCAATGATGTTATTGACGGTATCGCGTTTCAGGACACTCTTGAAGCCCGTGCTTATATCGAAGGCGGTAAATGCGGTAAAGCACCGGCTGTAAGATACGGTGATCTGATCGGGAACAAGATCACAACAAAGTTCGGAAAAGTTAAACCGTCATATCTGCCCGGTGTTATCTGTGCCGATTTAAGTAAAGTATTGCCTGATGTTATTCTTGATACGATAAAAGACGGAATAAAGGAGATGGGCAAAAAGATCAAAGGATTTGACGATCCGGATGCTGTAATTACTGCAGTAGAAGCAAGAAGCTCATCACCCTTAAGGCTTGTTCGGGATCCTGAGACTCTGCAAAGTACAAATGTACAGGGACTTTATCCTTGCGGGGAGGGCGCCGGATATGCAGGAGGGATCATGTCTTCTGCCATAGACGGAATAAAATGCGCCAATAAACTTGCCGATTCTTTGCGGGGTTGACCGAAAACTTAATAATCAATGTTGTTTTACCGTTTTTAGCGCTAAAATCAGAACCAGTAAAGCAGGAGGTATTTCATTATGAATCAGGAAAAAAATACAGCTGTGGTAACAGTATTGGGAAGAGACCGCGTAGGTATTATCGCGGATGTATCACGCCTTCTTGCAGATTACGGCATCAACATAAATGACATCTCGCAGACGATACTTGACGATATTTTCACAATGGTCATGATGGTGGACCTCAAGGATCTTGTCATCGAAGAATCCGATATTTCAGATAAACTCAACGAATTAGGCAGCAAACTGGGTGTTCAGATCACCATTCAGCATACAGGCCTTTTCAATGCTATGCATACGATCTGATACGGTTTTCGAGGTGAATATTTATGATTAACGAACATGAGATCATTGAAACAATGCAGATGTTCAACAGTCAGCATCTGGATATCCGTACTATAACAATGGGTATTTCTCTAATGGACTGCGCGGCTCCGACGGTGGAGGAATCCTGCAGCAAGATTTATGACAAGATCTGCAGATATGCAGGAAAACTCGTTGAAACAGGAGAACTCATCAGCAAGAAATACGGGATCCCGATCATACACAAGAGGATCTCTGTAACTCCCGTATCAATAGTAGCTGCTGCCTGTGGTGCAAAGGATTATACGCCGTTTGCACAGGTACTCGACAGGGCCGCAAAAACATGCGGTGTTAATTTTATCGGCGGCTTTTCAGCTCTTGTTCAGAAAGGCTATACAGATTCAGACAGAGTTCTTATCAATTCGATTCCTGATGCTCTTGCATCAACCGAATTCGTATGTTCTTCAGTAAATGTTGCATCGACAAGGACCGGCATCAATATGGATGCTGTAAGAGACATGGGCGTTATCATTAAGAAAACAGCTGATGCCACTAAAGACAGCGGTGCTTTAGGCTGCGCAAAGCTGGTCATCTTCGCCAATGCGCCAGAGGATAACCCGTTCATGGCAGGAGCCTTCTTAGGCCCCGGCGAGCCTGAATGCGTTATAAATGTCGGCATCTCAGGCCCCGGTGTTGTTAAGCATGCATTGGAAGGCGTTAAAGGAAAAGATCTTGGTGTCGTCGCCGAGACCATCAAGAAGGCTGCATTTAAGATCACAAGAGTAGGCGAGCTAGTTGCAAGAGAAGCATCCGAGAGATTGAATGTTCCTTTCGGTATCATCGATCTTTCACTTGCACCGACACCTGCAGTCGGAGATTCTGTTGCAAGGCTTCTTGAGGAATTCGGACTTGAGACATGCGGCACCTGGGGTACGACGGCCGCGCTTGCTATGCTCAATGACGCAGTAAAAAAAGGCGGAATCATGGCGTCTTCTTATGTCGGCGGCCTTTCCGGTGCATTTATTCCCGTATCAGAAGATGAGGGTATGATCGCAGCTGCAAGATCAGGTTCATTAAAGCTCGAAAAGCTCGAGGCTATGACATGTGTCTGCTCCGTCGGTCTTGATATGATAGCTGTCCCCGGCGATACTACAGCCGAGACGATCTCAGGAATCATAGCTGATGAGATGGCAGTCGGTACATTCAACAATAAGACAACAGCAGTCAGACTTATTCCCGTTCCGGGAAAGACAGTAGGCGACAGCGTGGAATTCGGCGGGCTCCTCGGAACAGCTCCGATAATGGATGTTAACCGTGCTTCTTGTGCTGATTTCATTCATAGAGGCGGAAGGATACCGGCGCCGATACATTCGATGCGCAACTGACACCAAATGAATAAAGAAAATACTGACAACCCCGTTAACGAACCTGTTTTGTCTGACACTGAGGAGATCATCAGTTCATCTGAACCCCAAAAGTCAAAATTCAGACATTTCTGGGATTATGTTACAGATTATAAGCGCAAGACAGTTGCTTTGACATTACCGTCTCTTACTTTTGATTTTGTCTATTCGGGATTCTGTCTTGTAATGTCCATATTCTCGCGATCATTATGGCTCTTCATAATGGCATTTTATTATCTGTTTCTCTGTATGCTGCGTATCAATGTGCTTTACAGGGCGGGAAGAGGAGCAGTCTTCAGGAGCAAACGCTTCAGTGAGAGAAGGAATTACCGTAAATTCTCAAGAAATCTGATCCTGCTCGACATATTATTTGTTTTTGCCGTTATCCTTATCGTTAGGAATAAAGTAATTCATGACTATCCCGGCATCCTTGTTTACGGATTCGGTATTTATGTCATTTATAAAGTGCTGCTGGCACTGATCAACATCTTTAAAGCGCACAGATCCAGATCTCTTACGGCTTTATCGTTGAGAAAGATCGGCATAGTTGAAGCAATGGTATCATCTTTGGCTCTCGAATGGGCCTTATCACACAGGAATGAAGGCGAACTTTCGGTATTTGCGATGAAACTGGAGAAATACAGCGGGATCTTCGTAGCTTCCGTTATATTTCTGATGGGTTTTGCGGGAATTATCACCTGTATAAGATTAAAGGTAAAAGAACGGAAAGAAGGAAAGAAATAAATGTGGTTTGAAGAGGCGGTTTTTTATCAGATCTATCCTTTGGGTTTTTGCGGAGCTCCTTTTGAAAATGACGGAGTGCCTGTATCAAGGATCCTGAAAGTCATTGACTGGATCCCGCATATGAAAAAACTCGGGATCAATGCTATCTATTTTTCCCCGGTTTTCGAATCTGATACTCACGGGTATAACACAAGAGATTACGGACTTATCGATACAAGACTCGGCACAAATGAAGACTTCAAAAAAGTTGTTGAAGAACTCCACAAAGAAGGCATAAAAGTTGTCCTTGACGGTGTGTTCAATCATGTAGGCAGAGGCTTTTGGGCATTTAAGGATGTTCAGGAGAAGAGATGGGAATCACCTTATAAAGACTGGTTTCATTTATCATTTGAAGGCAATTCCAACTATAATGACGGCTTCTGGTACGAAGGCTGGGAAGGCAATTACGATCTTGTAAAGCTCAACTTAAGAAATCCTGCAGTCATTGACCATATACTTGATAAAGTCGGTTACTGGATCGATTACTTTGATATCGACGGATTAAGGCTTGATGTTGCATATTGTCTTGATCATGACTTCCTGGGGAAGCTTAGATGGTTTACTGATTCAAAGAAGAATGAATTCTTTTTGTTAGGCGAAGTCCTTCACGGCGAATACGGGAGGATGCTGAATGATATGCATCTTCATTCTTTGACGAATTATCAGTGTTATAAAGGTATATATTCCTCATTTAATTCCTGCAACATGTTCGAGATCATGCATTCCCTTATGAGGCTTTTCGGTCCTGAGGACTGGACTGTATGCAGGGGCGCGCATCTTCTTTCGTTTGCCGATAACCATGATGTAACACGTATAGCATCGATCCTTAATGATGAAAGATGCCTGCCTTTGGTCTATACACTCGTTTTCACTATGCCCGGCATTCCCTGTGTTTACTATGGTTCTGAGTGGGGAACAAGGGCAAGAAAGGAAGAGGGAGATCCTGCATTAAGGGCCTGCTTTGAAAAACCTGAGTGGAATTATCTTACAGACCATATTGCAAAGTTAACAGAAGCCAAAAAGAATTCCAAGGCCTTAAATTACGGCGGCTTGAGGATAGTTGTCCTTACTAATAAACAGTGTATCTTTGAGAGGAATTCCGGTGATCAGAGGATAATGGTCGCAATTAACATGGATGAGAATCCGTATACTGCTCATTTTGATGCCGGCTGCGGTCAGGCAAAGGAACTGATCACAGGTAATATCCATGATTTTGGCGGCGGATCTGTTTTGCAGCCGTTCTCATCAGAGATCTGGTTAATGGAAAGATAATAAACTGAATAAGTTGACAGTTGATCGCATCAGTAAGCTATAATCTAATAGTAAAACATTTTTGACCGGAGGCCTGATATGAACAGATCAAGGAAGTTAATCGCATTACTTATGGTTTTTGCTCTGATGTTTTCTATGTGTTCCTGTTCGAAAACACGCGATCCCGGCAAGGAATTAGAAGTTGTCCCCGGTTCAAAACCTGAGCATAACGGCGGCGGAAATGTTATTATGCCTACGCCTTCGGCAACACCGGTACCCGGCATTACCGGCAATCCGTCAGGTCCTCAGATCGATGATGATGAGATCATTGATCTTACGATGTTTATTTCATTAGCGGGCAACGAGAAGGATTATGATAATGAGATCATGAATCTTATCGCCGAGAAGACAGGTGTCCGTGTTACGGAAACATGGCTTACGGGGATAACTGATACTGAAGCTATCGATATTCTTATTGCCTCGGGGAAATTGCCTGATTTTATTTATACTAATTATTCTGAAGACTTATATGAAAGCAATCTTCTTGTAGCATGTGATGATTATCTGGAAAAATATCCTAATATAAAGGCTCTTTACAGTGATGAGGAATGGGATAATTTCAGAGCTCCTGACGGTCATATATACTGGTTCGATGTTTACGACAGATTTAAGGGGAAGGACTCAACGACCGTTCATACCGGACAGGCTTTCTGGATCCAGACACGTGTTCTCAAATGGGCAGGTTATCCTTTGATCGAGACTTTGGATCAGTACTTTGATCTTCTTGAAAGATTCGCTGAATCAAATCCTGAGATGCCTGACGGGTCAAATGTTATTCCTTATACCTGTATGTGTGAGGATTGGAGATATTACTCTATCGAGAATGCTCCGATGTTTCTTGACGGATATCCGAATGACGGATGCGTTATCGTAAATGTCGATGAAGGAACAGATAATCCCCGTGTCATTGATTACAATACGACAGATACCGCAAAAGCTTATTTTAAGAAACTGAATGAGGAATATCAAAAAGGTATCATCGATCCTGATTTTGCTTCTCAGACTTACGATGAATACATAGCCAAACTGGCAACAGGACAAGTCCTCGGCATGTGCGACTGTTATTGGGATTTCGGTTATACTCTGTCCGATGCGTTCTCTGTGTCATTAACTGATCAGGATGGTAAAACCTACCGTCTTGATGAACTCGGCTGTGAATATGTTCCGCTCGGTCTTGTTATGGAATCCGGAACAGAGCAGCAATGGCACTCATACGGTTCAATCATCAATTACAGTTCCGGATTATCTGTAACAACCAGTTGCTTTGATCCCGATAATGCTTTCAGATTCTTAAATGATCTTCTGTCACAGGAGATCATGGATTTAAGGTTCTGGGGAATCGAAGGTGTTGATTATTATGTTGATTCCAACGGTTTGTATTTCAGAACAGATGAAATGAGAGAAAACTGGAAAAACAGTAAATATTTAGCATCTCATACTTGCGAATATTCATATTTGCCTCAATGGAGAGGTGTAAGTGATGACGGATTAAACCGCATGAAGCCTTCAGACCAGCCGTCGGAATTCAGATCCGGACTTTCAGCAAATATCAATGAATGTTTTGATGCTTACGGAGCAAACAGCTATGTTGATATGATCGGTTCAAAATACTGCGAGACTTACCCCTGGTATCCGCTTTACACCTGGTCAAACAATCTTTCCACAACCTCTGATGACGGACTTGCCTGGAACAAAATGTATGAATGCAAACATGAATGGCTTCCCAAAGTTGTTATCAGTAAGGATTTTGATAAGGCGTGGGATAATTATATGCGTTCTTATAACGCCTGCGATCCTCAGGTGTTCATTGATGCCGCACAGGAAGAAGTCGAAAACAGAATGAAAGGCAACTGATATATTTAACCGTTTAAGTCATCCAGGTATTTCTTAACAGTATCGGGAGCAGGTCCTCCGATAAGACTTCTGCCTTCAACACAGGTCTTTAACGAGATTGCTTCGTATACATCAGCTTCAAAAGCAGGTGAGAATTCCTTAAGTTTATCCAGCGGAATATCAAGAAGTGAAATACCGTTTTCGATGCAGTAATGAACCAGCTTACCGGAGATAGCATGTGTCTCACGGAAGGGAAGACCCTTTTTAACAAGATAGTCAGCCAGGTCAGTAGCATTAGTAAATCCGCCCAGTGCAGCAGCTTCCATATTATCCTTACGTATAGTCATAGTCCTGATCATGCCGGTAAAGGGAGGAAGTACTGCCTTTATGGTCTCAATGCAGTCGAACATCGCCTCCTGGACTTCCTGCATATCCTTGTTATATGTAAGAGGAAGCCCCTTCATAATTACGAGAAGAGAGATGAGATCTCCGTAAACACGGCCTGTCTTTCCGCGCGTAAGTTCTGCAACATCAGGATTTTTCTTCTGAGGCATCATGGATGAGCCGGTGGAATAAGCATCGTCTAATTCATAGAATTTGAATTCCTGTGATGCATAAAGGATTATCTCTTCGCTCATGCGGGATAAATGCATCATAAGGATAGCGCATGCCGAAGCAAATTCTATAGCAAAGTCCCTGTCAGCAACACCGTCAAGAGAGCAAAGAGTAACGCTGTTCATTCCAAGCTGTTCGGCAACGAATTCACGGTCAAGGGGATATGTAGTTCCGGCAAGAGCACCTGAACCGAGAGGAGATATGTTGGCCCTGTCTTTTGCCTCGTTCAGACGGTCGATATCGCGCCTGAACATTTCAATATATGCTGAAAGGTAATGAGCATAAGTAATAGGCTGTGCTCTCTGAAGATGAGTATATCCGGGCATATATGTCTCGATATTTGCTTTTGCAATATCGATAAGAACATCAATAAGCTCATCCAGGAGTTCAATGATCTCGCCGGATTCATCAACCAGATAAAGACGCTGATCCAAAGCAACCTGGTCATTTCTGGATCTTCCGGTGTGGAGGCGCTTGCCGGCATCACCAATGCGGTTGGTGAGCTCTTCTTCGATAAACATATGGATGTCTTCGGCATCTGAATCAAATGTGAGCTTTCCGGATTCGATATCTTCTTTGATAGAGAGAAGTCCGCGCTTGATATCTTCAGCATCCTTTTCAGATATAACGCCCTGTTTTGCGAGCATCTGTGAATGAGCGATAGATCCTTCTATATCCTGACTGTACATCTTGCAGTCGAACGGAAGGGAAGAGTTATAATCGTTTACTTCTTTGTCCGTAGCTTTTTCAAAGCGTCCTGCCCACATTTTCTTTGCCATATATTTACTCCTTTGTATAATCAGGATCGATCCTGACCAATTCGGTCAATGCTTTATTCCTGTAATTCAGATCCTCACGGAGCGTGAAGCCCTGTGATTCCCAGAATGCGTTGCCGCCTTCGTTTTTCTTAAATGCAACGAGAAGGACTTTGGTTATGCCTTCAGCTTTAAGAGCATCTAACGCAAGTTCAACGAGCTTTTTGCCGATACCGTATCTTCTGTAATCAGGAGATACGCATGCGTGCTGTATTATACCGCGCCTTCCGTCATGTCCACATAATATCACACCAACGATCTTTTCACCGTCAGATGCGACAAAAGATGTATTAGGATTGCGCTTCAGATACTTTTCGATCCCATCTCTTGAATCATCCTTATCATTAAGACCATTTCCGCATAAAAGCCAGAGTGAATAAGCCTGCTCGTAATCATCAATAGTCATCAGCCTGTATGTAAGATCCATATTAACTCCATTTGTTATCAGTTTATTTCCACGGAACTGCCGGAAAAAATCTTGTTTCCGTGGAACTTTGGCTGTTTTTTCCACGGAAAAGACTTATATATACACAGTTTCCGTGGAACTTTTATACGCTTTAATCAAAAAAAGGGCTGCCTCGCAATCTGAGACAGCCCCCGTCAAAAACATAAATAAATCAGAGTAAACCGTTCTTCTGCTTCATCTTAGCGTTAACTTTCATAGGGAGACCGAAGCAGTTGATGAATCCGCCTGCATCAGCCTGATTGTAAACATCGTCAGCCTCAAATGTAGCAATCTCGGGATCGTAGAGGGAGAAGGGTGATGTTGTACCTGCAGGAGTGCAGTTGCCCTTATAAAGCTTCATCTTTACTTCACCTGTTACAACTTCCTGAGTCTTATCTACGAAAGCTGAAAGTGCTTCTCTTAACGGGTGGAACCACTGACCGTAGTATACGAGTTCGGAGAACTTCTGGGCTACGAGATCCTTATAGTGGATCGTGTCACGCTCAACTGTTATGAGTACCAATTCTCTGTGAGCCGCGAAAAGAAGTGTTCCGCCGGGAGTCTCATAAACACCGCGGCTCTTCATGCCGACAAGACGGTTCTCAACGATGTCAGCGATACCTACACCGTTTGCTGCAGCAACCTTATTGCAGTATCTCAAAAGATCAGCAGGTGAGAGCTTCTGTCCGTCAACTTCTACAGGGATACCTTTCTCAAACTTGATGGTTACATATGTGGGAGTATCAGGAGCCTTCTCAGGGCTTACCATGAGCTCAAGTATCTTGTCGAGATCAGGCTCATTAGCGGGATTCTCAAGATCCATACCCTCGTGAGAGAGGTGCCAGAGGTTCTCATCCTTTGAATAGTTGTTCTCCTTGGTAACAGGAACATCGATTCCTCTAGCCTGAGCGTAGTCGATCTCTTCGTCACGGGACTTGATATCCCAGATCCTCCAGGGAGCAAGGATCTTCATGTCAGGATCCAATGCCTTGATGGAAAGCTCGAATCTTACCTGGTCGTTTCCCTTACCGTTGCAGCCGTGAACGATAGTTGTACAGCCGTTCTCGTGAGCAGCTTCAACGAAGTGCTTTG
>JAEEGL012030042.1_pt1 | contig 11840 bp, 9 predicted proteins | sample 9134231 | NCBI WGS metagenome assembly JAEEGL01 (sample SAMN16246548, study PRJNA631951) | gut metagenome | biome: gut microbiome; feature: rumen; material: fiber-attached | host: Bos | place: Iran: Karaj | collected 2018-10 | reverse complement strand
GCCTTCAGCCCCGATGGGAAACGTATCGTCTCGGCATCTTCGGATAAGACTGTTCGTATATGGGATGCACAGACTGGCCGCCAGATTGGACAACCGTTGGAAGGACATACAGACATGGTGTTCTCTGCTGCCTTCAGCCCCAATGGGGAACATATCGTTTCGGCATCCTACGACAATACCGTCCGTATCTGGGAATACCCTCCCCTTCAACAACTCATTGATGAGACTCGAGAACAATTCAAGAACCGTTCATTAACACATGAAGAGCGAGAGAAGTACTATCTGGAATAGTGCCGATGGACGAAAATATTATATATTTGTAAGAATTGAAATAACTAAGGCAAGGTGTTTATGGACACAGGAAAGAGTAAAATGAGCTTCTGGAGCAGGATTCTACTGGAAATGCATCGTTCGCTCTCAAAAGGAGGTTTATTTCCGTTTGTCATTTATATTATAGTAGCATTGTTAATTTGCGGAATCTTTGTATTATCCTCCTTGTCCATTCCACTATGCGGCTTAGGGACAGCCAGTGATTTTTCTCCGACTCATCGGTTTTCTGCGGCTTATTATCATCTTTTCACTTCTGGCGGCCAAAATATGCTAGGGACGAAATTCGGGTGGTTGGTTACAACCGTCGGATTAATCCTGGTGGCAATAATGACATCGTTGTTTACCAACTTGCTTGATAAGATTGCAAAACGGTATTTGGAGGGAGAGACTCACTATGTATTCAAAGACCACATTGTCATTTTTGGCTACCATGAAATGCTGCCTGGCCTGGTCAAGCAACTTATGGAATCGGAATATAGTCATAGGTATTTCCTGGTTCAAACCTCCAGGGTGGAAAGGGCACGTGCCGAACTCTCGAGCATATTGACGCCAAAACAGATGAGACGGGTGATTATTCAAAAAGGTGAAATTACCTCCTTGATTGATATCGATTGGATGCATGTCAACAATGCATTTGAGATCTTCATTCTCGGAGAAGAGATGAAATTGGGAGCGGACTCGTCTCATGATGTCCATGTCCTCCAATGCTTGAGGAATATCGTCACATGCCTTGACAAGCCTTCCTCGGAAGAAAAGAAAAAACTCTGCCATGTGATGTTTGAACATCACTCGACTTTCTCCGTTTTCCAACATATAGACCTGAATGATGCGGCTTTTGAAAAGCTCGCCTTGTTTCCTTTCAATTATTATGAAATGTGGGCACGAAAAGTTTTTGTCAACACTTCTTTGGTGCCTGACATTACAAAGAATTCCTCTTATCTGCCATTGGAAGGAACAACGGGAATAGGCCCTGATTCCCAAGAACATGTGCATTTGGTTGTAGTCGGCATGTCCCGGATGGGGATCGCCATGGGCTTGCAAGCCGCGCACTTGGGGCATTTCCCCAATTTTATTTCAAAGCCTTCCTGCAAGACCAGAATCACCTTCATTGACCATAATGCCCGCAGGGAGATGTATCACCTGCAGGGAAGGATGGAAGCGATGTTCATGACTAGCAATTGGCGTTATGCCGAACCGGAAAATGCGGATTACGGATATTACACCAAAAGTATAGATTCCATTCGATGGAATCATCCTCTTGATGATGTAACTTCCCTATCTCCTTACAAATCCGAAAACCGACATCTTGGAAAAGATTTCATCGACCTGGAATGGGAGTTTATTCAGGGAGATGTGGAAAATCCCGTTATTCAAGCGTATATCCGTTCCGCAGCGATGAATCCGGATACGCGTTTGACAGTGGCTATATGTGTCCCAGACTCCAATCAGTCAATTGCCATTGCCTTGAACCTTCCATCGTCAGTTTATAAATCCGCAGTGCAAGTTCTAGTGTACCAGAAGACCGGCGATGCCATTGCCAGCGCTTTGTCTCAGGGAGTCGTATCGGGATACTCTCCGTACAACAAATTGAAGGCTTTTGGAATGAGTGATAAATGCTACGATTTAAACTTGGTTAAAACCCTTCTTGACTTAGCAGGCGGCTTGAAGAAGCAAGATTGTGTTACTTTTCAGGAAACTCCGTTGGCAGATGCTCATTATCAACTATTAACACCTTCCGAATCAAAGTCAGCCGCAGCCAATATGTGGTCGAATATTTATAATGCCTGCCATGTGTGGACGAAGCTAAGGAGTGTCGGCTCCAAGGATGGTTATATCCCCGGCGAATTGGTCCCGTTATTAGGCAAGACCGAACACATCCGCTGGAACGCAGAACAACTTTTGACACAATTCCGTCCCCTCACTGAAAAAGAACAAAATGAAGTTTTGGAGGGCCGTTTGAATAAAGATGATCTAAAACGGGAAAAATTGGCTCATTTAGATATTTGTTCGAGAGAAAGACTTGAAATCGTAGATAGCGATGCTGTGCCTTTCGATGAAGAACTGGTTAATAGTATCCGGACAATTTACTTAAAAGTGAAAGGAGACGAGTAAGCTTAGTCATCCCTAAAAGCTATCTTCATATAAAAATTGGCTAAACATCCTCCAGCATATCCCTGATCATTGTATTCATCATGGCGCGGCTGTATTGCCGGAGGAGACCTTTATAATAGGTGACATCCTCGTGGTTCGATTGGGTAATCTTTTCCCAAAGGGTTATCGTCTCAGCATCTTCGCGGGCAGGTTGCAGAACAGACCTGAATTCTTTATCCAGATCTTCCATCTGAAAACCACGGTCCATAATCTTTTCAAAGGCAGTCCCGTGGAAAGACTCATATTCCCGCTGCCAAAGGTCCTCCAGCCAATTCCAAAACTCATCCCAGATTATATATGGAATATCGTTCGTGTATTCTTCCGTCAGCTTTTCGGGGTGGTTGATGGCCGCATCCTTTATGAAATTTGGAAAATACTTATCAAGCAACTCCTCCTCCTTTGCATAGCAGAGGTCTTCTAATTCTTTTTTATTCATGGCAATATGGGATGTTATTCACAAAAATAATGAAAATAATCCATTTATCCTTGCTCGTTCTGTGTATCACTCCCAGAAGATCGATAATGCTCATCTCTGGCCAGATGATCTTCGAAACGTCGCTTGGATTTGCGGGCCATGAAGATGAACAATCCGAGGAAAAGGGCCAGGAGTGAGATGACGCCGCCCAACACATCGGAAACCATCAGCAGAGCATCGAACAGGAAATGCAGCAGAATGGGAATGAGTACGGCCAGCCAATAGTTTTGCTTCCGTTTCGCAGGATCTCCGAAAACAGCGTTGGAGTAGAAATATCCCATTGTGATGGCGAAGAAGAAATGGCCCGGTATCGGAAAAAGGGCGCGGAGCAAACCGATGGAAGCCCATGATTCCGGGTATGCAAGCATGTAGCCGATGTTTTCAAACGCCGCGAAACCCATTCCCACACAAACAGCATAGACCATTCCGTCTACATATTCATTGAAGAACTTATTGTTCCGCAGAAGCAGCCAGAGAAAGAAGAACTTGGCCAGTTCTTCCGGAATGGCCGCCCCGAACAACGCCACCATTATGCTTCCCCCAACCGTATCGGGCTTCATCGGGAAAAAACCCATCATGCATAACATGCTAGAAAACACCGTAGCGACAATGGCCGAAAGCGCGCCAAAACCAAAGCCTTTCAATAATTGACTGGCAGGTTCTTTCTCGTACTTGTCCTTTCGATAAATGAAATAGACAAGCACCATGGCAGGAATGACCGCCGTTAGAAGAAGAATCAACAATTCCATGGTTCAAGCAGGATGCGTCATTCGATATCTTCCATATCCTCGAAAATATCTTAACGCGGATTATTCTTCTTGCTGTTTATTCCAGTTTCGTTTACGGCGGTTGACAGGCCGGTCTTGACCATTGTTTTCATCAAAGTGTTGCCGTTTTGTCGCCAGAGTGTACGGAAGTATTCGGTGAAAGCATTATCATGTCTTTGCATTTTTCGAAGCTGTTGATAATCCTGCTTCCAGTTCTTCATCTTCATATTACGGGTGGGATCTTGAGAAAACCGGCAGGATTCACTAAACTTGACTTTCATGGAGTATTCACCGGTTCCCCACATGCTATCGTTCCCATTTATCGGCATATAAGATCTGGGGACGACAAAACAGTCTCCACTTAGGTTTACATAAGTTGTGTCCAGTTGGACATCCTTCGGTGCCTTTCCTTCGGAAACCATCTTCCGATTTTGATCGATGGCCGCACGAGAATAAGTATAGACTTCTGTTCCGTAAGGAATCGTCACTGACATCTTGAAATTTCCGAGTTCAACGTCTTTTTGAATGGTAATTGCCTCATTGATCCATGAGGAAGAAAGAGATAGCTCCATCCCTATGGTTAATTGTTCACGCTCATCATAGGAAAACTTGTTGTCCCTTTCCGTCGTCTCACTCGGGCTCAGCACAATGCCGTTAGCGCGCAAGTTGGGCAGATGACATTCGTAAGGATAAAAAGCAATCGTATCGACAATCAGGCAAAACTTGCTATGCTGGTATAAGTGTGCTAAACGGCTCTCATCTATATGACAGGATAAGAACAGGACTTCGTGTCCATCCCTAACGCCACGTACCGAAATGCCATCGAAATTCATATTCGATGGATCAAGCGCACCCAAGCGGGAAGTTTCCGTGTAAAAGTCCTTCAACCCCCTGACAGATGAGATGCTGTCAGTATATTTACACTCTTTTTCAATCATCTGAGCCCACTCCTTCTTCTGAGTACTACGAAGGTTGACCAGACGGACGATTTCGGTGGCAGTAATATCAACTAAAGATGGGACAACCGAAGTCGCTGCATCTAAAAGCATAGTGGCAACTACACTTCTTGTAGCGCCACCCCTCTCCTGGAGGTTTTCAACCGTGCGATTGATCATCTCCCTTCTCACAGGATTCATTTCATTTACAGTGACCGTCCAGGAGTCAATTTCCCGATCAGCGCGTGTCATGCTGTTCTGAGCCACTAGTGGAACACACATGTTCAATAAAAGAACAAATGATAAAAACTGTTTCATATTGCGTCTATTAAGATAAATGCATCGTAATATTGTGGTTCATTAAAATCATCAGAATCCTGAACATACTGGACTGTCATTGTCTTTGGATTATACTTTCTTATTTTGAGATTGTTATTATCATTTCTTTCTGATAAAGATGCTCTCGCTGCCATATACGCATCATGCATATCCATGCCGCCAACCAGATTGCCGTGAAACCGGACTATCAACTCCGCTGTTGCCTTATCGCTCACATTCCAGAGACTTACCAGCATGGCACCGACTCCGGCATTTTTCAGACCGCGCTGAATACCATAAACACCTTCCGCGGTAACCTTTCCCAAGGCTGTCTGACAAGCTGAAATGATGGCAAGATCAACCTTAGACAAATCCAAAGTGGCAATTTCGGCCGCAGATAGTATACCGTCGAAATGATTGGGGTCGAAGGTAAAATCCCATAGTGTCTTGTTCGCGCCTGATAGCGCCAACGAAGACTGAGAAAGGGTTTCATCAGTCAAACAAGGTTTAATGTCCGTACCTTGAGGAATCTCCGAAGCATCAAAAAAACCATGTGTGGAAATGCTCACAATACTATATTTACCCATCAACGAACGAATGACAGATTCTGACGCCTGATTACCCATCAAAAGAGTATCGGAAGCACATCCCCGGACCGTATAAATTCTCTCAGCTTCTTCTTTTGCACCAAAGAGATAACCAAAGTATGCCTGAATCTTATTGAGATACGTATAAGCCAGAATATCATTACCCTGATTGGTTGCATCAATTTCTGAAAAATATGAAAGCCCTCCTGCTATAAGTGCCGAATTCAAACGGTTGCTCCGTTTCAAGACAAGCCGTCTGGTAGAAGATAGCCGATAAAACTTCTTGGATGCAAGAGATTCAGGCAACATATATTCTACAGCCAGCTGGTGGATGTATCCATCCGGAGAGAAATAGACTTTTTGGCAATCCCCGATAGCGGACTGCAATTCCTTCGGCCAAAGCATTTCGCGAAGCACTGTATCTTCATACAATACATTCTTGTACTTGCCAGAGGTGGAATAGAGACGGGCTTCGTTTGTCATCCCGTTGAACTCATATTCCATGAAACACTCGGGCTCCAACAATGCAATCCAAATTGGGAGACCTGTCTTCTTTACAAGAACACAACCCAGTCTTTGACGGCCATCCTTTTCATATTGTACAAACTCGATGGCACAGCCATCTGTCGGAAGGCTTTTTTGAATATCTTTCCAACTGGAATTTAATGATTTTATGGCATTGGGGTCCCTATCAAACGCATTCAACTGAAGAAGAAGTCCTTTGCTGAATAAAGCCACGTTGAAAATAAGACCAGGATCCTCGCCCTCCAACTGGAAACAATCAGCAATAAAAGGGCGCATCCGCATCCAATAGTCCTGCCGTTCACCGGGAGACATTCCCTTCAGCACTGATAAGGCATCCTTTTGTTTCCATTCATAGAAAGATTTGTATAACGGTAAAGCTCGCTTTTCACGATCCGGAGCTCTTGACAGCATGATGATTTTCGCTTTTTTCCTGAGCGATTCATAATACCTTTCAGAGCCTATTTCAAATCTACGGAAAAGGCTGTCAGCCATTATCTCTGATTCTTTAGAATTACCCAATCTAGCCATACACATAGCCTTTTGCATTTGAATGTCCAACCAGACATAATACAAAGGGTCCCCTTGCACGAACTCTCCCCTGAGGAATGCATCATCAAATGCAGACAATGCCTCACAAATATTGTCATAAGCTGCCTCATACCTTGCTCGTTTATAGTTTAATTGGGCAAGTTCCCGACGAATTGTTGGAGCTTTATCCAAATCCTCACCAAAGATATCCTTGTTAGTCTCGTAGATTGACAAAGCCTTCAGAAAAGACGATTCTGCCAGAGGATATGAATCCTCATCAAAACTACTGTTTTCGTAATGCCAGTCGCCGACAAGCTTATATAGATCTGCGGTAAACTCCAAATCGTCATTCTTTTGTAGATGCCCTGACTGGCTACGGGCTATCAAGCCCTTTTCCAACTCGACTGCGGCAGACATGATACCGGCGCGATTGCTGCGTTCGTATTGCCGATTGCCTTCCGTCACGATAACGCGCATCCTCTTGCGGAAATCAACATCATTCTCCACCGGAATACTCTGCGCCGTCAAAGAAGATGCGACGAAGAGAAAGGCCCCTATTATCAATATCCCGCGTTTCATTTCTTACGCATGTTATGGTTAAGTATCACAAAGGACTGATCCCGGTTCCCACCGACCACAATAATGGTCACAGGATCATCCGTTTCTAGTGTAGTATTGTCAATGAACGCTGTCAATAAACCTCCTTCTGTTTTGACGAAATCTATCGTATCACCCTCCCCAATACGGATAGAAGCCGACAAGTCGCCACCGTCTTCATCATATGGGACGATAACAAAGCATTGCCTTCCTTCTCTTCCTTTAATCGTATACGATACCTTGGCGTTAGCATGGACAGAACGCTCATATAGAGAATAATCATAATTCTCATTCTCCCCATTCAACATGTCACCATGTACATACACCGTCTTGCGGCTGGTTGCAATGAGGGAGAGCAAGCGATTGAGCTTGAAACCGGGCACATTATCATAAGGATGACATTCTCCTTCCTTGAAAGAACCAGTCTCATTCATGGGGGTCCAATCATCATTAGAAGAAAGTCGCTCTTGAACAAGACTATAGGTCTTTTCATCGGCATGCCTGAGATCACAAACAGAATTCACAAGAAACACCAATTTCCCATCCATTGAGCCTTGGGCAATAGATAAAAAAGGCAAAAACAAAAATGCCGTGATGGCTACAAACTTAAACTTACTCATTTCGTATCCTCCATTTTGTCTGGCCAGAAACTCCCATATTCATCCGCCTCCGAAATAAGTACATTCTGCTTCAGCGGTCTCATGATGTTTACATCTTCTATTCTTTTTATATTTTGCTCTGCAAGAGACACGATTTCTGACGCCGAAGGGCGAATCGAAGGATCATACGACAGACAGGACATAACAAATTCACTCAATTCAGGCATGGATTTCCTCATATACGGAATTGGCGAATCCCTCCTCTGGGCTTTGCCTCCCAGACCATTAAAGACCATGCTCCCCATAACAAGGTTAAAAACGGATGCGCCCAAAGACCAGATATCACTTTTCTCTGTCTTTATGTTGTCAGGGGCAGCAAAAAGGAAAGAACTCGAATCTCCAGCAGAACGTCCGCTCCCTGATTCGAAACAAGAACCGAAGTCTGTCAGGAGAAACGCTTTCCCTGTCCAAAGAATATTGGAAGGCTTGACATCTCCGTGGCACAGATTCCTTGCATGAAGATATGTCAACGCTGAGCCAATCTCCAGAATCAGTTTCCAAGCTACGGCTTCAGTGCAATAACCAATAATATTGTCGACGGAACGGCCTTCACACAAGGGCATAGTAATGACGGCGGCCTCTTCTATAACTTCAAAGGACAAAGGCGAGAGGATGTTCGGATGATTCAACGTCTTTCCTCTATGAAACTCGCTTTCAGCCGTTATTACAGATGCATCCGGCGTAAAGCACTTCAGGGCTATGGCCACACCTTCTTTGTTCACAGCAGCCCAGAGTTCACCACCCTGTCCCCTGCCCAACAAATTAATCAGTTTATAATTGCCGAGTATCGAACCCGTCTTATGAATTAAAGTCATCATTGGGCCGGAAAATGAATAAGTTCCAATGTCGGCACAGAATAGCTACAGTGCCTACTATCCTTGTCGAAGGTTGAAATAACGCCTACTGCATAAGCTTTCCCGTCATACACGGCCAAAGCCGGTCCTCCGGAGTATCCAGGCTCAAGATTTCCGCCATGAGAAATCATATGTCCAGGGACATAGTCTTTCAAGACATCTCCATGAAGGGTTTCCAGTCCAGCCTCCTGCCGTAGGGGGTATCCCTTGAAGGTAAGGGAAGATTCGGTGGTAACCAACTTTGAGAGGATTTCTTCGGAAGGAATCTCAATTGTTCCCGCCCGAAATCCTACTGGCATGAAAGCCAGATCGCCCAACATCATGTCGCTGCGGTTGAAACGTCCTGTTATGCTTCGCATAAAGTATCTGTGTGAAAAATCCCCAATCTCAACAATCTCATCTCGCGAATTATCGTATTGGAATTCAGATGACCAGTATGTACCCAAATACTTCCCCTGACTACGAAGCGTGCACTTGCTTACGACCTTGTAACTTGTATCATTCAGGTGAGTCTGGTTGTAAGTTTCAGCTTTCAAAGCCCAGGCTGTTCCAAGAGGAAGGCTATCAACATTGACCTGGGGAAGAAACACCCAATTATAATTCAACCAGGGTTCAATGCAATGCCTGGCTGTAACCAGCATTCCATCAGTTGTAAGGAAGGCCGTTCCGTTTATGACAAGACTGCTTTGTCCAGACGAAGTTTCCCGGCATAGTGTATCTACTTTTCCCAATACAGTTCTCACATAATAGATGGAATCCACTGAAAGTTGGAAAACCGATTGCTCAGCGCTTCTCAAGACAGCCAGGTTACGGTGCTTTAAATCCGGTTGGATAAACAGTCCATATAACGCAAGGGCTATAACAATTGCGGCAGTACATGATACGATGGCAATGAACCGGCGTGACATTGAAGTGAAGTGAGTCGTCCCGGTATTATCGCCTTTACGGATTTCAAACAGGATATCTGCCGTTGTCTCGCTGAATGAAATGCGGTCGCCGCTTTTTAAGTAATGGGTAAGGACGACAGGACTGCCATTGACAAATGTACGGACGAAACCAGAGGTAGGAATGACCAGCCATCCATCTGCAGATCTGGTCGGTTTGATTACAGCGAACCATTCATCGGCATATCGGCTCAGATTGGGGATACGGACTTCACAGTCGTCTCGCTGCCCGATGCGAATGGTATCATCCGAGGCAGCAAGATGCTCGTCTGTCCGAATACCGTTTCCTTTCCAGCGAAGAGTATAATACTGACCGTTCATCGAACCGTCTCCGTCAAAAAGGATTCAACAATAAGCGGGATACATGCTGTGAGGACATAATCATATGTGCGGACGTCAATGCCTTTCTCGTCTTTCTTTAACTCATCATAGGCACAAAGGTCATAATGGGCGTCCCGACTCAGCTTAAACTCCTCTTTGAGTCTGATATCTTCGGCTATTGCTGCACGCTCTTCATCGGTACAAACCCTGGTACCGGAAAGCAGTCGCTCGACGCACCACCGGTTATGCTCAGTCCTTGACAACAACTTGATCTCATCATCAGAAAGGGCATAAAATGTATGCATGTCTTTGTCATCATGCCCCAAAGAATGCATTTTAGTTGCCATGGTCAGAACATTGCAGATATTGGAGAGTCGCATCTTTAGGGTACCTGCATTCTGCCATTCCTTTTCAACCTCCTCCGGAGGAAAAGAAGTCGGGATGCCTTTTGCACCACGATAGCAAGCGTAGAAATAGTGCAGAAGCTTGGAAATCTGCACGAGGGGAAGATCCACGTCGTAACCGACTGTATCCATTCCAAAAGCAAAGATACTCCTATATCTGGACGACTGGCTCAATGACCTTGAGACCATATCTTTGTGTAGACGGACCCATACGGGCACACCGTTTTCTAATAGCACGTCGGGCAATGCGATGGCAGAATCCAGATTAATATTATCATCTGTCCCCGACACAACTATTGTCAATTGTCGCCGCTTATCCTTTGCCCAAAGGGATAATTTTCTAACAACTATTGGGTTACTGGGGCTCCCATCCACAAACTCCCATTCAATATCCACAAAATCTTCACGCCGACCTTCATATTGAGGATGATGCAGAGCAGACTTCCTTTCGTCTAAATTGATGGTACGATAATAAGAGTTGTCAAATAAACTATGATACCTAGAAATAAAAGCATCTATTTTAGATGAACAATCAGGAGTGATGATTGTAATCCTCGTTCGGAGGGGGCAACCTGACTTTCCATCATAATTTGGGAAATGAGCAACCTGTGCAGTTTTGACGGCAATGCTTTCGGCATAACTGTCAAAACCAAAGATAACCAGATGTACGAACTGACAGCTATCAGCAGTAATTGGCTCTCTGTCAAGAACCGGAGAGTGTTGACTGTTGACACCGGGGATACGGGCAATAATGGTCTCTGCCCATGTCTCTTCCATCGTAAATGGGAAGACTTCAAAGACATCATTGACGGATTGCTCGAAGTCGGAAACCTGTAAGCGTCTCAAAGAAGACGGCTGCTTCAGAAGAAGATGAACGAGAGGACGTCGTTTGGCCTGATCTTTCCGGATAGCGGCCAAAGATGAAAGAAACACTTCCGCATCATAATCATCCTTATCGCCTGAAGGCAGTATAACTATCTCATCTGGAATTATTGTCGGAACTACATACTCATCAACGACGGAAATCTCCGCACCACCAGCTTCAAACTGTCTGAAGATGTCGTCTCGAATGGGATGCATTCCGAAAATGGTAACCTTCTTTTTCATATTCTGTCTGCCTCTTTACTCAATTCAATCCAAAACTCTTCATTCCTAACGTCATACCGATTTCAAAGTGCGATTTAAAGATAATCATTATTCGCATCTTCACCAAAATCAATTAATTGGTTATTCTATCACCTCCATAAAAATCGGCATTCTATTTCAATTTGAAAAAAAACAGCTGGAGGCCATTTCTCTGATTTACTGTCGTTTGTGGAATATCGCCCCATAGCTGCAATGGTGGGTGATAGTGTACTATTACATGACTGTCAGCAATTTGACCTCCAGCTAAATGTCGGAGACCACAAGGGGACAGACAACTGGCACCTCTAAATTTCCGCCAG
>JAEEGL011982200.1_pt1 | contig 11840 bp, 5 predicted proteins | sample 9134231 | NCBI WGS metagenome assembly JAEEGL01 (sample SAMN16246548, study PRJNA631951) | gut metagenome | biome: gut microbiome; feature: rumen; material: fiber-attached | host: Bos | place: Iran: Karaj | collected 2018-10 | reverse complement strand
GTGAGGCAAAGAGCCTGCGCCGCCGCTTTGCGAAGCTGAACGGCAGTTATCTGAAAGATACCGTCACCCCTCTTGGGAAAAACAGCTATGTTTCCCGCCTCGAATTCGTTTGCAATAATCTGAAAACCATTGTATATTTGTAATCTATAACACTAAAAACCAATTTAAATTATTCAAAATATGAATTTCAAATTCCTTCTGCCCCTGGCGGCACTGGCGGTATTGGCTACAGCCTGCGGTGAGGAATTCAAGTTTGGCGGCGATTCTCCTTCTTCAATAGAATTGGGGACCGACGCCCTTGATTTCTCTGCAGAGGGAGGAGACGCGAAACTGGCCGTTTTCTCCCAAGGCTCCTGGAAAGCCGAAACTGCCTTCGATTGGATCAGTGCGGAACGTGCAGGTGATTCCCTGCAGGTAAGCGTGGCCCCCAATCCCGACATTTACTGGCGCAGCGGCAATGTGAAAGTGAGCAGCGGCAACACCGAGCTCCTCGTCGAGGTGCATCAGGATGCTCTCGGACTTGCATTCAGCCTCGCCACGAACAAACTTGAGTTTGACTGCGAGGCCGTGGACAGCACGGTGGCCATCCAGTCCAATGTAGAATTCACGGTTCAGGCACCGGATTGGCTGCATACCACGGTAAGCGAAGCCGGCTTAAGCATTTCTCTGGAGAGGAACTACTCGCTTCAGGCCCGCGGTTCCGAGGTTTATTTCATCCACGGTGAAGAAATAATCGGAAGCCTGAATGTCTCGCAGGCTGCTCTGGTGCCGGTGATGAGTTTCGGAAGAAGCCTGAGCGAAGGAATCTCCAAGACTTCGGATGCGTTCACCGATACCCTTTCTCTCAGTGCCAACTGGGCATGGAGCCTGAGTTGCGAGGCCGACTGGCTCACGATAAGCACCCCGCAGGCAGGCGAAGACGGACTGATCCCTGCAGGCGATTACGTGCTCGATCTTAGCGGCACATCCACCAGATGGGACAGGAACACGAACATAGTGTTCTCCTGCGGAGGCAAGACTTATTCGATGCCGGTCGCTCAGGACGGTATTCCTGTGGAACTCAGCCTGGACAAGAGTAGCGTAAGCGCGAAATCCCGCAAGGACACCGTCTCATTCACGGTTACGGCAAGCGAAGACTGGTCGCTCAGCGATATTCCGACCTGGATTACTGCAGACAAGACCTCAGGCAACGCGGGAAGTACGATCGTGACCCTGTATGTTGAGGCTAATCCCGGAACGGACCGCAGCGCCACCCTGAAGGTGACCTGCTACACCAAGACTGCCAATATCACGGTAAACCAGGCCTCGGCGGCAATGTCGGTTAAGATTGTGTTCGGAAACGGCTCAAGTGTATTTAGGACTGTCCTGACGCCTTCGTTGGGATCCTCCATAGGAAACTGCTACAACCTTGGGCAGGTGGAAAGGAAACTCACTGCAGACCAGTCTTATGTGATGGAATTCTATAGCCGTGGAGCCACCCTGTGCTCCAATGCTACGTCCGGCTTGAGGATAAGCGTATCCAATGTCACATCCAGCACCACATATCCTACAACCAACCAGATCCGGGAAGAGGACTTCGCGTATGTGAAATTCCCCGGAATAGCAGGCAAGAAACTGGTCTCCATCAAGGTGAATTGCGCAAGGGGCAGCAATCAGCAGGTATATGTCGGTACGGCCATGGGCCCGACCAATGCCAAGGCCATTGAATCCTCCGTTACCGACACGGATCCTACCCTCGCTGGGGGGGTGACTACCTTTACGATCAAGAATCCCCAGGTAAACACTCCTTATTACCTGCTTATGTTCAAGGGCAACTGGGAATACAGGTTCCTCGATTTCACAATTGATTATGTAAGCGCAGAGTAGATATGAAAAAGATATTTGTAGTATTATCACTGCTGACGGCTGCGTCCTTCGCCGCGGTTTCCTGTCTGGACAGGGAATTCTCGGAGGAGAATCCGGTCTTTGCCGTCAGCAGCTACAGCCTGGTGCTTCCTTCCGATATGGAGGAGGGCCAGAATCTGGTAGCGGATACGCTCTGGATTACTTCCAACCGCACCTGGACGGTCAGCATTCCGGACACTCTGGACTGGATCAAGCTCGACAGGGACGGCCATCAGGGCATTTCCGGAGTAAGCGAGAGGGTGCCTCTCGTAATCAACTGCGAGGATAACGCAACTGCTCAGTCCCGCGAGGCGGAACTCACCATTTGCGGCTCCGCAGGATCCAAGAAGGTAAAGGTCACACAGTCGGCGATACGCCATCGCCTCGCACTTGTGAAGGGCGAACGCCAGTATTCCGGTCTCAATCCGGAAGGTGAGAAGCTGACCCTTGGCATCAACACCAACAGCGAGTGGAGCATCGCCCTCAAAGCAGGTTCCACCATCGTGGCCACCTTCAACAAGAAAAGCGGAAACACTTCGGCGGAAATCGACGTGACTGTTGCGGAAAATGACGACCGTTTCGCCGGCAAGGAAGGCACTGTGGTGATCAGTGCGGAAGGCTGCCGCAGCATCGAGATTCCTGTTTCCCAGCTTACCGGTATTCCTATTTTCAGAATTGAGATGGAATCACTCGAAGTCCAGGCCGAAGACGGTCTCCCCAATTTCGAAATACCCATCCACACCAATCTCGACTGGAAGGCGGAAATCGTTTCCGTGAAGGGTTATGATTCCCTGGAGGTGAAAGGCGCCACAGGAGGAAAGGGAGCCAAAGCCGCGAAGATTGAATTCCCTTACTGCATTGATTTCGGTGGGGAAGGAGAGATTGTGGTGAGACTCACGGCAGAAGAAATCGAAGGGGAGAAGATCGTCACTATCAAGCAGAAGCCTTGCATACGCTTTGCCTACTTCGGCTACGGAACAGCAGAGGAAGGTTCAATGTACGAGGCTGGTTCTACGATCTGGCCCTCTGGTACGAACGCAAACAACTGGCCATTCTCCGAGCCCACCATCTCCAACATAAAATCTTCAGGAGGTCAGGCCCTTTATCAGGGACAGAAAGTAAAATTTGTCCTGAAGAACGGTTTTGAGATGTGGATTTACTCAACAAAAGGTGTCTGGAGGAACTCCAAAACAGGATTGATGTTCGGCGGAGAGAAGGACAACTACCTTCAGCTTCCCGCCATCACGGGATTCAAGCTTGTAAAAATAGTTTACTGCTTCCGCGGCACCAGCGCGTTCAAGGGCACAGTCCGTGTAAAACGAGGGAACGATTATGTCGATGTCTCCCAGACATTCTCCACGGGCGGTCAGGGCAGCGTCACGAATATCCCGGTAAGCGGAGCTGAGCCCGGTGAGGCCTGTGGAATCTATGCGGCGGGCGGTACTAATTATCAAATCGGCGAGATGACATTGTATTATGAGTAAGATCAGAATTGCATATATGGCGGCCATCGTTGCCGCAGTGCTGTCTCCCGCATTTGCAAGCGCTCAGATAACGGACAGCCTGGCTTTCGACAAGGCAATCGCCACATCGCCTGCGGAATTCCTTCGCGGACGTGTTTCCGGCGTCCAGGTGCACAGCCTCGACGGCGGAGTGAACGGAGCCCTTTCAACCCACATAAGGGGAGTCAACTCGCTGCGTGCGGGTTCCCACCCCCTCTGGATCATCGACGGAGTTATGGTGAACTCCAGCATCGATTCCAACAGGGACGCTTTCTTCCAGTACGGTGAGCAGAGCTTCCCCGCATCCCTCAACGCCCTGGCCTATCTCAATGCCTACGATATCGAAAGCATCGAGGTTCTCAAGGACGTTTCCGCAACTGCGCTCTACGGAGTGCGCGGCGCGGACGGCGTGATTATCGTGAATACCCTCAAACCCATCAAGGAGGGCCTGGATTTTACCTGGAATTCCGACCTCGGATACTTCACTGGTTCCGACGGCCTGAGCCACAGGCATTCCTTCAGCCTCACCAACAGCATCCGTCAGACCCGTTACATGGTGTCCGGATTCTACCGCGATCAGGAAGGCTCCCTCACAGGAGATAATTCCAACTACGCCGGGGTGAGGGCAATCTTCGATACCCGCAGCAACAAGACGCTCTGGTTCGGAATGAACTTTGCCGCGGCATTCGGAAAGATGAGCACGGCACCGGGAACGGCCTACTTCGGCATGCCTTCCCTCACGCTTGCAAGGCGTGACGCCACTCTCTTCCCGAACGATACCAAGGAGGCATGGGAAAAGGATTATGACGATGACGTTGAAGAGCGCCGCCTTACCAACTCGGTGTGGCTGGCCATCAACTTCACCCGCCAGCTGACCCTCAAGACCACTGTCGGCGTGGACTTCCACAGCAACAACCGCTATCTCTGGTACGGCAACATGCTGAGTTTCGGCGCGGCCAACAACGGCGCAGCGGCCCTCGCCTCGTCGATGATGTTCCGCTTCAATGCGAATTCCGAATTGAACTGGAAGGGTTTCATCGGCAAGGACCACAAGATCGAAGCGGCCGCAGGAGTGGAAACCGTTGGCGAATTTACCTCCAACAGCGTGATGAACGGAACGGATTTCTTCTCGCACGAACTCAGGGCAAAGGGCCTGAGCCTCGCCGGAAGCCGTCCCGTGCTCCATAAGTACAACCACGACCACAGCAACTACGGCTTCTACGGAAGGTTCGACTATGCCTTCCGCGACATCGCCGGAATCAACGGCGTGCTGCGTGCAGACAAGACTCCACGTTACGACGACTCCTTTAATATATTTGGAGGCGTGAACGCCTGGGTTGACGTGCACAATGCTCTGCTGAAAGATTTCAAACCCGTTTCCTCGCTCCGCATCAAAGGTGGATTCGGCGAGGCCGGACGCGAGCAGTACGTGCCTTACGGCCTGTACGGTGATTATGTCGGCGGAGGCTACACTCCCGTGGCGGCGGATATCCAGCTGTTCTACGAGGCTCTCAGCCGCGTACGCAGCATCGAATACACCGCAGGCATCGAGGCGGGCTTCCTGAACGACAGGATCCGCTTCGCCGCCACCTGGTTCGACAAACTCACCGCTGATACCTTCACTTCCTGGTGCTTCGGCAAGGACGGTGGCAGGTACTGGAGGTACGCTCCCCGCAGGGAGGATTTCCGCAACGCTTCGCTCATCGGCAACCGCGGACTGGAATTCGACCTTTCGGCTGATATTCTCAAAACAAAGGACCTGAGCCTCAGCGTCTATGGCAACGCCACCCTGGCGAGCAACCAGGTGCTTCGCGTGGATGAAGGCGATGCCGCCGGCCATGCCATCGGCCAGGGCCTGCGTTCCAATATCAATGTGGTCGGATATCAGGTAGGTGCCATCTACGGCTTCCTGGAAGATGAGAACGGCGCCTACATCGACGTCACCGGCGACGGCCGTCTGGACGACTACGACAAGGATATCATCGGCAATCCGCTTCCCAAGTTCTACGGCGGGTTCGGATTCAATCTCCGCTGGCGCGACCTCACCCTTGATGTGATGGCGGACGGTGCTGCCGGATTCGACATCCTCAACCTCAACGCCCTGATGCAGGAAGGATCTGCCCCTTACGACATCTCCGAATCCTACATCGAGAAGGGTGATTACCTCAAACTCCGCCGTGTATCGCTCGGCTACAACGTTCCTGTCAAGGGCATCCGCTTCATCAAGGGACTTGCAGTCAGGGCTTCGGCGTACAATCTTCTCACTTCCACACACTACAGCGGATACGACCCTGAAGTGGACTGCTTCGGTTCTTCGCCTATGTCGGCCGGACTCGATTACGGCTCCTTCCCGGCATCGCGCAGGTTCATCCTCGGCGTGAGTGTTAAATTTTAAAGGTGCAAGGCTATGAAGAAGATTATAATTGCAATTCTCAATATAGTGGCGGCAAGCATGCTCTTCGCCGCGCAGGCCTACGCACAGACAAGCCTCAAAGGCGTAGTGAAGGATGCCGCGGGACAGCCCGTCCCCGGCGCCCTGGTCACTCTCGAAGCCAACAACCGCGTGGGCTCTTTGACAGATGCCAACGGTAACTATTCACTCGTCATCCCCAAAGGAACGGCGAATCCGGTGATCCTGGTGAACTGCCTTGGCTATACTACCATACAGGAGCCTCTCGGAGGCCGCAATGCCATCGACTTCGTTCTGAAGGAAGATACCCAGGAACTGGATGAGGTGGTGGTCGTAGGTTACGGCTCGATGCGAAAGAGCGACCTTACGGGTTCCGTGGCAAGCGTCCGTATCAGTGAATCGGAAGCGGGACGCAGCTCGTCGCTGGATCAGCTCCTGCAGGGCCATGCGGCCGGTGTGCAGGTGCTCAGCAGCGGCGGTTCGCCGGACGGCGGAGTCTCCATCCGCGTCCGCGGTCTGTCCTCCTTCTCCGGCAGTTCCGAACCGCTTTATGTGGTTGACGGTATCATCATCAACACTTCGTCATCCTCCGGAAACCTCATCAACCAGGGTCTCGACAACTCGGGCAGCGATGAGGCGGTGAACGGCCTGCTCGGCCTCAACCCTTCGGATATCGCCAGCCTGGAAATCCTCAAGGATGCATCTGCAACCGCCATCTACGGTGCACAGGGTGCAAACGGCGTGGTGCTCATCACCACCAAGGGCGCGAACACCGACCGTCCCCGCATCAGTTTCAATGCCGGTGTCGATATCCGCTCTCCTTATAAGAAGATGGACGTCCTCAGCTTCAATGAATACGCCCGCTACCTCAAGGAGAAGTCGGATCTCGGAGTAGGCACCCAGACAGACTACTACCTGACCCGCATCTTCAGTGATACCGTGAATCTTGACGGCCTTCTCGTGGAGCCCGTGGACTGGCAGGACGAGTGCATGCGCACAGCGATCAGCCAGCGCTACTATCTCTCCGTGAGCGCCCGTCAGAAAGATCTGTCCTATTCGTTCTCGGCCGGTTACACCGACAACCGCGGTATCATCAAGAATACCGGCGTGCAGCAGTACACCGTGCGCCTGAATATGGACAAGACGATTGCGAAGAAACTGAAAATCGGCACCAAGACCAGCATCGCCTATATCGATTCCGAACTTACCCAGGGAACCGCAGGCGGCCGTCTTACTGCCAATACCTCCGCAATCCTCTCCATGATTACCTTCCGCCCCTATTCCAACTGGGATCTGAACAACATAGATGAGGAAGATGACAATATCCGTGCAATGCCTACCCTGTGGCTCGACAAGAACCACTTCATCAACACCAGGCGTGCGTACAGGATTACCCCGAGCATCTATGCGGACTGGAAGATACTGAAGTGGCTGTCCTTCCGCTCCACTTTCGGAGGAGACTACAGGTATTCCGAGCGCAACAAGTACAAGTCCGCGTTCATCAACTCCACCACCGAAGGAACGAACGGAGCCATAGCGACTCTCGAGTATCTGAACTGGAACTGGGACAACCTGCTGAATGCCAACAAGAAGATCGGCCGCCACAGTATCACCGGCACGCTCGGTTCTTCCGCAAGTTCGCGCTTCAGCTCCACCCAGACAATCCAGGGATGGAACATCAACCAGTACAGGGGCCAGATGGACGCCATCAATACCGCTCCCAATTCGAGCATCGCGTATTCTGAGAGCCAATCCACCACAATGTCGTTCTTCGCAAGGGGAATCTACAATTACGACGACCGTTACGTGCTCACCGCCACCATCCGTGCCGACGGTTCCAGCAAGTTCCTCGGCTCGAACAAGTGGTCCTACTTCCCTTCGTTCGCATTCGCGTGGAGGCTCAGTGAGGAGAAATGGTTCAACGTACCTTTCATCTCCTCCGCCAAAGTGCGTCTGGGCTGGGGTCGAGTAGGTAACCAGACCGTGTCCAACTACCAGACCATATACACCTACGGCACAGGCCGTGTGTCTTCGCACGATCCTGCTACCAATGCGGGCTTCGTGGTCGGTCTGTATCCGGACAACATCGCTAACGTGGACCTTCGCTGGGAAACCAGTGAGCAGGTTAACGGCGGTATCGACCTGAGTCTGTGGAAAGGACGCCTGGCACTCACGGCGGATGCCTACTACAAGCGCACCTACAACCTGCTTCAGGCCAAATCCGTTCCTACATCCTCCGGTTATTCCAGCCTCTACGTAAACGAAGGTTCCATCGAGAACAAGGGTCTTGAATTCACCCTGGATGCGGTGCCTCTCAAGTTCCGCAACTTCGAGTGGTCGCTGAACGGCAATATTTCCTTCAACCGCAACAAGATTCTCGAAATCAACGAGAACGCCGACAGCAAGGGAATTTGGATGAGCCCCAGCAGACAGAAGGAAGTAGTTTACTTCGAAGGCCAGCAGATAGGTAGTTCCAACTACTGCGCCCAGACTGCCAATATCTTTATGGAAGGCTACCCTATGGGCATGTTCTACGGATATAAGGTCAAGGGTATAGTTCCCGTTGGAGGAGAAGGCTTGCCTATGGCGGCAGGCGGAGATCCGGGCAGCGCCGGTCAGTTCGATTACTACGACCTCAACGGCAACGGCTATCTGGACCTCGACGACCGTTGTATCATCGGCGACCCGAACCCCGACTTTACCTATGGCTTCGGAACCACCTTCACCTGGAAACGCCTTTCACTGAACGCAATGTTCAACGGAGTTTACGGCAACGACATCTTCAACGTGAACAACGCGATGGGAACGGATACCTACAACTCCGGCCGTAACATCAAGCGTGACGCCTGGAAGAAGGCCTGGACTCCCGACAAGCCCAACACCCGTTATCCTGCTCTCGGTATGATCAGGACCACGGACTACAAACTCTTCTCCGATTTCTATATCGAGGATGCTTCCTACCTGAGGCTTGCAAACATAACCCTCAGCTACAACATTCCCATAAAGAAGAACTCCAAGGTCGTGAAGGGCGCCTCGGTTTCCGCCACGGTGTCCAATGTCTATGTCTGGACCCGCTACAGCGGCTGGGATCCGGAGGTGAACAGCTACGGCACCAATATCCGCAAGATGGGCGTGGACCAGGGCTCCTACCCGAATAACCGCGCTTTCAGTTTCGATGTAAAATTGTCATTCTAAACATCACGGAATATGAAAAAGACAATCATATATATAATCTGCGGCATCCTGATGGCATCCTGCTCGGGCTTCCTGGATCAACAGCCCAGGACTTCCCTTTCGCAGGAGACGGCATTCAATTCGAAAGCCTCGCTCGAAGCGCAGGTCTACGGCTGCTATCTGTCCATGCATTCCAGCGCCCTGTGGAAAGGCACTATGGCTGAGTTCTTCCACACTGCATCCGGACTCCTTGTCTGGAAAGGCAAGAGAAGTACGGATGAATGGCTGGACGGACTGAATCTCGGCAAGTATTCCACCAACAAGGATGGGAACACCACCATGTGGGCTGCGCTTTTCACCGGAATCAACCGTTGCAACCGTTTTGTCGAGAATATACAGGACAGTCCCGTTGACGAAGAATTCAAGATTCAGGAAGAGGCGGAGGTCCGTCTCATCCGTGCAATCCTGTATTACACAGCAGTGAGGGTATGGGGAGATGTTCCTCTAACTCTGCATGCGGCGAAAAACTACAGGGAAGTGAGTGTTCCCCGCTCGCACTTTGCCAAAGTGTATCATCAGGTACTCGAAGACCTGACATTCGCGGAAGAGCATATGCGCGATGCCGCGGAGCAGGAGGCTGTGGCTCCCGGAATGGGACGCCCGAACAAATGGGCGGCAACTGCCATGAAGGCTTCGGTATATCTCACCATCGGCTCCCTGCTCGAGTCACCGGACGACAATTTCTGGGATACGACGAAGCCCGGACGCATTCCAGATTTCAGCGACAGCGGAATCAGCAGCGCCGAGGATGCGTTCCAGCTTGCCTATGATATTGCAGAGAACGTAATCGAGAACGGACCGTACAGCCTTGTGCCGGACTACCGCACCCTTTTCCGTTGGACCGAAGAGGGCGACTGGTTCCTTCCCGAAAGGATCTTCTGCCTGCCCTCCACCAACGAGGCCGGAACCAATTACAATTCCGTCCGTATGCTTCCTAACTATCCCGAAGGGTCCTCCAATACCAACACGGTTAACAACAACTGGGGCCGCGTGCGTCCTTCGAGGTTCCTGATCGACAATTTCATCCGCGTGGGCGGAGGCAGCAAGGGCGAAGGCGATGAATGGACCGAGGATATATATACCACCACCACGGATCCCCGCTATCAGGCTTCATTCTTCACTACTTTCCGCACCATCCAGGCCGGAAGCGAGAAGGATGTCAAGACTTATCCCGCATCCAACGCAATAAACAACACCAACGACACTTATTCGATGGCCTTCATCAAGAAGTATCTGGATCCTACTTACGACGTCACCAACGGTAAGGCGGATTTCTATCTGATGCGTCTTGCGGAAGTATATCTGATAAGTGCGGAAGCCGCTGCGTATCTCAGCACTTCTATCGGTGACGAGAAATTCGTGAAGGCGGTCGACAGGGTGAACGATATCCGCTCCAGGGCCCGCCAGTCCACCGACGGCGCGGAAGCAACCATGCCCGTGGCCGTTACGGCTGCAAATGTCGCTACTCGGGACAGCCTGCTTTCCATCATTTTCTGGGAGCGCGTATGCGAACTCTGCGGTGAGGGTCACGAGTGGTTCGACACCCACCGCCACGGAGCCACCTGGCTGAGGGACAATATCTCCATCCCCGAGAATGAATTCCTGGAAGGAAACGACAAGATGGAAGCGCACTGGCTTTACACCTACACCGGTGCAAACCTGCGCGAGCATACCTTCCCGGAGGATGTTGATCAGCTCCGCAAGAGCCTGCTGAATGCGGTTCCTTACGCAGAAATGACCTATAACACCAAGATATTCGAACAGAACGACTTCTACTGGCAGTAATGTATAAGAGACTTGAATTGACGGCCCTGGCAATTGCCGCCGCCGTCCTGCTGGCTTGTCAGCCCGAAGAAAAAGAATCCGCAAGGCCGTCGCAGTCCGATGCCGAAATGGATATGACCATCAGTGCATCGCCCCTGCTCGGCAGTTGGAACGTGGGTGACAGCCTAAGCATCCTGGACAATAGCGGGAGTCACGTTTTCCGCACGCAGACGTCAGGTGCCAGTGCCGTCTTTTCAGGTGAGTCTTATGTAAGGAGCCGCTCGAGAATAGCGCTGTTCCCCTGTGCGGACGGGGCCGAATACAATACTGAATCTTTGTCCGTGCCGGGAGTGGTGCCTGCGGAGCAGTATGGCTTCGCCCCTGCGTCTGCCGCGATTTCGTCCGGCACGGCCTTCTCGATGAAAGACCTTGCGGCTGCGGTGAAGTTCAGTATCGTATCTGATGACATAGAATATATAGAAGTGACATCTGCAGGAGGAGAACCAATCAGCGGTGACGCCGTACTGACCTTTTCTTCCAGCGGCCAGATGCAGGTATCTTTCGAGAATACAGGTGCTTCCATCTGCCTCCGCCCCGCTGCCGGCACCGAAACCTTCACTGCAGGAGAGCATCTTTTCAGCTGCCTTCCCGGTTCTTTTCCGAATGGCCTTCATTTCAGTGTGGTACACGCCGGCGACTGGCCCGTGGAACATACCAGTGCTGCGCTGCAGCTTAAGGCGGGTAAGGTCAGCGATGCCGGGGTGATCGAGGACGGCACCGCACCGGCACCGACGGCGGAAGATATTGCTCTGATTTTCATTGCCAACGATGCCAGCCCTTCCTTTGAGTGGCCCTTTGCCACCCCCGCCGTGGGTGAGATATCCAGTTCCCTCAATCCTACAGACGGTTCTTTCGTGGGTAAGGAACAGGCTTTCACCCTTCCCGACAACAAGGGAGGATATGTGTTCAAGATCTGCTCCAGACTTAACGGAGTGGCCAAGAATACCAGCCAGGGTATCCGTATGGGCGGCCAGACCGGAGACTAT
>JAEEGL011419337.1_pt1 | contig 11840 bp, 10 predicted proteins | sample 9134231 | NCBI WGS metagenome assembly JAEEGL01 (sample SAMN16246548, study PRJNA631951) | gut metagenome | biome: gut microbiome; feature: rumen; material: fiber-attached | host: Bos | place: Iran: Karaj | collected 2018-10 | reverse complement strand
GACTCAACTATCATATGGGACTCTTCAAGCAGGAGTTCAAGGATAAGAAGCAGTATGCAGTCAAGAACGAGTGGATCAACAAGCACAGCTGGCTTCATAAGAGAGACATCGCATTCACTGTCGAGTTTGGCGACAGGAAGCTTCGCTCGAGACTGTATGATATAGATGTTGTCGGATATGACAATGGTGTCAACAAGCTCCATCTGTTTGATGTAGAGAGTGTGGATGAGAGTATTGTCAAAGAGGGTATAGACTTTGACAAGGAAGATATAGATAAGAACCTCACACTTTTCCTCTATCCGGATGATTCGGATGAGGCGGGCAATCTTCTTCGTATATATCAGGAATACTTTATGTGCTCCAATGCGGCACAGCTCATATTGTGGGAACTTAAGGAGCGTCATTACGACCTTCGCAAGATGTTCGATCATTGCGTGATCCAGATCAACGATACGCATCCTTCAATGATAATCCCGGAGCTCATCCGTATCCTTGTATATGATAAGGCATTTACAATGGATGAGGCGATAGAGGTCGTATCAAAGACATGTGCCTATACCAATCACACCATCCTTGCAGAGGCGCTTGAGAAGTGGCCGATCGAATACCTTGAGAAGGTAGTTCCGAAGCTCGTTCCGATCATTAAGGAACTTGATAAGCGTGTGCGTGCCAAGTATAAGGATAAGAGCGTATATATAATAGACGAGAAGAAGAGAGTCCATATGGCTCATATGGATATCCATTACGGATTCTCGATAAACGGTGTAGCTGCGATCCACAGTGACATCCTTAAGGATACTGAGCTTAATAACTTCTACAAGATCTATCCGGAGAAGTTTAACAATAAGACAAACGGTATCACCTTCCGCAGATGGCTCATGAGCTGTAATAAGGAACTTGATACTCTCATAAGCGGAACTATAGGAACAGGCTATCGTAAGGATGCGAAGGAACTTGAAAAGCTCCTTAACTATATCGGTGATGCGGCATTTATGAGCAAGCTGCAGGCCATAAAGGATGAGAATAAGAGAAAGCTTGCCGCCTATATCAAGGAGAAGGAAGATGTGGAGATCAATCCGTTATCCATCTACGATATCCAGATCAAGAGACTCCATGAGTATAAGCGTCAGCAGCTCAATGCACTTTATATAATCCATAAGTATCTTGAGATCAAGAACGGAACAAAGCCTGCCACTCCTATAACATTCATATTCGGAGCCAAGGCTGCTCCCGCTTATGTGATAGCACAGGATATCATCCACCTGCTTCTCTGCCTTCAGGAGATCGTGAATAACGATCCCGATGTCAGCCCTTATATGAAGGTCGTGATGGTAGAGAACTACAATGTAAGTTATGCCGAGAAGCTCGTGCCCGCTGCAGATGTTTCAGAGCAGATATCACTTGCAAGTAAGGAAGCTTCCGGAACCGGTAACATGAAGCTTATGCTTAACGGTGCGGTCACACTCGGTACATCGGACGGTGCCAATGTTGAGATCCATGAGCTCGTGGGTGATGAGAATATCTACATCTTCGGTGAGAAGTCGGATGCCGTTATCAAGCATTATGAGAAGGCTGACTATGTTGCGAAGGACTTCTACAAGAAGGTTCCTGCAATTAAGGAAGCGGTTGATTTCATAACATGCAGGCAGATGCTTAAGACCGGATCCAAGGAGAATCTTGAGAGACTTAAGAAGGAACTCATTGGCAAGGACTGGTTCATGACACTCCTTGATTTTGAAGATTATGTTAAGACCAAGGATAAGATGTTTGCGGATTATGAGGACAGAGTAAAGTGGCAGAAGATGATGCTCGTGAACATCGCCAAGGCAGGTTACTTCTCATCTGACCGAACTATAGCAGACTATGACAGAGACATCTGGCACTTAAGCGAACAGGTTAAGTAAGAACACTTAAGCCGGACAGATATGCGGTTTGATACAAGCCGGATCGGTAATGACAGCCGATCCGGTTTTTGTTCGTCAAGAAATAATACCAAAGAGATGGGATTTGTGGTATAATAAACCTTCCGGTGGATGGTTTATCCCGCCGGGATAATTTGGATAAGATACAGAGTATATTATGGCAGAGAATATGGTATAGTATAATAGGATATACATGTGGGGAGAGAGATCGCACGGAGGAGAGACAGATGACGTACGAAGAGATAGTTGAGGCAGCCAGAAGCGTGTTCGAGAATGCGGATGCGCGTATGATATTTGATCATATAGCTGTGCAGGTCAATGTGCATGGAGAAGGAGCCGGAGCTTTCTATATGGAGGTTGCGGACAGGAGCATATGCATTGAGCCTTATGATTATTATGACAGGGACGGCACGGTCGATACTGACGGACAGACTATCATGGATATATGCAACGGTGTCATCACGCTTAATGAAGCGGTAGAGAGCGGCAGGTTCATTCTCTACGGCAATGATGACAAGCTTGCGAAGTTAAGAGATATCAAGTATCGCAACAAGAGACTCAAGGTCAACCAGAAGCTTGTAGGCAAGCCTCTGGATAAGATGGTCAAGAAGCCTTCTGCAAGGACCAAGGAGGCTGTATCCGAGACCAAGAAGAAGATCGCTGAGACAAGCGCTAAGAAGGCTGCGAGTAAAAAGAAATAAATAAGAGGGAGAATCTGTACTAAACCGATTCTCAGACGGAGGAACAATGGCTGACGAAAAACGATTCGCCATTCTTATAGATGCGGATAATATTGCACCTAAATACATCAACAGTATCTTAAACGAGATTTCAAACAAGGGAACAATTACATACAAGAGAGTCTATTGCGACTGGACAGGACAGGGAGCTTCGGGCTGGAAGAAGGTATCGCTTAAGCACAGTCTTACACCCATCCAGCAGTACAGCTACACATACGGTAAGAACGCAACGGACTCTGCCATGATAATAGATGCCATGGACATTCTCTATGCAGGGGAGGTCGATGGCTTTGCTCTGTGCTCATCAGACTCTGACTTTACACGTCTGGCAGCAAGACTTCGTGAGGCGGGCAAGACAGTCATAGGACTGGGTGAGTCCAAGACGCCCTCGCCTTTCTGCGCGGCATGCAATGAGTTCAAGTTCCTTGACAGGATCATCGATGATGATGATGACGATGAGGATAAGGAGAGTAAGAGCACCAAGAGCAGCAGCAAGAAGACGGACGGCAAGACTGCGGAGAAGTCATCGGGTAAGTCCAAGAAGGCTGACAAGGATGACGAGACTTCGGTTACGCCTCTTGATAAGATCGCAACGGCTCTTAAGGATATCATCTTAGCCAACAGCGGTGAGAGCGAAGGCATGGATATGGGAGAACTGGGCAGCAGGCTTCAGAAGAGATATCCCGACTTCGATACCCGTAACTACGGCTATTCCAAGTTCTCGATCTTCCTTAAGACATTTGACTTCCTTAATATGGAGCATATCGGCACATCCATCAATGTATCGCTCAATGTGCCGGCTGCTGATGACAGCGTTGAGAAGAAGATCATCGAGATGGTACGCGCTCACGGGGAAAAGGGCATCAACTTAGGTTCTCTCAGCTCGGATATCAAGAACGAGTTCCCGGGCTTCAACCCCAAGGAATACGGCTACTCCAAGTTCGAGCAGTACATAAGGAGCATCGATGCCATCGATGTACGTAATTCAACACCTCTTAACAAGAAGGTGTATATCAAATAGAGGCCGGAGTTCGAGTGCTTAGGGATGCCCGATACGGCCACAGGGGAGAAAGATCGTGAAAGAAGGGATCAAACTTAACTACAAGAGGACATTTACGGTGGGATTGGCGTTTATGTCCATTTGTGCTTTTTGGCAGTTATATGACAATATCATCCCGCTCATACTTAAGAACACGTTTCATCTGTCGGACACATGGTCAGGCGTGATCATGGCTTTGGATAATGTGATAGCGCTTTTCCTGCTACCGCTTCTCGGAGCGATCTCCGATAAGAGGAATACAAGGATCGGAAGACGTATGCCCTTTATCATAACGGGTACGGCACTGGCTTCGATCCTCATGACGGTAATCCCGATACTTGATAACAGATACTACGAGACTCAGGCTTCCTGGATATTCCCGGTCTTCCTGACAGTCCTTGGCGGACTGCTGATCTCCATGGCGCTCTACCGCTCGCCGGCTGTTGCGCTCATGCCTGATGTCACACCCAAGCCTCTCAGGAGTAAGGGTAATGCGGTCATCAATCTCATGGGATCCGTGGGTGGTATCGCATATCTTATAATCTCTTCTGTCATGTTCCGTGACAAGAATGTCAGAAATGATTATATGATGATCTTCCTTATAATCGCCGCCATAATGGTGGTATCGGTTCTTTTCCTGTACCTTAAGGTCAATGAGCCTGAGTGCGTTAAGGAAGTCAGGGATTATGAAGCGGCTCATCCCGAGGATAATCTGGAAGTCAAGGATGAAGAGTCGGATCAGACTTATCTGCCTAAGGAAGTTAAGAAGAGCTTGGGCTTTATACTGGCATCGATAGCACTGTGGTTCTTCGGATACAATGCGGTGACCACAGCCTTTTCAAGATATGCGACCATAGAGTGGGATATGAGCCTCGGACAGGCAAACCTCTGTCTTACGGTAGCGATGGGTGTAGCCATCTTATCGTATATCCCGATAGGTGAGCTCGCATCCAGGATCGGCCGTAAGAAGTCCATAATAGCGGGAGTCATTCTCCTGTCGGTATGTTTTATAGCATGCTTTATACTTAACAACATGATGGACGGATTCTCACCCGTTATCGTGGTGATCTTCTGCTTCATAGGAATAGCCTGGGCAACGATCAATGTCAATTCGCTTCCCATGGTAGTGGAGATGTGTAAGGAATCCGACATAGGAAGATATACGGGGTATTACTATACCTGTTCGATGGCGGCACAGATCGTGACACCGATCTTATCGGGAGCACTGCTTGAGCATGTGGGATACTGGACCATGTTCCCTTACGGAGCACTTTTCGTATTCTTCTCACTCCTTAGCATGCTTCAGGTTAAGCACGGGGATAATAAGCCCAAGCTTCCGGAAGATAAGCTTGAGCTTTTGGATGCCGAGTGAGAAAGCAGACAGTGCAATACCGGTAAGACAATAAGGGCTGAGAAGATCAGACTAAGGAATACAGACAGAAAGAAGCGTTAAGATCATGTTAATCTATATAATAATAGTGATCATAACCGCAGTCATCGCGGCTTTACTCTATGCCATAGCCCCGGGACACCGAAGGGACTATTCGGATTTTGAGGGAATGATGTATGCCCACAGAGGATTACATCAGCCGGGAGTGCCGGAGAACAGCATGAGGGCATTTGAACTTGCTGTGGAAGGCGGATACGGGGTGGAACTGGATGTACAGTTCACCAAAGATCATAAGATAGTGGTCTTCCATGATGCCGACCTTAAGAGGATGTGCGGAGTGGATAAGAGAGTCAGGGATCTGACTTACGAAGAACTCCTGCAGTACAGGCTTGCAGATACGGACCAGACGATCCCGTTGTTTGAGGATGTGCTTAAGACTCTTGATAAGACCACGCTGATATGTGAGATTAAGAATCACAACGGCAACCGAAATAACAGACTGTGCAGGGAGACATATGAACTGCTCGAGGGCTATAAAGGCAAGTATTGTATCGAGTCTTTCTCACCGTTTCTTGTAGCATGGTTTAGAAACAATCATCCGGAGGTCGTAAGAGGGCAGTTGTCCTGCTCGATGCATGATGAGGGAAGCTTAGGGTACATAGCAAGACTTGCCCTGTCCCAGCTCTTCATCAACTGCATATCCAGACCGGATTTCATAGCATACAGACATACGGACTACCGACAGCCCGGATTTGCCCTGTGTGCCAAACTGTACAGACCCCTTCTCATCGCATGGACAGCCCGTGGGGATAAGGAGCAGGCTGAGAGTTTCAAGAGGTTTGATGCGGTTATTTTTGAATTGCAAATGTAAGGTTATCAAGGTATAATTTCTAATGAGTGATATGTCCCATGCCGAGTACAGACGGCGAAGGGTTAAGCGACTTAAAAAGATGATCGTAGGCGGGATATTCGTTCTCATAACGATACCGCTTGCGCTCTGCATATGGCTGGTGTGCGAGCTGCATGCCAGAGAGAATGAACTGGCGGAGATAACGGCTCAGTATGAGGCTCAGTTACAGATCACCGAGGACCTTCAGCTTAAGCTGGATGAGGAGTCTGCGGCGGCTAAGGAGCAGTACGAAGAGCTGTTAGCGAGGATCTCGGATGAAGCGGCGGCTCCGACTGTTGTTGAGACAGAGCCGGTACAGTCCGATGAGACCGAGGACGGTATAAGGCGTGTGTACCTCACATTCGATGACGGGCCGAGTGTTTATACCGAGCAGATACTCGAGATCCTGGATGAGTACAATGTGAAGGCCACATTCTTTGTGACAGGTGAGGCGGCCGAGAGCAATCCTGAACTCTACAGAGAGATCGTGGAGCGGGGCCATTCCATAGGGATGCATTCTTATACCCATAAGTACAGCGAGGTGTATAAGAACAAGGAGAGCTTCATCAAGGATTACACTAAGATCAGGGACTACCTGACGGAGACCGTGGGAGTGACACCCACGATATACAGGTTTCCCGGGGGCAGCAGCAATACCGTGTCCCGTACGGATATGGATGAGCTGTGTGAGTATATAGAGAGTCAGGGCGTCAGATATTTCGACTGGAACATCTCAAGCGGTGATGCCACGAGGTATACGCTCACACCGGAGAAGATCACTTATAACTGCTTAAGCAGCGTGAGCAACTTCAATACGGCGGTGATCCTCCTGCATGATACCGGAGCCAAGTATACGACAGTACAGGCACTTCCGGCGATCATCGAGGGACTGCAGGAGATGGATGATACGCAGATACTGCCGATAACGGATGAAACAAAGGTTATTCAGCATAGAAAAAGTAAGGAGATTGAGTAATGGGATTTTTTCAGGAGTTGAAGGAAGATTTATCACAGGCTGTCAATGAGCTCGTACCCGAAGATGCGGTTACGGAGACTGAGACAGCTGCAGTAAGTGAGACGGAGATGTCTGAAGAAGACATATTCGCAGCTGCGGAAGCTTCAATGGGTATCGAGCATACTACCGATGTGGAGGACATGATCGCCGCATCTGAGGAGATGGACAGATCCATGAGCGAGTATGAGCCCGAGCCCGAGCCGGAACCTGCTCCCGTGATGGCTGCAGCAGAGCCTGAAGAGGAGCCTGAGGAGGTTGTAGAGGCTGAGTATGTGAGCGATGAAGTTGCGACCATCACCAAGATGATGACCGTTAACGGAGACCTTAATTCAAGAGGTTCTCTTGATATCATCGGTGCAGTCAACGGTAACATCAAGGTTAGAGGCAAGCTTAATGTGACAGGTAATATCGTGGGCAATTCGGAAGCAGCCGAGATCTACGCTCAGGATGCTACGATCGCAGGTGATGTGACAAGCTCAGGAAGCGTGAAGGTGGGCAGCAATACCGTTATAAGAGGTAACATCTTCGCAACAAGCGCTGTTATAGCAGGAGCCGTTAAGGGTGATATCGATGTACACGGTCCCGTTATCTTAGATGCAACAGCGATCGTAATGGGCAATATCAAGTCCAAGGCAGTACAGATCAACAATGGTGCAGCTATAGAGGGTATGTGCTCACAGTGCTATGCGGATGTGAGTCCTTCTAACTTCTTTAAGGATTAAGGAGAGATCTGTGAAGAGAATATTACTTAAGTTAAGCGGGGAAGCACTTGCGGGAGACAAGCACACGGGATTTGACGATGATGTCATAAGAGGTGTGGCGAAGCAGGTCAAGACCATCCTGGATGACGGAACAGAGGTCGGAGTCGTGATAGGCGGCGGCAACTTCTGGAGAGGCAGGAGTTCCGACAGCATCGACAGGACCAAGGCGGATCAGATAGGGATGCTGGCAACAGTCATGAACTGCATATATGTGTCCGAGATATTCCGCTCAGAGGGTATGATGACCAACGTGCTGACACCGTTTGAGTGCGGCTCTTTTACCAAGTTATTCAGCAAGGACAGAGCCAATAAGTACTTCAGCAGGGGACAGGTGGTGTTCTTTGCGGGAGGAACCGGACATCCCTACTTCTCGACCGATACCGGAGTGGTGCTCAGAGCCATAGAAGTGGATGCCGACGGCATACTGCTTGCGAAGGCGATCGACGGAGTATATGATTCGGATCCCAAGATCAATCCTGATGCGAAGAGATATGATGAGATATCATTGGATGAAGTGATAGAGAAGCGCCTGCAGGTAGTCGACCTGACGGCTTCCATCATGGCAAGAGACAACAAGATGCCTATGTGGGTATTTGCCCTGAATGACGAGGACAGCATCGTCAAGGTCTTAAGGGGTGAGGGCAGATGCACCAAGGTGACTGTATAAGTGTATTAATATAAGCGGGAGGCTGCAAAATGGATGAGAAATTACAGGTTTATAATGATAAGATGACCAAGGCTTATGATTACCTCATAAGCGACTATCAGGGCATAAGGGCTGGAAGAGCCAATCCGCATGTGCTTGATAAGCTCAAGGTGGATTACTACGGAACACCCACACCGATACAGCAGGTGGGTAACATCTCGGTTCCCGAGGCCAGGATGATACAGATAGCACCCTGGGAGAAGAGCCTCGTTAAGGATATCGAGAAGGCGATCCTTGCATCGGATATCGGTATCACTCCTACCAATGACGGTACTGTCATAAGACTGGTATTCCCGGAGCTTACAGAGGAGAGACGTAAGGAACTCTCTAAGGAAGTCAAGAAGAAGGGTGAGGATGCCAAGGTTGCGATCCGTAACATCAGACGAGACGGCAACGACGCACTCAAGAAGCTCGCAGGCGGCGAGATATCGGAGGATGGCATCAAGGATCTGGAAGATGAGCTTCAGAAGATGACGGACAAGTTCATCAAGGATATAGATAAGGCAGTAGAAGACAAGACAAAAGATATTATGACAGTTTAATCTTAAGAGTTAAGTACAGAGGGGTCTATACATCCGAAGCGGTTGTAGAGCCCCTTTTTGCAGTCTTACGCATTAAGGAAGCATGACATGGAAAAATCAAGAGAGCTTAAGATACCGAAGCATGTAGCGATCATACTGGACGGAAACGGACGCTGGGCCCGTAAGAGAGGCCTTCCCCGTAATGCGGGGCATGTTCAGGGCGCCAAGGTCGTTGAGGATATGTGTGAGATAACCTGGAACAAGGGGATCGAGTACTTCACGGTATATGCATTTTCCACGGAGAACTGGACGAGGCCCGATGATGAAGTGGCGGCACTTATGAAGCTTCTGCGTAACTATATGGTCAATGCCAAGAAGCGTGCTAACAAGAACAACATGTGCGTGCGGGTTCTGGGCGATAAGTCCAAGCTCGATGCAGACCTTCAGGAATCCATAGCGGATCTTGAAGAAGCGACTAAGGATAATACGGGACTTCACTTCCAGATAGCCATTAACTACGGCGGCCGTGATGAGATCACAAGAGCGGTGCGCTCTATAGCAGAGTCCGTGGCAGCAGGCGATATGGAGGCTTCCCAGATAGATATAAAGGCAGTGGATGACAGGCTTGATACGGCGGGACTTCCGGATCCGGATCTGCTCATCCGTACATGCGGGGAACAGAGGATATCCAACTTCCTCTTATGGCAGATCGCCTACACGGAGTTTTATTATACCGATGTGGCATGGCCTGATTTTAACGAAGAAGAACTGGATAAAGCCATAGAGGCATATAACAAAAGAGACAGAAAATACGGGGGATTAAAAGATGCTTAAGAGAACCATAAGCGGGGCAGTACTTATTGTGATAATGATCGTTCTGATCATCATAGGCGGGATACCGTTCGGAGCGTTCATGATGGCGGTTTCACTGGTGGCTGTGTTTGAGCTGTGCAGAGCCTGCAAGGTACATGACACAGGTGTCACCGGTCAGACTGGATATACCAACATAGCAGATCTGGGGGATGTGAATGCGGCAAACCGTAAGGCAGCACCGAAGAAGCTCCCGTTCAATCTCATAGAAGTATTTGCATATATAACCACAGTCCTTCTGTATGTGACGATCACATATTATTCCGGCATGAACAACAAGGGCATTAAGGGAAGCGACGGCCCGACGGGAGTAGTCTTAAGAGGCCTTGCATCCAGGATAAGCGAGGGCGATGCGATCCTTGCTCTTATAGTAGCCTTTATCCTTATTGTGCTTGCGATTTATGTTCTCACCTATCCGAAGTTCGATATCAGACAGGTGATGTCCGTGATCTTCATAACGGTATATGCGCCCCTTATGATATCCTTCATGTACAGGACGAGAGTGGATAACGGCGGTACGATGGAAGATATGATCATGACCTTCCTTATCATCATCACGGCATCCGGAAGTGACATGAGCGCATACTTTGTGGGAGTTAACTTGGGTAAGCACAAGCTCGCTCCGGTATTAAGTCCCAAGAAGTCCATAGAAGGAGCCATAGGAGGAGTATTGGGAGCAACGCTTCTTAACACGGTGTTTGCCCTGGCCCTCTGTGCCTTCGACCTCTTTGAACTTAAGTATATATGGATCTTTGCATTGATAGGTGCCATAGGAAGCGTGATCTCGCAGATCGGAGACCTTGCTGCATCGGCCATCAAGCGCTCGTTTGATATCAAGGATTACGGCAATGTGATCCCGGGACACGGCGGTGCCATGGACAGGCTTGACAGTATCCTTGTGGTTGCACCCATCATCTATATGATGATCAGGTTATTACAGTAGAGTATGAAAAAGATAGGTATATTGGGGTCTACCGGCTCGATCGGTACACAGACCCTTGAGATCGTAAGAGAATACGGTGACAGACTTAAGGTCGTGGCGCTGGCTGCATCGAAGAACGTGAAGCTCATGGAGAGCCAGGTAAGGGAGTTTGCTCCGGAACTTGTATGCATGTATGACGAGGATGCGGCAGAGGATCTTAAGCAGAGATTAAGTGACACTTCTGTCAGGATCGTTTCTGGCATGGACGGGCTCATTGAGGTCGCCGTTCTGTCCGGCATGGATATACTTGTGACGGCCATTGTGGGCATGATAGGAATAAGGCCTACTATCGCGGCCATAGAGGCGGGCAAGGACATAGCCCTTGCCAACAAGGAGACACTTGTGACGGCAGGTCATATCATTATGCCGCTTGCAAGGGAGAAGAACATATCCATACTCCCCGTTGACAGTGAGCACAGCGCGATCTTTCAGTCGCTTCAGGGAAGACGCTCTGATGCGATAGACGGAGATACGGATGACATAGAGAAGATACTTCTTACCGCTTCGGGCGGGCCCTTCAGGGGTAAGAGCATATCGGAACTCAGGGCCATGACGGTCAAGGAAGCGCTTAAGCATCCCAACTGGGATATGGGTCCCAAGGTTACGATCGATTCGGCATCCCTGTGCAACAAGGGGCTTGAAGTGATGGAAGCAAAGTGGCTCTTTAACGTGGATATAGACAGGATAAAGGTCCTTATACATCCTCAGTCCATAGTTCATTCGGGAGTTGAGTTTAAGGACGGAGCTGTCATCTGTCAGATGGGCATACCGGATATGAAGCTTCCTATCCAGTATGCACTCATGTATCCCGACAGGAAGCCCATGAAGGATAACAAGCTTGACCTGTGCAGGCTCCATGAGCTTACATTTGAGGAGCCGGATGAAGAGACATTCAGAGGACTTAAGATGGCCAAGGACGCCGGGAGGAAGGGCGGCAACATGCCCACCATATTCAATGCGGCCAACGAGAGGGCAGTCAGACTCTTCATGGATGAGAAGATAAGG
>JAEEGL011381354.1_pt1 | contig 11840 bp, 8 predicted proteins | sample 9134231 | NCBI WGS metagenome assembly JAEEGL01 (sample SAMN16246548, study PRJNA631951) | gut metagenome | biome: gut microbiome; feature: rumen; material: fiber-attached | host: Bos | place: Iran: Karaj | collected 2018-10 | reverse complement strand
GTTTGCGGGCTGGCGGGCAACCGGCGGGCAAGCACGCCGGCACACGCGGGATGCCGATCGCAGCCCGCGCATCCAGGGCTTCGGGATCGGCTGCCGCCCATTCACCGGGCCGCCACGGCGGGGCCGCCGTGGCAACCATTTCCGGGGGGCCTATTAGCGTGCCGGCGGGCTTGCCCGCCGGCACACGCGGGGGACCAATCGCGGCCCGCGGCGGAATCGGGCAGGCGCTTGTCAGGGAAAGTCGCGGGAAGTGATTTGAACGGGATGGGGGATGGGGATGGAATAGCCTGCGTGGGTGAGGCGGTTGTTTTGCCAGGTGAAGAAATGGACCTGGCTGCCGTTCTGGTTGGCGGTGGCGAAATAGGATCCGCCAGGGAGGAAGTTGGCATCGCGGGGATAGTCGGCGCCCGTGGGGATGCGCTGGTGGAAGGCGAGGGCGCCGTCGGGGAGGATGCGGAAAAGCGCGACGGTGGATTCGCCGCGGTTGGTGACGAAGAGGAAGCGGTGGTCGGGGGTGTAGCGGATGGCGGCGGCCCAGGATCGTCCCTGGAAGTCGGGGGCGAGCGCGGAATATTGGGCGATGGGGGTGAAGTGCCCGTCGCGATAGGCCAGATGGTGGATGACACTGCCCATTTCGGTCAGGAGATAGGCCTGGCCGCCGTTGTCGCTGAAGACGAGATGGCGGGGGCCGCCGCCTAACGGCTCGATTCGGGAGACGATTTCGGGGCCGCCGTCGAGCGGACAGGCGTGCAGGGAATCGAGTCCGAGGTCGCAGAGAACCAGATATTTTCGAGTCGGGTCAATGGCGGTGAAGTGGACGTGGGGGCCCTGCTGGCGTTCGGCATCGGGGCCAGAGCCGACGTGCTGGTCGAGGCGGACGACCTCGGAGAGCGTGCCGTCGGGGCGGACGTGGAATTCGGCGGCGGAGCCAGTGGTGTAGTTGGCGCAGAAGAGGCGCTGTCCGTCGGGGGAGAGGGTGAGATGGCAGGCGGACTTGCCGTGGCTGGAGACGCGCTGGAGTTCCGTGAGCGTGCCGTCTTCGGCATCGACGCGGAAGACGGCGACGCCAGCGTTGGCGTTGCCGTCGATGTAGCAGGTCGAGTATGCGAAGCGGCGGTCGGGGGTGAAGATGAGCCAGGTGGCGCCAGGGAGGCGGGCGAATGACAGGGGGGCGGGGCGGCCGTTTTCATCGAGGCGGAACTGGTGGATGCCGCCGTCGGCGTCGGGAGAGAGTCCGACGATGTAGAACGATGAATCGCGAACGGGGATGTTCATAGCGGGAAGCGTTTGACGGGATACTTCATATAGAGGGTGTGCAGGTAGTCGTCGAGGCGTTTCTTGGCCTCGGCCTCGGCGAGGCGCTCGCGGATCTTTTCGGCAAGGTCGGGGGTAAGGTCGGGGGCTGCGCCGCCATCGCGCTCCATGAGGCGCACGAGATAAGTGTTCTTCCCGAGTTTCATGGGGGCGGGGGCGACTTGCCCAGGCTGAAGCGGCGCCACGGCCTTCTGGAGGGCGGGGGCGAGGGAATCCTGCCAGCCCAGGTCGCCGCCGCCAGCGGCGTTCATGCCCTCGGAATATTCGCGGGCGAGCTGCGAGAAGTCGGCGCCAGCGTCGAGTTTGGCGCGCAGTTCGGCGAGGACGGCATCAAGGCGTCCAGCGTATTTCCCGTCGGGCTTGAGGAGAATCACCTGGACGCGCCAGCGGGGCGGGGCGGAGAAGTTGGCGCGGTGTTCGTCATAGTCCTTGCGCACTTGTTCGTCCGTGATCTGGATGGTTCGGCGGGTACGCTCGTAGAGCAGCAATTCGACGGCGATGCCCTGGAAGACTCGTTCGCGGAACTCCGCGTAGGTGATATGCTCGCGGTGGAGGAGGTCGCGGAAGCGGTTTTCATCGCCATTGGCCTGCTGCATGATGACGCGGTCGAGGCGCTCCTGGACGATGGAGGCTGGGATTTTGGCTTTGAGGGCCTTGAAGTCCAGGTAGACCAACTCGTGCGCGATCATTTCATTGAGGGCATTCTCGCGGATGCGCTGGATGGCGGACGCCCGCTCGGAGGGCGGGAGCGTCTCGGGGAGGGCGCGGATGGCGGGGGCGGTGCGCTGGTCGAGGTCGAAGGTGGTGATGGCCTTGTCCCCGACAATGGCGAGGACGCGGCTGGTGAAGTCGGCGCCCGCGAGGATTGCGGCGGCGCAGAGGAAAATCGGGAGGAAGAAGAAGCGCATGGGAATAGGACTGGAAGGGACAGGCGGAAGAGCGGGGAAGGGACGGAAGGGACGGAAGGGACCCGAGGGACGCGGGCCGACAACGGCCCGCCACAGGACAAGGGACCCGAGGGACGCGGGCCGCAACGGCCCGCCACAGGACAAGGGACGGAAGGGACAAGGCGGCCTTGCGGGTGAGGAAGGGACCTCAGGGACGGAAGGGACCTCAGGGACAGGACGGGTTATAAACCAAGATGGTAGTTGCGGCGGAGTTCGGCGGCTCTGCGGGCGGCTTCATCGGCGCGCGGGAGGCCGCTGGCAGCGAGGGCTTCGTAGACGTGCATGGCGTGCCGCATGGCGTCGGGGTCGCCCTTGAGTTCAAGGAGGTGTGCGAACTCCCAGGCGGCGGGGTAGAAATGCCTGGGGGAGTGGGGGATGCCGTTGTTGACATCGGAGGTGTACGAGTTGTAGATCCGTTCGTAGTATTGGCGGGCTTTGTCACGGTGTGTATTGCGTTCGGCATCCGTCTCGGCCAGTGCGGCGAGGCGGGTGAACCAGCGTGCGTGCAGCAGTTTCGTGCGTTCGGCGAGTTCGGAGGAGAATTCGCGGCTGTGCTCCTGGAGGACTTTCAGGCATTCCTCCATGTCCTTTTTCACTTCGGCGGGATCGGCGACGGAGAGGAGCATTTCGGCCTGGCGGGCGATGGCGGCATATCCGAGGGGGGTGTCGCCTGCGAATTGCCGTGCCTGGCTGAAGTAGGCGCGCGCGCTGTCAGTGTTGCGCTCCTCGGCGGCGAGATCGCCGGCGAGCATGGCGGCATTTGCGCGCAGGTGCGGGGTGGCCTGGAGGGGGTTGTCCTCCGCGAGCAGGGGCTGGAGTTCTGCGACGGCCTGGGATGGATTTTTAAGCAGGTGCGCGCAGCGCGCGGCCTCGTAGCGGGCGAGGGCGGCGAGCCCTGTGGCGTCCTTGATGGCGACCACGCGCAGATAGAGTTCGCGGGCCTGTGCGTAGTCGGAGTTGGCGGCGTGGTTGTCGGCGAGCAGCAAGGCGACTTCGGCGGTGCCTCGGGAACCAGGGAAGCGCTGGAGGTATTCCTGGCCGAGGGAGATGGCCTCGGCATCGCGGCCGAGTTGGAAGCAGAGGATGATGGCGCGGTGCATGGCGAACTGCACTTGCGCGCCTTTCGGGAAGCGCTTGAGGAGATCCTGCAGGATGGCGATGGCGCGGGGGCGGTCGCCGCGGCGGAGGGCGCATTGGCAGGCGGCGAGGAAAGCGTCGGTGGCGAGGGATTCCTGCGGGCATTGGCGGGCGATGTCCATGAGGGCGGCCTCGGCCTTGGCGTTGTCGGCGGGGCCATTGCCCGCGAGCTGGGCCTGGGCGTGTCCAGCGGCGAGTCGGGCCTCCCAGATGCGGGGGGAATCGGGGTTCTGCCGAATGTAGTTCTGGAATTCGGCGAGGGCGCCTGCGGCGTCGCCGATGCGGTTGAGGAGGCGCCCTGCTTCGAGGCGGCTGTCGGCGGCGGCGCGTCCAGCGGCGCTGTGCTTGTCGGCGATTTCGCGGTAGATCTGGATGGCCTCGCGCAGATGGTTGTCCTGTTCGGTCTTTTCGGCGGCGAGGAGGAGTGCCTCGGCCTTCTGGGCGGTGGATTCGCCGAGGGTGCTGGCGAGGCGGTAGCATTCGGTGGCCTGGGGGAGTTTGCCGACCTGGACGAGGCAGTCGGCGGCCTGCATGGCGGCGCGGTAGCGCATGGCGGCGGGCTGGGCGGCGTCGGCGGCGAGTCGGCGGAACTCCTCGGCGGCGCTTTCGCGGTCGCGGGTGTCGCGCTTGAGTTCGGCGAGGCGCATGCGGATGGCGCCGAACTCAGGGGCCTTGGGGAACTTGTCGAGGAGTTCCTGGAGAGTGCGCTTGGCGTCGTCGGTGGCCTGCACGGCGACCTGCGCCTCGGCGAGTTTCATGCCCGTCTTGAGGCGGTCGTCGTCATTTCCAGCGACGCCGAGGCAATACTGGAAGAGCCCGATGGCGGCCTTGATAAGGTCTGGCTTGCCTGCATTGCTGCAGGCGAGCGCGAGCGGCCAGATGGTGCTCCACCATTCATGGCTGGGGGTCTTGGGGCATTTGGGGGCGATTTCCTGGAAATGCTTCCAGCCGTCGGCGAGTTTCTGTTCGCCAGTGTCGCATTGGAGGAGAAGCAGTTTGACTTGTAGGGCGGTATCCTGCGGGAGGGATTTCGAGGCGGTGTCGAGAGGCTGGAGGGCCTTGCGGGCGTCGGGGAAGCGCTGGGCGACGAGACATGCCTGGGCGAGGGGGAGGAGGATGTCGGTGCGGCGGGGGTCTTCGGGGCGGTAGTCGTTGACCTTCGGGGCGAGGAGGGCGATGGCGCGGGACCATTCGCGGCTCTTCATATAGTGGTCGGTGAGGAGGCGGACGGCGGGGTGGCGGACGGCGCTGTCGACGGGGGCCTTGGCGACTTCCTCCAGGATGGGGATGGCTTCGGCGGGCCGCTTGAGGGAGAGCAGCGCCTGTCCTCGGAAGAGTTGCAGCTGGAGTTTTTCGGCGGGAGGCGGATTGGCGCCTGGGGTGGCGAGCCAGCGGTCGATTTCCTGGAGGGCGGCGGCGGGATGGCCTGCGAGGAGGAGGGCATTGGCGAGGCGGGCGTGCCCTAGTGATGCGTCTGGTTCGGCGAGGCCCGCGGCGGCGCAGTATTCCCTGAAATAGTTGGCCGCGTTCATATAGAGGTGGTCCGCCATGGCCTGTTCGCCGCGTCGGTTGGCGAGTTGCTTTGCCTCGGCGGCGCGGTTGTCTTCAGGGAAGAGGAACTCGGCGGGGCCTTCCGCCGCGCGAAGCGCGAGCAGGGTGAGGAGGAAGATGGCGAAGAGTGAACGCATGATGGGAGAGGGGGGAGGGATTTGTCGTGGCGTCGCCGTCGCCATGCCGTCAGGGTGCCGTCACTTGAGGAGCGGCACGAGGCTTTGAGCGAGATTGGCGACGAGTTCCTGGTGGAGTAGGCGGATGGCGGGTGCGTCGGTTTTCCCTGTGGGCTGGTCGCCGCTGGTGTAGTTGAAGATGTGGGTGCGGCCGCCAGGCTGGATGGTGGCGATGCCGCTGGCGTGGAGGACGCCATCCGTGTCGACGCAGCACTGCTGGAATTCGAGGCGGAGCGTGCGCGGAGAGGAGGCCGCGGTGGCCAGGCTGCGCAGTTCGGTCTGGAGGGCGTCGCGGATTTGCTGGCTGAGGCGGGCGCCCCAGTTGACGCCTGGCACGGTCAGCAGTTCGCCGTCCTGTCGCATGAGGTGCATGCCGTTGTCGTCGAGGTAGGTCGGCAGGCGGACTTCGGTGACGGAGACGGTCGCGGCGTTCGAGGCGGCGCCGTGGTTTTTGGGGAGGAGGATGTAGCGGCGTGCAGGCGGGGCCTTGGTGATGCAGGAGGTGGTGACGCCGAGGATGGCGCAGGCGGCGATGGCGAGAAGGGTGCGCATGGTGGTTCTATCGTCCGAGGATAAGTGCCTGTGGGTTCTGGGAGAGCATGTCGAGGAGTTCGCGCAGTTTTGCGGCGGCCTCCTGGCATTCGCGCAGGGTGCCGTCGATGCGTGCGTTGAGTTGGGAATCGGGTTTGGCGCCCTGGTCGATGTGTTCGATGAGCTGGTGGGCCTTGTCGAGCGTGCGCTGGACGGCGTCGAGGGAGGTGGTGAGTTTCACGCCGATTTCGCTTAGGCGGCTGCGGTTTTCCTTGAGGATGGCGTTGACTTCGAGGAGGGTCTTGCGCCCAGTTTCGATGGTTCGGTTGGTGTTGAGGACGGTTCCTGCGAGGGAGACGCTGAAGGTGGTGACGAGGGTGTCGAGTTTTCCGACGGTCTGGCGGAGGGCGGCGAGCATTTCGGGGAGGTCCTTTTTCACGGTGTCGGAGCTGGTGCGCAGATTGGCGGCGATGGCGCTCAGGTCGGCGAGGAGCTGCTCGCTCTTGCCAGAGGAGATGAATGCGCCGATCTGTCCGACGAGTTGGTAGAGACTGTCGATGTTGGTGTTGAAGTCCTTTTGTCCGAGGCGCTCGAACATTTTCTCAAGCATGGAGCGGCGGGAAGGGATGATGCCCTGCCGTAGGATCGCGGAGATGCGTGAGTGCGTTTCGTCCTCTTCTGGCTCGCAGAAGGTGAGTTCGATGTAGAGTTGTCCCGTGAGCAGTGAGGCGGTCTGGAGCATGCCGCGGAGGTTTTCCTGGATGATCATGTCCTCGAGGTATTTGCGGGCGTCCTTTTCGCTTTGGGATGGGCCGAAGCGGAACGGCAGGACGGACTTGTCCACGAAGCCGAGGCGGTCGGGGGAAATGTCGACGATGACCTCGATGGGGAATTTCGCGCCTGCGGAGGTGTCGGTGAGGTTGTGTCGGGGGGTGCGGGAGAGGTGGATGTCGCGCACCTGGCCGATCTTGATGCCCTGGAACATGACTGGCGAACCCTGTGTGAGGCCCTTGACGGAGGTGTTGAAGTAGAGGCGGTACTGGATGGCGTTTCGCTGCCAGCGGCTGCTCCCGAAGGAGAGGAGCAGGAAGATGGCGAGAGCCAGGGAGGCGAGGATGAAGATGCCGAGGCGCAGTGCCTGGCTTTTGGAGGAGGCGGTGGACATGGGAGGAACTCAGGTGGTGGTGGCGGTCGGGCGGGATGGCACCCCGCGCGAGAGGAATTCTGCGATTCCAGGGGCGGCGGGGTGGGCGAGCATTTCGCGCGGCGAGGCCTGCTGGAGGATGCTCTTGGTCTTTGGGTCGAGGAAGATGGAGTCGGTGGCGATGGCGAAGATGCTGTCGAGGTCGTGGGTGACGACGACGATGGTGGTGCCGAGGCTTTCGCGCAGTTCGAGGATGAGTTCGTCGAGGTTGTGCGCGCTGATGGGGTCGAGGCCCGCGGAGGGCTCGTCGAAGAAGAGGATTTCGGGGTCGAGGGCCATGGCGCGTGCGAGGCCCGCGCGTTTCTGCATGCCGCCTGAGATCTCGGATGGGTAGTAGCCGCCGAAGCCCGCGAGGCCGACGAGGGCGAGTTTGCATTCGCAGAGGTCGGCGATTTCGGCGGGGCCCAGGTCGGTGTATTCGCGCAGGGGGAGGGCGATGTTTTCGGCGAGGGTCATGGAACTCCAGAGGCCGCAGCGCTGGTAGAGGATGCCGACGCGGCGCATCAGGGCGGCGCGCTCCTGCTCGTCCAGCCCCCAGAAGGAGCGTCCGAAGAGTTCGACCTCGCCGTCGGCGGGGGCCTGCAGTCCGATCAGATGGCGCAGGAGGGTGGATTTGCCGCAGCCAGAAGGGCCCATGATCACGAATACGGAGCCAGGTTCCACCTGGAACTCCAGGTCGCGCATGATGACGCGCTCGCCGTAGGCCATGGTGAGATGGTGGACGGCAAGGAGGTTGGCGTGGGTGGTGAACATGGGCGGCGTCAGATGGCGAGAACGACGGAGAGGACGGTGATGAGGGAGGTGGCGATGACCGTGCAGATGATGCTGTAGACCACGGCGTCGGTGGTGGCGCGGCCGACGGCGGCGGCGCTGCGGCCGCATCGGATGCCGTGATAGCATCCGCAGAGTCCGTCGAGGGTCCCCAGGACCCATGCGGTGAAGAGTCCGACGAGGAAGTCGGAGACGCGGGTGGTGGTGACGAGGGTGTGGAAGTAGGCGAGCGGGGTGATCTTGAGGTGGAAGACGGCGACGGTGAGGCCGCCGAGGATGCTGACGCCGTCGGCGAAGACGCAGAGCATTGGCTGGAGGATGGACATGGCGAGGCATCGTGGGAGGACGAGGAACTGGATGGGGGGGACGCCGAGGGTCTGGAGGGCGTCGATTTCCTCGTTGACCTGCATGGTGCCGAGTTCGGCGGCGTGGGCGGCGCCAGTGCGGCCCGCCATGACGATGCCGACCATGACGGGTGCCATGAGGCGGAGCATGCCGATGCCGACAAGGCTGGCGACGTAGTTTTCGACCTGGAACCACTGGAGGGGGATGGCGCCGATGAAGGCGAGGATGAGTCCCATGAGGTAGCTGATGAGGCAGATGATGCCGAGGGCCTGCGGGCCGCAGATGAACAGCTGCTGGCGCAGGTCGTTCCAGCGCATGCGGGTGCGTGCGATGAGGAGGCTGCCGATCGCGGAGGCGACTTCTCCGGTGAATTCGGCGACATGCAGGAAGGTGTTGAATATGCTGATGCCTGCGAGGCCTGTGCGGACGAGGAAGCCGTCCTTGGCGGTGGCGGTGGCGGCGGCGTTCGATTGTCCCGCGCTCAAGGCCATGAGTTTGGCGAGGCCCTCGGGGAGGGTTTGGACATCGAGGGCGTGGCCGTTTTCCTGGAGTTTTCGGAGGAATACGAGGAGGGTGGTGTCCCAGCGCAGGAGGCGGGAGGCGTCGAAGCGGATGAGGGTGCCTGCTGGGATGGCGTCGAGGATGGGGCGCACGTCTGGCCTGGGCAGGGTCCGCAGCCAGCGGCCAGAGAGGGCGACCGTGTCAGGCGCCTGGAAGGTCGCCTGAGGCGGTTCTGTGGGAGGGGCTGGATGTTTGTCGTGCAGGAAGTCCATGCGGGGAGAGGCGGGGTCAGAACGGCCGCTGCTGTTCGCCGAGGCGTCGGCAGTTGTCGATGTGCTTTTGGAGGGTGTTGTCGAGTTGCTGGAGGCTTCTCAGGCGCGGGGCGATGACTTCGCGCAGGGGCTGGCTGACATTGGTGAGTGCGGCGAGCATCTGGCAGAGGTCCTGGTTGGTCTTGCGTGCGCGCTGGCAGAGGTTGATGGCCATCTCGATCTGGAAGCAGGAGAGCTGGTCGAGGCTGGAGCTGATGTTGGCGAGGAGCAGCGCGAGGAGCCCGAGGGTCTGGATTCCTTCGCGGCGCTTGCCATCGGGGAGGACGATGGCGTAGAGGTTGCACCAGTCGAACATCAGCTGGTAGATGCGGGAGGACATCATGCGGCCATTCTGGCTGAGGGTGCGCATGAGGGTGATTTCCTCGGGGAGGTGCCCGTCGGCCTCGGCTTCCTTGGCGGCCTCCTCCTCTTCCTCCTTGGCGTCGTCGGCGTCGGCAGGCGGCTGCGCGGCTGCGTCCGCATCCTCGATCATGGGGTCGCCAGGTGGCGGCAGGTAGCTGAACGAGGTGAGGTTCTGGAGGTAGCTGGCGGGGAATTCGCCCTTGACGGTCTTCTCGATGAGTTCGTCCCGAGCGGGCAGGAAGGCGAAACGCCCCCAGAGGTCGGCGCATCGGCGGATGAACCGATCGTTGAGGGCGGAAGCCTCCTTGCAGTCGGCTGGGTTGTTCAGGTCAAATCCAGGGAAGTCCATAGGCGGGGGATTGCAGAAAGATGAAGAGTGGCGCCAGGTTTGCGGGTTTCCGGATTTTCCGGATTTTCCGGAAGCGGGTGCTGGTTTGTTCGGCGGTCCGCCACGGCGGGACGCCGTGGCTACGGCCGCAAATGCGCCGGATTTTCCGGATTTTCCGGGGTTTCCGGATTTTCCGGAAGCGGGTGCTGGTTTGTTCGGCGGTCCGCCACGGCGGGACGCCGTGGCTACGGCCGCAAATGCGCCGGATTTTCCGGATTCTCCGGATTTTCCGGAAGCGGGTGCTGGTTTGTTCGGCGGTCCGCCACGGCGGAACGCCGTGGCTACGGCCGCAAATGCGCCGGATTTTCCGGATCTGCCGGATTTTCCGGATCTGCCGAATCTTCCGGGTCTTCCAGGTCTTCCGTGGCGCCAACAAAAAAAGCCCCCAGGCGCCGTCAGGCGGCGTCTGGGGGCGGATGCGGTCAGGTCATTCTACCTACACACCAAGGCGCAGCGTGCGGGCGAGTTCGCCGAGGCTGCGGTTGATGGTGGGCGTGTAGCCCTTGAGCGGCATGATGCGCTCGTGGATGGTGTCGAGGATCCAGCCGACCTGCGGGAAGAACTTCGATTCGAGTTCCGCGGCGGGGGAGACCCAGTTGCGGGAGCCGACCACGGCGATCGGCGCGTCGAGGTAGTCGAAGGCCAGCTGGCTGAGGGTGGCGGCGACGCCCTGCATCACGTTGCCACGCTCGACCGCCTCGCTGACGAGAACCGCCTTGCCAGTCTTCTTGACCGACTCGACCAGCTTGTCGTAGTTCAGCGGGTTGAGGGCGCGCAGGTCGATGACCTCGGCGTCCACGCCGTACTTCTCCTGGAGTTCCTTGGCCGCGTCCAGCGCCTTGTAGAGGGCGGGGCCGACGGTGATGATGGTGAGGTCCTTGCCGACCTTCTTGACATCGGGCTCGCCGATCGGAATCTCGTAGTAGCCTTCCGGCACGCCGCCCTGGTGGAACTGCTCGCCGCGCGCATAGCACTGCTGCGATTCAAGGCAGATGACGGGGTCGGTGCCGACGAGCGCGCTGTTCAGCAGGCCCTTGGCGTCGTACGGGGTCACGGGGTAGATCACCTTCAGGCCAGGGATGTGGGTGAAGATGCTCGACCAGTCCTGCGAGTGCTGCGCGCCGTACTTGAAGCCGACGGAGATGCGCACCACGACGGGCATGCGCAGCACGCCGCCAGACATCGCCTGCCACTTGGAGAGCTGGTTGAAGAGCTCGTCGCCGCAGCGGCCGATGAAGTCGCAGTACATGATCTCGGCGACCGCGCGGCCGCCCGCCAGCGCATAGCCGACCGCGGCGCCGATGATGGCGGCCTCGGAGATCGGCGAGTTGAAGAAGCGGTGGTACGGGAGCAGTTCGGTGAGGCCGCGGTAGCAGGCGTAGGCGCCGCCCCAGTCGCGGTTGTCCTCGCCGAAGGTGACCACGGTGGCGTCTTTCTGGTAGCGGTAGGTCAGGGCCTCGAAGACCGCGTCGCAGATGTTGTAGACCAGCATCTTGGAGTAGGGCTTGCCCGCCTCGTCCGCGAACCAGCGCTTCTTGCCCTGGATCTTCTGGTACTGGGCATTCTCCTTGAGCGGCTGCAGGAAGTCCTTCTCGGGATCACGGCCCGTGGTGTCGCAGTTCTCGACCTTCTTGTTGGAGAACATCACGCCCTCGATGAACATCGAATCCAGCGATTCGTAGGCGGAGACGCTCTTGTCGATGGCGAGGCAGAACATGGACTTGACCATGTCGTGCACCTGCGCGTCCAGCGCGGCGACCTCGGCCTCCGAGGCGATCTTCCCCTTCACGATCTTCTCGCGGAAGTGCGCGATCGCGTCGAAGTCCTTCCAGGTGTCCAGCTCCTCCTTGGTGCGGTAGCTGGAGGCGTCCGACGGCGAGTGGCCGCTCGTGCGGTAGGTGACGACATCCAGCAGCGCCGGGCCCTTGCCCTCCAGCAGCAGCGCCTTCTGGCGGCGGACGGTGTCGATGATCGCCAGCGGGTCATAGCCGTTGACGCGCTCGGCCCACATCTGGTCGGGATCGACGCCCGCGCCGATGCGCGCGAGCTGTCCGAAGCCCATGGTCTCGCCGAGGTAGCCCTTGTCGGAGCCGCCGGCGGTCTGGCCGCCCATGCCGTAGGCGTTGTCGGAGCAGTTGAAGAGGATCGGCAGGCCCTTGTAGCCCTTCTCCTTCCACAGGGTCTTGAACTGGCCCATCGCGGAGAACATCAGGCCTTCCCAGACCGGGCCGCAGCCGAACGACGCGTCGCCGATGTCGCACAGCACGATGCCCTTCTGGTCATTGACCAGCTTGAAGAGCG
>JAEEGL011174454.1_pt1 | contig 11840 bp, 6 predicted proteins | sample 9134231 | NCBI WGS metagenome assembly JAEEGL01 (sample SAMN16246548, study PRJNA631951) | gut metagenome | biome: gut microbiome; feature: rumen; material: fiber-attached | host: Bos | place: Iran: Karaj | collected 2018-10 | reverse complement strand
CGAACTTTTAAAGAAAGCGGAGGTCCTTATTGAGGCGCTTCCTTACATTCAGAAATTCAACAGAAAGATTATTGTTGTCAAATACGGCGGCTCGGCCATGAGCAATCCCGAGCTTCAGAGAAACGTTATCAAAGACGTAACTCTTCTTAAACTTGTAGGCTTTAAGCCCATCATCGTTCACGGCGGTGGCAAGGAAATCAGCAAATGGATTGAGAAGACCGGCAAAAAGTCCGAGTTTGTAAACGGCTTAAGAGTTACCGATGCGGAGACCATGGAAATTGCGGAAATGGTGCTTGGCAAGGTTAATAAATCCCTTGTATCCATGGTACAGGAACTGGGCGTTAAGGCCGTAGGTATCTCCGGCAAAGACGGCGGCCTCCTTAAATGCGAGAAAAAATACTCAAACGGCCAGGACATCGGATTTGTGGGAAATGTTGTGGGAGTTGATACCAAGATTTTATTGGACCTTCTTGAGAAGGATTTCCTTCCCATCGTATCCCCCATCGGTTTTGACGACGACTTTACCACATACAATATTAATGCCGATGATGCGGCATGCGCCATTGCCAAGGCTGTCAAGGCCGAGAAGCTTGCGTTCCTTACGGACGTTGAAGGAGTATACAGAGACTTCGAAGACAAGTCCACCTTTATTTCAAGACTGACTGCTTCCGAGGGCGAAGACCTTATTAACTCGGGAGTTATCGGCGGCGGTATGCTCCCCAAACTTACCAACTGCACCGATGCCATCAGAGGCGGCGTAAGCAGAGTCCACATTCTGGACGGAAGAATCGCACATTGCCTGTTACTTGAAATTTTCACAAAAGAAGGTGTAGGGACCTGTTTCCGCACCGATGACACGGAAGAGGAATAAATTATGATGAAAGAACATATCGAAGAAGCCGAGAAAGTGCTTCTTCACACATATAATCGTTATCCCGTCGTATTCGATCACGGCGACGGAGTTTATCTTTACGACGAGGAGGGCAAGGCATACCTTGACTTTGTGGCAGGTATTTCCGTTTTTGCTCTCGGCTACAATAACAAAGAATACAACGATGCGCTTAAGGCTCAGATAGACAAGATTATTCATACGTCCAATTACTACTACAATGTACCTGCTATTGAAGCTGCCCAAAAGCTTACCAAGGCTTCCGGGATGGACCGCGTTTTCTTTACCAACAGCGGCGCCGAGGCTATTGAGGGAGCTATCAAAGCAGCACGCAAGTATGCATATCTTAAGGACGGCTCAACCGACCATGAGATTATTGCCATGGAGCATTCTTTCCACGGCCGTACCATGGGCGCCCTTTCTGTTACCGGCAATCCCAAGTATCGTGAGGCTTTTGACCCCGGTATCGGACATATTAAGTTTGCTCAGATGAACGACCTTGAGAGCGTTAAAGCACTTGTTACCGACAAGACCTGCGCGATTATTTTTGAAACCGTTCAGGGCGAAGGCGGCATCTATCCCGCTACGGATGAATTTATAAAGGGTGTTCGTGCACTTTGCGATGAGAAAGACATTCTTTTGATACTTGATGAGGTTCAGTGCGGCATGGGACGTACCGGCTATATGTTTGCGTGCCAGAAGTACGGAGTTAAGCCCGACATCATGACCGTTGCCAAGGCTTTGGGTTGCGGTGTGCCCATCGGAGCCTTTCTTTTGACCGAGAAGGTGGCGTCTCATTCTCTGGTGGCCGGAGACCACGGAACCACATACGGCGGAAACCCGCTTGTAACCGCCGCTGCCAACAAAGTGCTTGAAATATTTGAGGAATCCCATATAATTAGTAATGTGCGTGAGGTGGGTACATACCTCTACGACGAACTTGAAAAGATTATGTCTTCCTGCCCTTCGATTAAGGCTCACCGCGGTGTGGGACTCATTCAGGGTCTGGAGTTTGATAAGCCTGTGGCACCCATTATTAATAAAGCTTTGGAGAAGGGTCTTGTGCTCATTAACGCAGGCGCGAATATTATACGTTTTGTTCCGCCGCTTATTATTTCCAAGGCAGATATTGACAAGATGATTGTTATTTTGAAGGAGTGCATAGGCGGGGTATAGGGTCCGCTGTCGGTCCCGATTTGAGAGGATTGTAATGTCACTTAGCAAGAGATTATTGGTCGTTGCGGTTATTGCCGCGATGATTGCAGGTATATTGTACGTCGGACGCATTAATAACCGTCTGGAAGAGGAGAATAAAGAAAATGCCTACTATAAGACTCAGACACTGTACTTTTGGTACAGCGATGAGTGCTACACGGATTTTCTTACCAATGCTGCGGTTGAATTTCATGCTGAGAATCCCGACACCCGTGTAATACCTGTGCTTGTAAGCTCTTCTGAGTATTTGCAGGCTATCAATGATGCTTCCGTATCGGGCACCAACTTCCCGGATTTGTACATTCTTTCCAACGATTCCCTTGAAAAAGCATATCTTGCCGGTCTTGCCAGCAAGGTTAAGGACTCGCAGGGTATCATCAATGACTGCTATTATCCTACCGCGGCCGTTCAGGCTGTTACCTATAACGGCAATCACGTGGGATATCCTCTTTCTTTTGAAACCACCGCCCTTATGTACAATAAGACATATCTTCAGGAATGGGTCGATAAGATTAATTCCGGTGAAGAAGCAGCAAAGGGTGAAGGTGTGGCTCTCGAAGAAATGGAGTTTTCCGAAGAAGAAGCTGAGAATTTCGAAGGCGGAGAAGGTTCTTCCGAGCAGGTGGAGGAGAGTACCGAGCCTCTTACCCTTGACAGCGTAATTCCTTCAAGCTTTGATGACCTTTATTATTTCTCCGACAAATACGAAGCTCAGGATAAGGTTAAGACACTGGTTAAGTGGGACGTTTCGGACGTTATGTACAATTACCTGTTTTTGGGAGCCTACATGCAGGTGGGCGGCGACACCGGAGACGATTCCACACTTATAGACATAGACAATGAAAAGACTCTTGAGTGCATGAAGGCCTACAAGAATCTTAACGATATTTTCTCCTTTGATTCCAACCTTGATTATGACACCACACTGAGCGGATTTTTGGAGGGCGATTCACTCTTTACAATCGTTACCACCGATGCCATAGCAAGATACCGCACACTTAATTCGGACAAGGCTGCCAAGCTCAAAGAATTAAACGACACCCTTGATGCGGAGAAGGAGAAGGTTTCCAAAGAAGCCGATGCCGAAGGCAAGGAAGAAGCAGACAAAGAAAAACTTGAATTGATTCAGAAAGAAATTGACGATATAGACCTTTACGAATACGGATTTGCCCGTGTTCCTTATGTAAGCGGAACTCTTAAATCAAGAGCACTTTCCGTAACGGATGCAATAGTGATAAACGGCTATTCCGAAGGCAAGACCGAAGCCGATAAATTTGCCGCATACCTTTCCAAGGCCTGCGCTGCAAGCGTTTATCAAAAGACCGGACGCCTTGCTGCATCTTATGACGCGGGATACGAAGAAGGCTCTCCCGAGAGACTCTTCCAGGAAGAGTACAAAGAATCCGTTCCGCTGTCCAAACTTGTAGAGGCTTCCAATCTCTGGGTTCAGTTAGAAATTGCCCTTAAGGATATCTGGACCGGCGCTGACCCCGCGGAATGCTTGAAGAAACTTTCCGACCAGATTAAGTCTCAGCTTGTTACGGAGTAAACTTAATGAAAAAAACACCTGTTAACAGACCGGCTTGTATAATTTGTCTTATATGCGGCGTCCTGCTTTCTTTGGCAGGATGCCTCTTTGCGCTTAAAACGGGGGCTTTTCGTGAAAAGAGAGACCTTTATGAGAACCCCGGCAGTCTTAATATCCTTATCGGGGACACACCCATCGGAGAGTACACCATAGTGCAAAAGAGCGGTATCAACGCCGCAGCTTCCGAACTTAAGGACTATATTTACAAAGCAACCGGCATAAAACTTAAGACTACTGTCAGCTTCGGCGGTGTAAATAAATATATTGCCATATCCAAAGAAAAAAAGCTTCGGGATTACGACTCCAAAATTTTAATTAAAGACGGAAATGTTATTATCAGGGGCATTTCCGATGAAGACTGCATTAAAGCAGTCAGAGAATTTGCCAATTTATATCTGGGGCTTTCTTTTGCGGGTGAAACAAGAGAGCATTTGCTTGCCACATCGGGTGAGAAGGTTTTGATTCCTGCGAATGTCTATGAATGCGCAGAACCCTGGATGAAGGAGCGTGAGCCCATTATCTGCCTTTGGAAGACCAATATGACCAGAGGTGCATACTACAATTATTCCACTTCGCTTAAGAGTGAGCTTTTGTCTTATTCGGACGATATGCTTTATTCTTACGTGAAGATGATGCATGACTGCGGATATACGGGCATTCAGGTTACGGATATGTGTTCGGCCTGGGCGGCTTACGGCAATTACGAGTTTGTTCACGATCGTATCAGATTTATGGCAGACGCGGCTCATTCCATGGGCATGAAATTTACCCTTTGGGTATGGGGTGCCGAGTTTACGGGCTATGGCTGGCAGGACGATACCGTAGAATATTATAAAAGCGATTCGCAGTATTATGAATATGCCAAGGACAACCCCGGCGCTGTTGCGGCCTTTGACAAGTATTACTCAATATATGCGGAGCTTGCGGACTGCTCCGACCGTGTGATAGCACATTATTTTGACCCTACGAATCTTACCAAACAGGAGGATATCGCTTTCTTTGCCGAAATGTTAAGAGACAAGTTCCGGGCGGTTAATCCTGAGGTTGATTTCGGTATTGAGAGCTTTACCAATCTTATAAATATTTATACAATGCATGACACTCTTGGCAATGACTTTACCATGTATTCCGGCGCAGACAATTCCGGCGCAATTTCCTGGGATGTTTTCAGGGGAATTACCAAGGAACTGGGTATCGGATACGGTATCTGGTCATGGAATCTTGCGGAGATGGAGATAGACCAGCTGGCGGAGATGAACGTAAACTCCCGGCTTATTAAGGACGCATATCTTAAAACCGCCGAAGCGGACGGCATTTGCAGGCCCACTTACTGGAGTGAGATGGATTCATATCATGTGGTCAATCTGTTTTCTTTGTATGTGTCGGGAAGACTGTTACAGAATCCCGAAGAGGACAGTTCCGCGGTGTTAAAAGAAGCTGCGGCTTCTGTTGTGGGAGAAGAGTACGCAGACAGACTCTGTGAAGTCCTGACACTTATTGAGGACGCCCGCACGGGAGACAGTTTTGACAGCTTTAAATGGCAGGAAGGTAACGAGGATTATATTTTCTACAGTCCCGATTACGATGCTGCGGGAATATATGCGAGAGCCGAGAAGGCGCTTTCGTATCTTAACGATATGATTGATGCCGATATTACAGGCAATACGGTTTCTTTGCCCATCAGTGTCACAGATCTTTTAAAGCTTATCAAGCCTCATGTAAAGCAGATTCAGGAGTTTGCGGAGTTCAGGATTAAATACGACGAGCTTGCGGCGAGACCTGAGGGGGCTGTAAGTGCGGAAGATGTTGCGGCCGTTTATATTCCTGTATGTGAGTACGATGTTGTTACCGGTCTTTGGGGTCAGCCCGAAGCCAGAGCCCAGTACGAACTGGTGGAGAGGCTCTGCGAGTCACGGGGCCTTGAAGTTCCCCATGACAAGGTATTTGATTATTACAGAAAGCAACGTATCTATGCCGAACTGGTTGCTTATCAGAAGAAGTCGGATGAGTGCTGTTATTTTGACAAAGAAACCTGCTTCCAGTTTGGGGCGGCCTTCAGAAAAGAAGACTGCAGACGACTTGTGGAAGAACTTGTGGAAGAGGGTATTATGTCGGAAGCTTCGGACGGAAGAGTGTATCTTACCGATTGGAAGCGCTATACCATGGATTTTTAAAAGGGGTTGCATAAACCCCTTTTTTAATATATTATTTGTAGGTCAACACAAATCCTCCGGCTTTCGGAGGTAACATGAAAAAAGTATTTCTGTTTGTTCTTTTTACTCTTGTCACCGGGCTTTGTGCCTGCGGCGGACGGGAGAAGATTTCCTACGCAGAAGAAATTTTAACGGATGAAGAGGCAGCCACCGATTTACAAAGTGAGTCGAAGGCTTCTTTTGGTGCGCAGATTTACGTCTATGTGGCGGGGTGCGTGGTGAATCCTGGAGTTTATATCATGCCTGAGGGCAGCAGGGTTTACGATGCCATAAATGCGGCGGGAGGCGTGACGGCTGAGGGAGATGAATCCCATATGAACCCTGTTTCGGTGATACGTGACGGTGACAGGGTGGTGGTGCCCATGTCTCAGGAATATTATGAGGAGTCGGGAGGAAGCGGTTCGGGGCTTATAAACATCAATCAGGCCACCGAGAGCGAACTCATGGGAATTCCCGGCATCGGCGCAGCCAAGGCCAAAGCCATAATTTCTTACAGAAACAAACACGGCGCATTTTCCCGCCCGGAAGACATTATGAAGGTTTCGGGCATTAAGGAAGGTACCTTTGAAAAAATCAAAGATTATATCGAAGCTTACTGATTTTGTGAGGGTGCGTCCGCTTTTTGTTATGGCAGTGGCGGTATTGATACTTGACTTGTGTTATGTCAACTTATTATTTCGCTGGCCGACTGTGGTTACGACGACTGATGGGAATGGAAAAGTAGCGTCGATACAGGGCAAAGTGCGGGATAAGGCTTATGATGAGGACGGCAGGCTTAAGAGTATAAATCTGGGCAATACGATTTGTTATGTTAACTTGTCCGCCAGCGAGACTGCGGAACCGCCTATCGGGGCAGTGATGCGCATTTCGGGAGACATAAAGGTAATAGACAGGCCCATGAATCCCGGTGAATTCAACAGGAGAAACTATTACGGTGCCAAAGGGATTTTTTACGAGCTGTCGGCGGACAGTACGGAGATTGTCGGGATACCGTGGGTTGGTGTTAAAGATTTCTTTTTCAGAATGAGACACAGAGTCTCCGAACGGATTATGGCTTTCTTTCCGCTGGAGGGAGGTACGGTCAATACCCTTATTTCGGCCGATAAGAGTTATCTTTCGGATGCCCGTAAGAGCTTATATTCCAGAGTGGGAGTAGGGCATTTTCTGGTAATATCGGGTCTGCATATTTCTGCTGTGGGAACTTTTATATACAGGGGACTCAGGCGAGCCGGGGCCAAGGTTTCGGCAGGCTGTATTGTGACAGTGTCCTTCCTTATCATGTACGGTCTTATGGTGGGCTTTTCGGTATCGGTGGTAAGAGCAGTCATAATGTTTCTGGTGCGGCTTCTTGCGGATGTGTTAAAGCGGGTATATGACATGATGAATGCCGTGGCCCTTGCCGCGCTTATCAATATAGTATTTAATCCGCTATGCATTATAGACACGGCGTTTATTTATTCATACGCCACTGTTCTGATAATTTCGATTTACGTGACTTTTATTGCCGTGCGGGCACGAAAGCCGAAGACAGTCGTGAAAAGAATAACAGAAGCACTTAAATTCCCCGCGGTTTTATGGCTGTTTATGCTGCCGGTTAATCTGTATCTGTCTTATGGAAGCTCCATTATGTCTGTTGTTGCCAATACTTTGCTGGCGCCTCTCTCGGTACCGATTTTGGTGTCTGCATTTCTGGGATTTGCCCTTTCTTTTACCGGACTGTCGTTTCCCACGGGACTTGCGGACTTTTTTATAGCGTTGATGCTCAGAAATTTTGATAAGTTATGTAAACTTATTGACGCGGCACGGGTATTCACTTTCAGAGGGCGACCGTCTCTTTGGAAGATGTGTATTTATTACGCTGTTCTTCTTTGGATTCTGGTTGATAAGGGCAAAACTGTCGGGAAAGTTATGAGAACAGGGTGGGTATTGGGGCTTATTCTCTTTGTGACTGTCCCGGTCAATCTTGCGGGACGCGTCACTACACTTTATGTGGGTCAGGGAGAATGCGTGGTAATTCACACGGAACGGGGCAGGGCAGTTGTATATGACTGCGGCTCCACATCCAAGAGCGGAGTGGGAGAGTACATTTTGATGCCTTATTTAAAACTGACGGGTGTCTCTGAGGTGGAAGGTATTTTTGTGTCTCACGGAGACCTTGACCATGCGGGTGAAGTGGCATATCTGTGTGAGGCGCTGCCGCGGGAGGGTATTTCCGTTAATTGCCTGTATACCCAGGACATACCCCAATCCGTGAAGAGCAGCTGTCTGCTGTCAGCGGAGAGACTGGCTTCGGGAAACGGCATACCTCTGACACACCTGTCAAGAGGACAGAAAATAACAGAAGGCAGATATTCTTTTACCTGCCTCTGGCCTGTGAAAGGACAGACTCCGGAGGATGCCAATGCAGGCTCCATGGTAATAATGGCTTCTTTTAAAGATTTTGACACACTGCTAATGGGGGATGCGACCTGTGAAACCGAGAGAATTATTAAGAAAAGTGCTATGAGAGCAGCGAAGGGGCCTATAGAAGTATTGCTGGTTTCTCATCACGGATCGAATACAGCCAGCGCCCCGGAATTCTTGCAACTGGTGCAGCCGCGAACGGCCGTAGTGTCGGCGGGGGTTAACAATCGCTACGGACACCCGCACAAAGAAGTGCTTAAACGCTTTGGAGACATATGCCCACATACGCATCTCTTAAGAACCGACCAATCCGGAGCGGTGAGCATTGAAATGCACCACAAGAATACTGTGATTTACAGATGCAGAAAGTAAATTCAGTTAATAATCCATTTCTTTGCCGATGATAACATGGTTATGTTGGAGTATCGTAAAGCTTGATGCGGCCTAGGGCGCATGGTTTTATGGGGGACTGTGGCAGATGTGGTCTGTCGAATCGGAGGCTTTATGTCAGGGGATAAGATAAAAAACAGCAAATTTTGGCCGGTGCTTAAGCCGTTTCTCGGCATAGCGGCAGCAGTCTTTATAAATATCTTTTTTAATCGTCTTATGGGTCGTTTTCATATTCCGCTTTTTATGGATAATATAGGAACTCTTTTGGCGGCAGGACTCGGAGGATATCTGCCGGGTATTATTACGGGTTACATGACCAATGTGGTCAATATGACTGCGGATATTGAAAACGTATATTACGCCAGCCTGAGCGTGCTTATAGCTGTTGCGGGTTCTTTCTTTTACAAGCGCGGCTATTTTGATAAGTTTGGAAAAGCTTTAATTACGGTTCCTGCTTTTGCGGCCATCGGCGGAGCATTGGGCTCTTTCCTGACCTATTGCATTTACGGTTTCGGAATGGGCGAGGGAATCTCGGCTCCTTTTGCCTCAAGACTTTTGGAAAAGGGCATATTTAATGTTTTTACCGCCCAGTTTGTATCCGACGTGGCAATCGACCTTGTGGACAAATTTTTGACCGTGCTGGCAGTATTTCTGATTCTTAAAGTAATTCCCACAAGAATCAAAGACTCTATGGGACTTTATGCATGGCGCCAGAACCCTATATCCAAGGATGACAGAGCCAAGATAAAGAAAGACACCATAAAAGGCATACCCCTTGGCGTAAAGATTACCATGGTTGTGGCTCTTTTCATGATTATCATAGCCTTTGTAACCACATCCATAAGCTGTATACTGTATCATTCTTTTGCAATGGAACAGCTTTCGACTCCGGGTATCACCCTTGAGACCATCAGACTTTCGGAAGTAAGCTTTCTGGCCAAGGTTCTGTCACTGTTCATAGGTTTCTTTTTAATGATACTGGCTCTTAGTGTGTGGCTTGCCAGATACTTCGTAATATACCCCATAAACGCCATGACCCTTGTGGCCGAGCGGTTTGCCTACGATACGGAGAAGGACAGAGCCAAGAGTGTCGACAGCGTTAAAAAACTTGACATCAGAACAAGAGATGAAATCGAGAACCTTTATTCAGCCATGTCTCTTATGATGGAAGAATCCGTTGAGCACATGGAATATATAAAGAAAAAGGGCGAAGAGATCTCCAAAATGCAAAACGGACTTATCAATGTCCTTGCGGATGTTGTGGAGAGCAGAGACCAAAAGACAGGTCATCACATTAAAAAGACGGCGGCCTATACCCGTTATATTTTAAAGTCCATGAAAGAAGACGGACTCCATGCAGACATCATCACGCCGGAGTATATTGAAAACGTGGCCAATTCCGCACCACTTCACGATCTTGGCAAGATAGTGGTTTCCGACATGATTCTTAACAAAAACGGAAGGCTTGACGATGCGGAATTTGAGAAGATGAAGAGTCATACCCTTGCGGGACGCGACATCATCAAAAAGACCATGGAACTGGCTCCCGACCCGGGCTACCTTGAAGAAGCGGAGAAGCTTGCCACATACCACCATGAAAAGTGGGACGGAAGCGGATACCCCATGGGAATACACGGCGGAGACATTCCGTTAAGCGCCAGGGTAATGGCTATAGCGGATGTTCTTGACGCCCTTCTTTCAAAGAGAAGTTACAAAGAACCCTATTCTTTTGAAGAAGCAGTAAGAATCATACAAGAGGGTTCGGGCAAACACTTTGACCCGGAAATCGTGGATGTTTTCATGCACCACATAGACGGAATCAAAGAGATAGCGGATTCCATGGACAAGGATCTGTAGACTTGATTAAGTTGAATAACATTTAATTATATGCCGTGATATTTTGCTCACGGCATATTTTTATGAAAAAGAACTCTATACTTATATATCTTTAGATAAGGCTTTCGTATACTTGTAGGTGTATAGGGGATAGCATCATTCAGGAGGAACATATGGATAATTTTACTTTTTACGCACCCACATATTTTGCTTTCGGTAAAGGCGAAGAGAATAAGGCCGGCAGCCTTGTTAAGAAATTCGGCGGCACAAAAGTGCTCATTCACTACGGCGGTGGCTCCGTTGTAAGAAGCGGACTTTTAGACAGAGTTAAGGCTTCTTTGACCGAAAGCGGTATTGAATTTATAGAACTCGGCGGAGTTAAGCCCAATCCCAGAAGCGGTCTGGTATACGAAGGTATAGAACTTTGCCGTAAGGAAAAGGTTGACTTTATTCTGGCGGTAGGCGGCGGCAGTACCATCGACTCATCCAAGGCCATTGCTGCAGGCGTTGTTTACGACGGTGACTTCTGGGACTACTACGAAGGCAAGCGCATTGAGGAAGCTCTTCCCGTGGGAACGGTTCTTACCATTGCGGCAGCAGGCTCCGAGGGCTCACCAGACTCTGTTATTACCAAAGAAGACGGTATGCTTAAGCGCGGTGCCGGCGGCGATGCCATCAGACCCAAGTTTTCCATTCTCAATCCCGAACTTACAGAGACCCTTCCGCCTTATCAGACTGCGGCAGGCGCTACCGATATCATCGCTCATCTTTATGAGAGATACCTTACCAATACTCCGAACGTTCAGACCACTGACAGAATGATAGAAGGCCTTATTATGGCCATGGTGGAGGAGACTCCCAAGGTTATTAAGAACCCTCACGATTATGATGCCAGAGCCAATATTATGTGGGCAGGCATGATGGCTCACAATAACTCCTGCGGTGTAGGCCGCAGCCAGGACTGGACCAGCCACGGCATAGAGCACGAGCTTTCCGCAACTTATGACTGTGCTCACGGCGCAGGTCTTGCGGTTACCATGCCCGCAGTATTTGAATATACCATGCACCATGATGTGGCAAGATTTGCTCAGATTGCCAACAGAGTATGGGGCATTCCCATGAACGAATCCAACCTTGAAGAGACTGCTTTGGCAGGTATCAAGGCACTTAAGGACTTCGTTAAGTCCATCGGCATGCCCGTTAACTTTGCAGAACTCGGAGCCAAAGAAGAAGACATTCCTCAGATGGCTCACACCTGTTGCTACGGTGACGGTTCAGGTTCCGGTAAACGCTACGGCTTTACCGT
>JAEEGL011077079.1_pt1 | contig 11840 bp, 8 predicted proteins | sample 9134231 | NCBI WGS metagenome assembly JAEEGL01 (sample SAMN16246548, study PRJNA631951) | gut metagenome | biome: gut microbiome; feature: rumen; material: fiber-attached | host: Bos | place: Iran: Karaj | collected 2018-10 | reverse complement strand
TCCATGGACAGGAAGGTGAGCCAGGAAAAAAGGATCCCGCAGTCCAGGGCGAGCCAGCTGAGGCCGGTGTCGATGCTTTTGTTGGCCAGCAGGTTCATCCCCACCACGGAGAGGACCAGCAGCGCAGCGATCAGCGGCGGAACGGGCTTCGTAAGACTGCGGAATCGGGAAATGCGTTCTTTCATGTGTGTATGCTCCTTGTTTTTTTCAGGTGGTTATCAAGAACACCTATTCAGTTTTGCGCTGCCCGGGCAGCGAGGGGTATCATACCACAGGCGGCCCGGTTTTGCAAGTGCCGTTCCTTTGCGCAGAAAAGGGGTCTCTGGTCGGAAGCGGAAACTGTTTTATCAAATTGTTACAGTTTTCGCCAAGCCGGGCTATGATTTGTAAAACAATTCTCATTATTTAGCTTTTCTTACGCTTAAATACTGGTTTAAAATCAACTTTTCATTGCAAAATATGGCGCAAAAACGCAAAAAACGGCATAAAAAAGTTATGGAAAATTTCCGAATAATGTGTGTAAACTATTTGTAACGCTATTGTAATCAGTACCGGAATCTGTTATTATTACTGTTATCAAACAATCAGAAGGAGGCTCAGCAATGAAGGCAAAGAAGAAAGCCCTGGCGCTTCTTCTGTCGCTGATCATGATCATTTCGCTGTTCAGCGGAATGACTCTGGTAAGTGCGGCGGAAGAAGCGGCAGGCGCAGCGCGATTTGCTCCCATTGACAGTCTGATCGCCGGTGCGGAGGTCATTCTTGTCACCGAGAGTGCCGGGAAATCCTATGCCCTATCCTATGATGGCGGCAGTTTCGGCGCTGTCGAGGTCACAATGGACGGCAAATACGCAACCATTGAGGAAGAGCAGGCCAAAAAAGCCGCCTGGCTCTATGACGAGGACGATTATCTGTCCATCTCCGGCGTTTACCTCTATCCCAGCAGCAGCAGGGGCCTGATGACCTACAGCGGCGGCCGTGCGATCTCCTACACGGATGGGAAGATCACCTGGTCCACCAGCGCAGGCACCGATATTCTGACCTTTGACGGCGCCGCGTTCGGCACCTCCATGGTCAACGGAGGCACTCCTGCCAACATCAAGCTCTTCACCAGAGTCGGCTATGCCAAGCAGGTCAGTGCTTTCAAAGAAGGCAAGGAATACGCCATCGTTACCAAGAGCAACGGTAAGTATTATGCTTTCGGCGCCACTGCCGCCAACACGTTCATCTCCAAGGAAATGGACGTCAACGCCGACGGGGATCTCATCTATTCCGTGGATGACGACACCGTCTTCTGGCGCTTTGAAGGCGACACCCTCAAGAATGCCGGTCTTGAGAATGCCGGCGACGAAAAGCCGTACCTCTATCCCGGCAGCGGCGGTCTGATGACCTATGGCAGCGGCCGTGGAGTGTACTATAAGGACGGTGTATTCTACTGGATCACCAGTGCCGGTACCGGCTACCTGACCTTTGACGGCACGAAGTTCGGTTATGTCAACGGCGCTCCCGACGCCGCAGCGGAGATCATGCTTTTCGAGCGCGACGCTGCTGTCAAGGAAGAAGAGCCCGATCCGATCCCCAAGGAATACGAACAGCCTGACGCGATCATAAAAACCGCAAAGAAGAATGCCGACGGTTCCATCACCCTGGGCTTCACCTCCGACGTCCACTATGACGGCGTGAATATGAACCTGAAGACCTGGCTGGAAGCCTCCGGCATCGAGTACATCGACACCTTCGGCATGTGCGGCGACATGGGCTCCGCTTATGCCTCCAATGCCAATGACTTCTGGACCTGGGCAGGCGCAGTCATGGACTACATGACCTCCCTGGAGGACAGCGGTGTGGTCGGCGACGCGGTCTATACCCACGGCAACCACGAATGGATGGCTTCCGCGGGCGGCGACTATTCCAACAGCTACTACGAGTATGACGCTGCCAAGAAGCTGAAGCAGGTGGGCGAGCTGGTCGTGACCGACGACTACATCGTCTATGCCTTCGGCGCCGGCGAAGTCGCCATCAACAACACCTATGACTACAACACCCACGACATCGACACCCTGCGGGAATACCTGAAGACCGCGCCTACCGACAGGCCCATCTTCATTCTGACCCACTTCCCGCTGCACCGCTGGGAGAGCCGCACCGTGCGGCGCGCCCAGATGGTGGTGGACGCCCTGAACAGCAATCCGGATCTGAACCTGATCGTCCTCTGGGGCCACAACCACTCCAACTATGACGAATACTACTATCAGCCGCAGTTCCCCGGCGCTGAAATTCAGATCGACACCAAGGGCACCAAGTGCAAGATCAACTTCACCTATATTGCCGCGGGCTGCACCGCCGACGTGGAATACAGCAGTCCCAGCGCCGGCTCCGCCAGCGTCATGAACAAAGGACTTATCGCCACCATCAACAAGGATGGCAGCATCAGCTACGAATACTACACCATAGACGGCTACCAGATGCATATCAAAACCCCGTGGCTGGTGCGCTTCCGCACGGGTGTCGACCAGTACGAGGTCTTCAACACCCAGTATGTGGCTGACGGCGAAACCGCCAAGGAGCTGACCGCTCCCACCATGAACGGCTATGAATTCGTTGGCTGGTTCACCCGGAAGAACGGTGCGGAGGTGGAGTTTGATTTCTCCGAGCCCATCACCAACAACACCCTGGTCACCGCCAAATACGAAAAGATCGTTCTGCCGGTCACCCCGGCGGCCAAGCGGGATCCCAACTACGTCTATGTGACCATCCAGGACAGCCAGGCTACCGCCATCGGCAAGAGCGGCACGCCCATCGCCATGTATCCCGTGCCCTATACGGAGGGCATGACCGTGGGCGACGCCTTCATCAAGGTCCATGAGCTGGAGTATCCGGAGGGCACGGCCGGCGTCGAGACCTACGACACCACCTATGGCTTCTGGTCCTTCAAGAAGCTGTGGGGCCATGAACCCGCCAACGGCTCCCTGGCTTTCGACTATGAAGAGGCGAAGTGCTACATCGACGTCCAGGCTGAAGCCACGCCCGGCCACTGCTACTATGCCCTGGGCTATGATGAATCCTCCACCTGGATCTCCACCAGCTTCATGAATTCCCCCAGCGTGGAAGTGGAGAAGGGTGAGACCGTGACCATGGCCGCCATGACCTTCGCCATGGACAACTCCTACAACTATGCGGCGGAAGGCATGCCCGGTATCGTCTACTGCGGCACCAGCTTTGACGATCTGGCCGTGGTGGGCGAGACCGACGACGGCTACTTTGAGCTCACCTTCGACGAGGTCGGCGAGTATATCGCCGTGGTCAAGGGCACCAAGGGCGACGCCGTGGGCTTCATTTCCGTGACGAACCCGGTCACCTATCGCCTCACCGATACCCTGGAAGCCGATGTTGAGGCCATTCTCGTCGTGGAATACGACGGCAAGTTCTACGCCATGAACTTCCCTGCGGAAGCCGGGAAGTACTCCGCGCCTGTCGGTCTGGAAGTCACCGTGAACGGCGAGCTCGTGATGGATGCTCCCGACAGTGCCATCTGGACGCTCAGCGCGGACAATGATCTGCAGAACAAGGGCAAGGAGGACGTCTTCATCTATGCCGGTTCCTCCGGACTGATGACCTACACCTCCGGCCGCTCCTTCCTTTACGACCCCGAGACCAAGCACATCCAGATGCATCACAAGTACTGGCTGGTCTTCAACGGCACCAGCTTCACCCAGAGCGAGGACGAAGCCGACGCGACTGCATTCGATATCTATGGTTTCAGCCATCTGAAGGCCTTTACCATCACCTTTGAATCCGGTGTGGAGGACGTCGAAGGCCTGACCGGCACCAAGCTCGAGGGCACCCCCTATGAGATCACCGAGAAGCTGAGCCGCGAAGGCTACACCTTCAAGGGCTGGAACACGGCTTCCGACGGCAGCGGCACTGCCTACGCCGTGGGCGGCACCATTGAGGAAGACGCCGACCTGATCCTCTACGCACAGTGGAAGAAGCAGTCCAGCGGCGGCAGCAGCAGCGGCGGCAAGGAGAACTCCGGCACCTTCAAGATCACCATTTCCGACACTGAGCACGGCACCGTGACCGCCAACAAGAAGTCTGCGGACAAGGGCGACAAGGTGAAGCTCACTGTCAAGGCCGATAAGGGCTGGACGCTGGATACCCTCAAGGTCGTTACGTCCAAGGGCAAGGAAGTGGAGCTGACCGCCGGCGACGGCGATACCTGGAGCTTCAAGATGCCCGGCTACAACGTGACGGTTACCGCCACCTTCAAGCGGCTGAACCCCTATGTTGACGTGGACGAGGACGACTACTTCTTTGACGCGGTGATGTGGGCCCACTACGCGGATCCCCAGGTCACCAACGGCATGGATGAGACCCACTTTGGCCCCGACACCACGGCGACCCGTGCGCACATCGTCACTTTCCTGTGGCGTGCGAAGGGCTGCCAGGAGCCCAAGGGGACCAACAACCCCTTCGTCGACGTGAAGGAATCCGATTACTTCTATAAGGCAGTCCTGTGGGCTGTGGAACAGGGCATCGTGAAGGGTACGGATGAGACCCACTTCACCCCCGCGCAGACCTGCTCCACCGCGCACATCGTGACGATGCTCTACCGTGCCCTTGGGGCCGGTACCGACGGCTGGTATAAGGAAGCCGGTTCCTGGGCGAAGAAGCTCGGCCTGCTGGAGGACACGGGGCTGACCGTGGCCACCGATGTCGACTGCCCCCGCGCCGCCATCGTGACCTTCCTCTACCGGGCGCTGGCGGAAAAGTAAGATAACCGACGGGAAGCCGGTCACCCGTAAATATATGACCGGCTTCCCCCCTGCCGAGCATACGGCTGCGTATGCGCCGGTTCAATTCCATGAGCAAAAGACTCGTACGAGCCATCCGGCCCGTACGAGTCTTTGTCTCGATATATAATTGACTTTTCTGCGCAACGATATTATAATAATCGCACAAAAATCAGGATTGCACACGGTGTATTGTAGGCGATTTCACGAATCCGCCGCTCTGTCCGAAGGATTCGCGGCTTGCCTTCAAACCTGCGGCAAACCGCTGATCCAGACTAACGTATGAGAGGAGCGAATCCCCGTGCTTACGAAACGCCAGAATCTTTTGGAGACCATCCACGGCGGTCATCCGGACCGCTTTGTGAATCAGTATGAGCCTTTTGCCATCATCATGGGATCCCCCTTCGGCAACCGCAATCCCAACCCCAAGCTGGGTGAAATGAACGTGGTGAATGCCTGGGGCGTCACCAAGTCCTACCCCGTCGGCACCCCCGGTCCCTTCCCCGTCCACACGCCTGATAAGATCGTCATCAAGGACATTGAGCACTGGAAAGACTATGTGAAGGTGCCCCGTGTCGTCTATGACGCTGAGGAATGGGAACCCTTCATCGCCATGGCCGAAGCGGTGGACCGTAAGGAACAGTTCGTCACTCCTTTCTTCGCTCCCGGCGTATTTGAACAGTGCCACTATCTGCTGGAGATCCAGAACTGCCTGATTGACTTCTATGAGTACCCCGATGAGATGCACGAGATCATCGATATGATTACCCAGTTTGAGCTGGATTACGCCGCCGAGCTCTGCAAATACGTGAAGCCCGACGCTATGTTCCATCATGATGACTGGGGCAGCCAGACCTCCACCTTCATGGCTCCGGATATGTGGCGGGAGTTCATTAAGCCCGCCTATGAGAAGATTTATGGCTACTACAAATCCCACGGTGTGGAAGTGATCGTGCATCACTCTGACTCCTATGCTGCCACTCTGGTGGAGGACATGATCGACATCGGCATCGACATCTGGCAGGGGGTCATGACCACCAACAACGTACCCGAGCTGATCAAGAAGTACGGCGGCCGCATCAGCTTCATGGGCGGCATCGACTCCGCCACCGTGGACTACGAGGGCTGGACCGATGAGGTGGTAGCGGCCCAGGTGCGCCGGGCCTGCACCGAGTGCGGCAAGCTCTATTTCATCCCCAACGCCTCTCAGGGCCTGCCCGTAAGCACCTTCCCCGGTGTCTATGAGGCTCTGTCGAGAGAAATCGACAATATGAGCGCCGAAATGTTCTAAGGGTGTTTTCACTGTCCGGGGCGGTCTGGCCGCTCCGGACAGTCATTTGAAAAAAGTGAAAAAAGCCGGAAAAAACCCTTGCAATTTCTGTGAATATGCGGTATAGTACATAGGCTGTTATGAATGAATAGCAAATGCGCCATTAGCTCAGCTGGATAGAGCGTCTGGCTACGGACCAGAAGGCCGGGGGTTCGAATCCCTCATGGCGTGCCAAATACGGCGACAACCCATTCGGGTTGTCGCCGTATTTGCGTTTCCGCACCCAGAGGGAGTCGAAGTTTATGCCCCGGAGGGGTAAATCCCTCATGGCGTGCCAAAACCCCACCGATTTCCTTGTGATTTCGGTGGGGTTTTTGTCTTTTTCTTAGCTTGTACACTTTCAGGGGTCTGCTTGAGTTCAACAATAATTCAACTTGCTCCGAAAGTTAACTATTCAGGCGTGTTTCAGAAACGCTTCGCTCAGAATGTCAGCGGACTATTGCTCTGCGTCCTGAATCAGATGGGCATATACGTCCAGTGTTGTAGACGTTCGGGAATGTCGTAGCTTCTTTGCCGTGGAGGTCACGTCCAGTCCGCCGAAAATCAAAGCCGACGCTGCTGAGTGGCGGAGCATATGGGGATGGATCGGGCGGAAGCCGCGGCGCTTTGAAGGCTTCTTCCTCTGCTACGACTTCTTCATGTCCTTCCCCAGGGCTTCGACACGGTCATCGGCGAGGGTGGGGCCAGTCTCTCCGGGGGCGAGCAGCAGCGGATTTCCATCGCCCGCTGCATCCTCAAGGACGCCCCCATCGTCATTCTGGACGAGGCCACCGCCAGCGTGGACGCAGATAATGAGAGCCATATTCAGGCCGCCATATCCGAGCTGGTGCGGGGCAAGACCCTGCTGGTCATCGCCCACCGACTGAACACCATCGAAAGCGCCGATCAGATCCTGGTGGTGCGGAATGGACGGATCGCCGAAAAGGGCAGGCGCGAGGAGCTCATGCAGGCTGGCGGCGTCTATCATGCCATGGTCACCAAGCGCAGCGAGATCCGGGGTTTCCATCGCTGAATTTCGCCGAAAGGATGCAACACCCTCTGATTCTCGGCGCGCATTTTGCTTGCATCATGTGCCGTCATGTTGCCCGAAAACCTTGGCCAATAAGCGAGCCAGCAAAGGCGCTGGCGAAGTATGGCGCAAATCTGGCCGCAAAGCACGAAATGGCTTTATTAGCTGCGGGAGTGCCGAAAAATGACCCTTGCTGTTCCAGATCAAGAACAGCAAGGGAGGATCCAATCCGTACCGAGGGGCGGGATGCCTTCCGTTATTCCGCTTCCGTTGCCGCGTCTGCCCCGATGATGCCGCCCGGTATCTGTTACCGCTTTGCCGCGGCCTGTGGCTGGAGGCTCAGGGCAAGCAGCGACTCCACCAGCTCGCGTTTTTCATTGAGTACGCAGCCGCCTGCATGTTCCTCCAGCAGATGTCCGTTATCCCGAAGCGCCCGAAACAGCCCGGAGTTCAGGGCTTCTTTCAGGGAAGATTCCTTGACATTGGTATCCGAGTAGGGCGAAAACGGGCAAGGCTCCGCGCCGCCGTGAGAATTGATATGGAAGAACCCGCGGCCCGCCGCCACGCAGCCGCCGGAGCTTTTTTCATCGCCGGGAAAAGAGACGTAGACCATCTCCGGAAGCTCCTGCCGCATGCGTTTGAGTTCCGCTTTCAGGTATTCCCGCTCCGCGTCCCCCGGCGCCAGTTCTCTGCTCTCCTCTGTCACGGGGACGAATTCCACATAGATCACCGCCTTGCAGCCCCGGCCGGAAAGTTCCTTCAAAAAGGCTTCCGAGGTGACTTCCCGGATATTCTGCGTCGTCACGGTGACGGAAGCCCCGAAAATAAGCCCTCTGGCATACAGCTTGTCCATATTCCGGATGAGCAGCTCGTAGATCCCTCTCCCACGCCGGGAATCGGTGTTTTCCTTTCCGCCCTCGATGCTCATGATCGGCACAAGATTGCGGCATTTATCGAAAAGCTCCAGGTACGTTTCATCGAGAAAAGTGCCGTTGGTGAATATGGGAAACAGAATATTCTGTCGCTTGCCGGCGGCCTTGATGATGTCCTGCCGCAGCATCGGCTCGCCGCCTGCCAGCAGGATGAAGCTGATGCCCAGCTCATCCGCCTCGCTGAAGATCCTCAGCCACTCACTGTCCGTCAGCTGCGCCGTCGGTTGGGCATCCACCGTCTCATGATTGCAGCGGGAATAGCAGCCGGCACAATGAAGGTTGCACTGGCTGGTGATGCTGGCAATCAGGAAGGAGGGAATATGCTGCCCCTGCGCCTCGGCAGCCTTTCGCTTTTGGGAAGCAGCGGCGGAGGCGGCGGCGAATTTCAGCATAAAGGCGCTTTCCCTGGGATTCTTCAGCGTCGCCTTAACCACATCCGCCATGAAACGTTCGATTCCCTTGGACAGGTATTCCTGCAGATCAAGGCTTTCTTTCATCAGTTTTCCTTTCCCGCATTCATAATTCTCTGCAAATCCTCTGCATCTGATCGGCGCGCCCGAAAAGCAACCGTATGATTCACCCTGTCCGCAGGCGATGGTACGTTCAGTCCCCGCTGGGCACCGCCACACTGGGGGAATGAGAAACTCACATGACCTGCCCAAGCACCGCTCGGCGGCTCCTGCGGCGATGGGACAGCTGTATTCTTCATTTTCCGCCGCGCCTCTGTTTACAGATCAGCATATAGATCCCCCAGGAACCCAGGATGATCACGCCCAGGTAAATGAGGATCTCCGGCAGGATGCCCAGGGAGACTGCGATCTGATGGAAAATGGGCTGGGTGGTCGGGTGGTAGGGGGTGATATTGAACATATTGGCCACCGGCAGCCGGTCCCCCCAGAAGGTATGACAGAGGACGTTGACGACCTCCGAAACCGCGGCTGTGACCAAAAAGATGACCAGCGCCGGAAAGAAAGGCGCTCTCTTTTCCCGCTTGGCAAGGATACAGCCGGCGGCGATGCTCTCCACCACCATGACGAAATGATAAGTGAAGCTGTGGCAGAACAGGGCGATCTGGGGCCGCAGCATGTCGCCGGGCACCAGCAGGGCGACGGCTGCCGCCAGGAGGGAAAAGCTGCTCAGGAACACCAGCAGCGCATCCCTCGCCTTTCCCCGCAGGAAGGGGACCGGGAAGGAAGCGTACATGGCGATGCTGCACAGCTGCCAGGGGAAGAACCAGGTGGCTCCGTTGGGATAGACGTAGCGGCGGACGAACCACTGTTTGCCGATCTCCGCCAGGAGCATCAGCGCGCCCAGGATGCCGATGAGCTTTGCGAGCTTGTCCTCCGGCTGCTTCCGCAGGAGGAACACCAGCCCGGCGGAGAGCAGGACGACCGCGGCCAGGATCGCCAGGTGGACGGCTCCGAACTGCGTGGGTATGACGGCAAACATCTTATCCATGCTTGAACCCTCCGCTGTTTTTGCTGCTCCTCCCCTTCTCCCGGCGCATGGTATAGAACACATACTGTTGTATGATGCCCGCATCCCCGCCGTAGAGGCTGAAGGGCTCGCAGCCGCCGCATTCCTCCCGGATGGCCCTGTCGATCCAGACGTCCACCGGTACCCGGCGCAGCCGTCCGTAGCCGAAAAGGCAGACGCATTCCGCCACCTTCTTCCCCACGCCCCGCACCGCCTGAAGCGCACGGAACAGGGCTTCGTCCTCCAGCTGCCCCAGGGCGGCAAGGTCCAGCGTTCCCTCGCTCACCTGCCGGACGGCATCCAGCACATAGGGGGCCCGGTAACCCAGGGCGCAGGCGCGCAGTTCCTCCGCCGTCACCGCTGCCATATCTTCCGGCGCAGGAAAGGCAAAGAGCGTTTCCCGCTCCGTTTCCACCGCCCTGCCCCAGCGGGCGGCCAGCGTCTCCACAGCAGAGGCTATGGCGGGGATGCTCTTGCGCTGGGAGATGATGAAGGTGAGCAGCATCTCCCAGGGGTCCTGCCGGAGGATCCGCAGGCCCGCGCCGGTTTCCATGGCTGCGTCCACGAAGGGGTTCTTCCCTCCGGCGCGGCGGCGCAGGGCCGCGTAATCCCGCGTCAGGTCGAAATAGGGCGTCCAGAGAGAATCCCACGTTTCCGGGGTGCAGGAGGCTTCATACCGCCCCTTCCCCAGGCTGCGCAGATAGACCGCACTGATGCCGGTCATAAAGCGGTAAACCCCGTCGGGAAAGCGGCGGACCCGGAAGCACTGGCCGCTCTCCATGATCTTCTCCATGGAAAAATCATCGGATATGGTCACTTCCACGCCCCCTGCCCCCTTTCAAAAAGCTCGGGCGCTTCCGTTCGGAAGCGCCCGTCGGTTTATTTACGGCTTCCCAGGGTGAATTTCGGTTCTGTCCCCTTGATGAGCCGCTTCAGGTTTTCCCGGTGCATGAAAATCACGAACACGGTGATGAAGCAGCCCAAGGCCACCGCATACCAGGGGAAACAGCCCATGGCCAGCATCCCCAGCGGATAGGCAACCGCCGCAGTCATGCTGCATACGGAGACCCGCTTTGACAGCAGGAAGGTCAGGAAAAACACGGCCACCAGGATCAAAAAGAATCGCCAGTCCAGAAACAGGCCGATGGCGGCGCTGACAGAGACCGCCTTGCCGCCCTTGAAGCCGAAGTATACGGGGAAGCAGTGGCCCAACAGGCAGCCGAAAGCGGCAATGACTGTCCCGGGCTCCCCTGTGATCAAGGAACCAAGGTACATGGCCAGGGCGGTTTTCACCCCATCGCCCACCAACGTCGCCAGGCCGACCCATATCCCGTAGACCCGCGCTACGTTGGTCGCCCCGGCATTGCCGCTGCCCTGCTTTCGGATGTCGCCCTTGCTCAGGTGCCGCGTCAGCAACACCGCCACACTGACCGATCCCAGCAGGTAGCCCGCAAGAAGGGCCGGAATCAGCTTCCACCAGTTCATCACGCTTTGTGATCCACCTCGTACATGTACTTGATGAGCTTCATTGCCATGCAGGTATAGCCGTATTCATTGTCATACCAGGCAAAAAGCTTCATGAATTTCTCATCGACCGCCAGGCCGACATTGGCGTCAAAAATGCCGCCGACGCTGATGCCCGTAAAATCCGTGGAAACCAGAGGCTCATCCGTGTAGCCGAAGTATTCCTTCATTTCATTCTCGGACGCCCGCTTGATTTCGGCGCAGACCTCCGCATAGGTGGCGGGCTTCTCCAGATTCACCACCAGGTCCACCATGGACACGTCCAGAGTAGGCACGCGGAGGGCGACACCTGTGAGCTTCCCGTTCAGCTCAGGCAGCACCTTGCCCACGGCCTTGGCGGCGCCGGTGGAGGTGGGGATGATGTTGGCGGCAGAGGCACGGCCCATGCGCCAGTCGTCCTTGGGCGGTTTGCCGTCCACCGTATTCTGGGAGGTAGTGGTGGAATGTACCGTAGTCATGACGCCGTTGCGGATGCCGTAGGCGTCGTGCACGATCTTCACCAGGGGGGCCAGGCAGTTGGTGGTGCAGGAGGCATTGGACACGATGTTCATGTCGGACTTGTAGGTCAAATGGTTCACGCCCATGACGAAGGTGGGCGCTTCATCGGAAGGCGCGGTGACGATGACTTTTTTGGCGCCGCCCAGGAGATGCTTGGAGGCATCCTTCACTTTTTTGAATTTGCCGGTGGATTCAATGATGTACTCGGCGCCGGTTTCCGCCCAGGGGATCTCCGAAGGATCGTTGCAGTTGTAGACCCGGATCTCCTCCCCGTCAACGAT
>JAEEGL010693005.1_pt1 | contig 11840 bp, 9 predicted proteins | sample 9134231 | NCBI WGS metagenome assembly JAEEGL01 (sample SAMN16246548, study PRJNA631951) | gut metagenome | biome: gut microbiome; feature: rumen; material: fiber-attached | host: Bos | place: Iran: Karaj | collected 2018-10 | reverse complement strand
GTTCTTCATCTCCTTCATAAGAGCACTGATCTTTCCACTCTTATTGTCCAAAAAGCTCTTTCTCATCTCATAAACAAGCTTGGAGCGATCAAGCTTCTCGGAATTTGCCTTGATCTCTGCACGAATTGCTTCAATTTGCTGACGTAATGCGCTGTTTTCCAAATTTCCTTCCTCCTAAAAAGTTAAATAAAAAGCCCCTTGCATAGCTATTATGCTATACAAGGGACGAATAATTATCTATATCCGCGGTACCACCCATGTTCTCATGAATACTGCCCGGGAAAGCCCCGATATTCATGAACTCTCTTTTGTCTTGACGTAGACTCACGTTCTGCACTACAAGCTCTTTATAAAGCCTTCACGCAAACTGCTCCGGTGCGAAAGTTCCGTATACAGCCGTTGCTACCAGGGCTTACAGCCCATGACCCTGATTCTCTAAATAGACAGCCGTAACATCTTCGGCAATAGCCGACACCATCAATGCATTTCAGTTACCTATTGTATTGTCTGCAAAGGATTTTGTCAATCGATTCTCTTAGGTCCCCAGAAGAACAAAGCTACTGTTCCCGGGCCTGTGTGGCTTCCGATTGTGGTTCCGATGCTGAAAATCTTGACCCTGCCCTTTAACTTAGGGAATCTCTCCTCAATCAGATCAGCTACTGCCCTTGCTTCCTCGTAGCAGTCGGAATTGGAGATATAGCATTCTCCGTCGTAATCCTTGCCTCCGATGGCAAGCTCTTCCATCTTGGCAACCTGTGCCTTTATGGCAGCGTTTATTCCGCGAAGCTTGGAACGAACAATAAGTCTTCCCTGGAAATCCACGTTAAGAAGCGGACAAATCTTAAGTGCTCCGCCTATGATGCCGGCAGCCTTTGATACTCTTCCGCCTCTTACAAGGTAAGTAAGATCTGATACAAAGAACCAGTGCTGGCACTCAAGCCTGTGCTCTATAACCCATTCATAAAGCTGGTCGATACCCATTCCGCCATCGCGAAGATCCGCAAGCTTGTCCATTAAAAGTCCATATCCTGCAGAAGCCGCTAAAGAATCTACTACGTATAGCTTCCTCTCAGGATACTTATCCCTAAGCTGATCTCTTGCTATGGTAGCGGAATTGAGCGTTCCGGAAATACCGGAGCTTAAAGTCAGGTGAAGAATATCCTTTCCCTGCTTAAGTATAGATTCAAAATAATCAACATATTCCCCAACACTAACCTGAGAAGTCTTGGTCATAGCGCCCTTGGCCATATCTGCGTAGAAATCCTTAAATGGATAAGAAAAACCCAGGTCATCCGGATAATCTTTTCCATCCACTTCAAAATGGAAGCAGACATAACTGATATCCCTCTTCTTAAAATGTTCTGCTGTAAGGTCAGCAGTTGAGCAACAGCTTATTACATAATCCATTCTACTTATCCCTCCGAAAAAAACATCATGTCTATAATACCATTTTTTGCAGATTTTTTATATAATTATTTGGGAAAGGATTAAATTGCAATGAATATATTCAACGTTTTAGAGCTTGAAATATCAGAAAAAGACCATGTAATACTCTCGGCAGACCAGGGTGTTTATGACACTTTAAAGACCGGAGATCTTGGAGTTTTTGACGATTACATTGATGAATCATATATACGCAGATACCAAAAAGGCCTTGAAGAAGCCGATGGAAACTGGTTTACTGCAGGAGTATTGACAGACAAAGGAACCAGACTGTACTGTCTCAAAGCCATCAAAAAGAAAAATACAGGATCCATCAGGATTACCTTTGCCAGCATTGATGATCTTCTTGACAATCACAGCTATCTGGTTGATACAGTTGCAGCCTATAAGGCTGAACTTGAGTTGTACGATGATGTGTTTTTTGAATACGACCCTGAAGCTCAGACAATCCTTTTGGCCAACACTCAGCTTGCAGATTTTGATGCCGGATTATACACGATGGATGATATTGAGTCCCTTCTGTGCAGCAGAGTAAGTAAGAGCAAAAGGGACTCTATCAGAAGCTTTATAGGTCAGCTCAAATCCAAGACCGGACGCAGCACTACACGTATCGAGGCCAATCTTTTAAATGATGACCCCAATATCACCGCTACGATACTAAATGCTCGATATGTTTTTACCCCCAGCAGGCAGGACCGGATTCTGGGCCACATCCATCCGGAGCTGAAGCGCGGAGCTGTTCAGGCATCATCCCTGAAAAGAGATTCTCTTACAGGGCTTTTGGACAAGGCAGATATCATGCGTATTGCCCGAGACAGGATTGATGAAAGACATCTGGAAGGCACTTCTTTAGCCATAATTGATATTGATTTCTTTAAAAATATCAACGATACCTACGGTCATCAGTTTGGCGACACCGTGATCAGAAGAATTGCTGATATCGTATCTTCCGAAGTAGGCAGCGCGGGTATTGCAGGACGTTTTGGCGGAGACGAATTCCTTGTTGTCTTCTACAATATAACCGAAGAAGAAATGATAAGAAACCACTTCAGAGCTATAAGAGATAAGGTGAGAACAGCATTTGAAGGCAGCGTCATTGATGACAGGACTCCCCTTACTCTATCCATAGGATCAGCCTCCTATTCCACGGATGCTGACAATTATGATGATCTTTTCCTTCTGGCCGATCAGTGTCTGTATATTGCAAAAGACAAAGGCAGAAATCGCTACGTTATCTATAACAGCAGCAAACACGGCACTTTAGAAGCCATTAAACAGAAAGAAATGACCAAAAAGAAATTCAACGAACGTGGGGACTTGTCATACGGTGAGATGATAGTTAAAATGTTTGATGTTGTGCATAACGAAGTCGGAACAACCCCTCAGCTTCTGATGGATGAGTTTGCCCTCGCTTTCCACCTCCAGAGGATGAGCCTTTTGGTGGGAACACCCTTCAGGCTAAAGTATGCCACAGGTTCAGATGTCATCCCGGGTCTTTCTTCACCGGATGTTCTCCTGGGAGTGCTTAACTCAGATATAAAAGAGAAGTACCTGGCCGGCAGGAACTTTCTGGTGGTGAACAGACTTGATTCTCTCCCGCCCCAGGCAGGCGCCATTAAGACTTTCCTGAAAGAAATCGGTGTACTCTCCTATGTCCTTATGCGATTCTGGGACAAGGACCAAAATGAGTGCTTCATCATTTTCTCAAGTGTCGGCAAGGCCACTCAATGGAATGAGACTCATTTTATGTATTACAGAGCATTTTCGGACCTGATGTCCAGACTCTCGTTAAAAGATATTTAAGTAATAGGTAGGTTTTTTTATGAATTCAATTATCTGGCTCATAGCCAACAGCATCATGCTGGGAGTAGGGCTTGCAATGGATGCTTTTTCAGTATCCCTTGCCAACGGTTTTGCTGAGCCTTCCATGAAAAAGGGCAGGATGCTGTATATTTCCGGCATCTACGCATTATTCCAATTCGCCATGCCCGTAATTGGCTGGGCACTGGTACATGAAGCCGTAAGCTTTTTTACCGGCTTTCAAAGGTTTATACCCTGGATTGCCCTTATTTTACTGGCTTTCATTGGCGGAAAGATGTTAATGGAAGGCCTGCAGTCCAAAAAGTGTAAGAATGGTCTGGACTGTGACAATTGTCCCAATAAAGGCTGTGATATAAAGGAAGATGTTCAGACAGGCGGGATTACCACCAAGGTGCTGATGGTCCAGGGAATAGCCACATCAATAGATGCTCTTTCCGTAGGCTTCACCATTTCCGAATACGATCTTTTGATGACTTTAGCCTCAGGCTTTATCATCGGTCTTGTAACCTACATAATTTGCTTTATCGGTCTTAAACTGGGAGTTAAATTCGGGACTAAGCTTGCAGGAAACGCCAAGATAATAGGCGGCCTTATCCTTATCGGAATAGGAATTGAGATCTTCATAAAGGGGATGCTTGGAATCTGAATCCCTCACAAAAAGAAAATGCGCTGACATGATAATTCATGCCAGCGCTTATTATTTGCTCTAATCAGATCAATGATCCTTAAGAAGTGGTGTGTTCTTATCTGTTGTATCTGTAATGGTGCCCTCTGCTTCCTTCTTAAGAACTGTCTTCAGCTCATCCATGAAGGTATTTACATCCTTGAACTCTCTGTAAACAGAAGCAAATCTTACATATGCAACAGGATCCAGATTCTTCATCTTGTCCATTACTATCTCACCGATAGCACGGCTGGGGATCTCCTTCTGCTCCATATTGAATACTTCAGTCTCAACAGCATCAACAATCTTGGTGATCTGCTCAGCACTTACAGGTCTCTTATGGCACGCTCTGAATACACCTGCCTCAATCTTTGCACGGTCATAAGGCTCTCTCACATCGCCCTTCTTGATTACAATAAGAGGAATGGTCTCAACCTTCTCATAGGTCGTAAACCTCTTGCCACATGAATCACATACTCTTCTGCGCCTGATGGAAGTATTCTCGTCAGCAGGCCTTGAATCAATAACTCTAGTGTCATCTTTACCGCAAAATGGGCATTTCATAGTTTTCCTCCAGATTATTGTGTAATTCGTCCACAGTATGTTGTGTGGCTAAGTTTTCACTCTACAAATTATTGTATCATTGATTTTCGCATTTTTCCACACTAATTACAGTTTTTTTCGGCTATTTTTAAGCGCTTTTTACATAAAAAACCCTCCGCAAAAAGCGGAGGGCATTTAGTCCGTTACATTACTTTCTCTGAAGGAAATCAGGAATCTTGAGAGACTTAGGCTCTACAGTACTCTTGATCTCTGAAGGTCTGTTAAGTGTAAGTGGTCTTGTTGCAGATGATGTTGCAGGAGCAGGTGCTGCAGCTGCCTCGCCATCAACCTTAGCCACTGGAGTTATTGGACGGATTGGAGTGATAGGAGTAACAACCGGCTGAACAGGAGTTACAGGTGTAACTGGTGTAACTACAGTCTCTGCCACCGGAGTAGCCTTAGGCGCTGTCTGAGCCTGTGCCTGTGCATTAGCCTGTGCAACTGCTGCGTTGTTATTTGACTTATCCTCAATTCCTGTAGCAATAACTGTTACAGTACATGTATCTGTCTTGCTCTCGTCATACATTGCACCGAAGATAACATTTACATCATCTCCTGCCAGCTGACGAACATACTCTGATGCATCGGAAGCATCTGTAAGAGTGATATCACCGGAGATGTTGATGATAACATCTGTAGCTCCGTTGACCTTAGTCTCAAGAAGAGGTGACTCAACAGCCATCTTTACAGCGTCTGTTGCCTTGTCATCGCCCTTTCCACTACCGATACCGATATGAGCAATACCTTTTTCCTTCATAACAGTTGAAACATCAGCAAAGTCAAGGTTGATAACTGCAGGAACATTGATAAGATCAGTGATTCCCTGTACAGCCTGCTGAAGTACTTCATCTGCCTTCTTGAGAGCGTCAGGCATTGTAGTACGTCTGTCAACTATCTGAAGAAGCTTATCGTTAGGGATAACGATAAGGGTATCAACATTTGTCTTAATATTTGAAATACCAAGCATAGCATTCTGCATACGAACACGGGCTTCAAAGCTGAAAGGCTTTGTAACTACACCAACGGTGAGGATACCCATCTCCTTAGCAAGCTTGGCAACAACAGGAGCTGCACCGGTTCCTGTTCCGCCACCCATACCACAGGTAACGAAAACCATATCTGCTCCCTTAAGGGCTGCAGATATCTCCTCCGCACTCTCTTCTGCTGCTTTCTGTCCGATCTCAGGCTTTGCGCCTGCTCCAAGGCCCTTTGTAAGCTTCTCACCAATCTGCAAAAGCTTTGGTGCTTTGCAAAGCTGAAGCGCCTGTTTATCTGTATTAATACCGATGAATTCTACACCGGTAATATTCTCATCTACCATTCTATTAACGGCATTATTACCTGCACCGCCTACCCCTACGACGATGATCTTGCAGGCGTTTTCTGCCTCATTAGACTTAATCTCCAGCAAAACAACTCCTCCTTCATAAACCTCATAGACTCCTATTAGCTATGATACGATTTTTTTACTTAATTATCAACCAGTTTTTTTTTAGAAAATTTTCATTATTTTGACGACAATTTATTGATTTTTCTCTTCAAATGTGATGTTTTTTGTGCTATCGTCAAAATCTTTCATCTCCAAAATACCAGTTTTTCCTTCCAATTTTGGCAAAATATATTGAAGTTGTATGATTTTCTCGTCAATGAAGTCCTCAGTGCCAAGACTCACCTCAACGTTGCCAAAATACAGGTACACATTGTACTCGCTGTCAAAGAATATCCTGTCAGCTCTAAGCTGGTATTTTGAAAGAAGCTGTGTGATATCCAGGATCTCCTCAAAGACCTTCTGGTTCTGGATTGGAAGCTTCTCATGCATGATCACATAGTCAAAGGAAAGACCCATAACCTCAGGTACGTTGTCAGAGGTCTCAAACGAGCTTTCGCACACTATTCCATCCCTGTCAAAGTACATATATCTTCCAAGGTAGGCTATGTAACCTGCCACAGCTTTCTCATAGACGTTTATCCTTATGGTATCCTTTGAAAGGATATCCACGTCCATCTTCTCTATAAAGGGAATGTTCTCAATACTCTTGTCCCTGTACTTCATGGACAGGAAAAAGGAATTATGACTGAGCTTTCCGTCCATGACCATAGCAATGATCTCATCATTGGTATAGTGTGTATTCCCCGTTACATATATATTGGTTACCGTATAATTATCATTTATATATTTGAAGGTAAGGCCTCCGGCCAGGAGCAATACAAGTAGTACTCCGGCTATGATATACAGGCTTTTATGGAGGAAAAGAGATCTTCCCAGCCCCCGGACGGGGTGGAAATTCCTTATAGGATGAAAATAATCAATCCTCTCTCTTAGGGATGGCCTGTATTCACTGCGCCTCCTCTTAACTTTTCTTCTCTTCTTTGCCATATCAAATAATTACTCTCTACCGATGCTTCGTGCCACATTAAGGGCGATCCCTATCTCAGCAAGCTGGATGATAACAGCTGATCCACCGTAGCTGATGAAAGGCAGCGTGATACCGGTATTGGGAATTGTATTGGTAACAACGGCAATATTAAGGATTACTTGAATGGCAACATGTCCCATAACGCCTATTACCAAAAGAGCTCCAAACATATCAGGAGCGTTGTTAGCTATGATCATAAGTCTCCAGATCAGCAGAAGGAACATAAGCATAACAGCTATTGCTCCAAAGAGCCCCAGCTCTTCGCAGATAATGGAGAAGATCATATCATTCTGTGCCTCAGGGATAAATCCCATCTTCTGCATACTCTCGCCAAGACCCTTACCAAAAACTCCGCCGGATCCAATGGCGTAAAGAGCCTGTAAAGTCTGGAATCCCTTTCCTGAAGCATGAGCTGTAGGATCAAGCCAGGCAAGAACACGTTCGAAACGATAGTTCATACCACTTGTCTGATCTGAATTAGCAATTATAAGTACCAGCACAGCCACAAGTCCAAGAACTGCAACTGCTGTAATAATGTATCTCTTGTAACCCGGAGTAGAAACGAACAGCATGATCATGGTGATTCCCATGATGATAACAGCGGAACTGAGGTTCCTTGTGATAATGTAAACCATTCCTGCAAGAATTCCCGGGAAAACCAGCGCTGCTCCAAAGCCCTTGGAGGTAAGAAGGTTCTTTTTAAGCTTAACGATCATTGTTGCTGTAAAAATAATGGTAGCAACCTTTGCAACCTCAGCAGGCTGAATTGAAATACCCATTATGTTCAGCCATCTTTTAGCACCATTTATAGTCTTACCAAAAGGAATGATCAGTATCAAAAGAGCTGCCGAAACAAGATAGATGGGCATTGCAAACTTTGCCAGTACTCTGTATGGGAAATAGGACATTACAGCCATTGCCCCGACACCAATAAGCACCGGTCCAAGCTGATGCTTGAAATAATACGCAGAATCCCCGAAGTCAAGATTTGCCTCATAGGAACTGGTAGAATAGAGCATAATAAGCCCAAAGGCCACCAGAAACAGAATGACAAACACCAGACTGTAGTCTATATAGTATTCTTCTCTTTTTCTCCTTAAATAGTTAGCAAGTTCCACTTCTTCCCCTCACAGGATCACTCAGTGATCTTGTTTACATACTCCTTAAATTTCTTTCCCCTGGTCTCATAATTCGGGAACATATCCCAGCTTGCGCAAGCAGGTGACAAAAGAACTGCATCCCCACTCTTGGCGCTTTCTGTACAAAACTCCAGAGCCTCCTCAAAGCTGTCCTTAAATACATAGTTAGTAAAGCCGTGCTTTTTAGCGCACTCTGCTATCTTTTCCTTAGTCTGCCCGATAAGCACCAGGAGCTTTACAGTATCTCCAAAGTTCTCCAGCCACTCGTCGTACTCACTGCCCTTGTCGTAGCCTCCGCCAATAAGGATTGTTGGCTTACTCATAGCTCTGATACCTTGAATAGCTGCATCCGGATTAGTGCCCTTTGAATCGTTGTAATAATCTACGCCTCTCTTTGTGGCAACGAACTCAATTCTGTGCTCTACTGCCTTGAAATCCCTGATAACTGCAAGGATTGTAGAAAGAGGTACTCCCATGGCAAGGGACATGGCGATGGCAGCCATTACGTTTTCAACGTTGCAAAGTCCCACCAGATTCATGTCATGGATGTTCATTATAGTCATAGGATTTCCGGCGGTGCTCATGATGATCTGGTCACCCTCAAGATAGAATCCGTCCTGAAGCTTTTCTTTTGTTGAAAAGAAAACCACCTTCGCTGGACATCTGTTCCCGAAATCCCTGGTATATTCATTATCATAGTTAAGAACACAGGTATCGTCCTTTGTTTCTTTATTGGTTATGTTCTCCTTCATGGATGCATAGCATTCCATGGTGTGATGTCTGTTCAGATGATCCGGAGTGATGTTAAGGATTGCTGAGACATTTGCATGGAAGTTGTCCACTGCCTCCAGCTGGAAGGAACTGATCTCTCCTACTGTCACTGTATCCTCTGTCATCTCAAGGGCGCTCTCAGCAAAAGAAACGCCGATGTTTCCAACAACATAAACAGATTCAAAGTGAGCCTTCATGATCTCCCCCACAAGCGTTGTTGTGGTGGTCTTTCCGTTGGTTCCCGTAATAGCAACCATCTTTCCTTTGGAGAAGTTATAAGCCAGTTCGATCTCGCTCCAGATAGGTATCTCTTTTGCCTTGATCCTCATAACTGTCGGAGAATCAAGAGGAACTGCAGGTGAAGGCACAGTGAGTGCGATTGAATCAAGAACTTCATCGGAGATCTCGCCGATAATGATCTCAGTGCTGTCCCTATCCTCCTCGTGAAGCTTATTTATAATGTCTTCCTTAGTTACCTTTGTATTTTCTTCCAGCATCACAGGAAGCGCTCCAACCTGTGAAAGGAGTCTTACTGATCCCACTCCTGAAAGACCTGTTCCGATAACAAGAACTTTTTTACCCTTTAAATCTGCATTCATCAAACTATCCTCGCATTATAAGCCTGCATAGGCTATGAGACAAAGAAGAATTGTAACTGTTGTAAATACGTTAACTACCTTGGTCTCAGACCAGCCACCCTTCTCAAAGTGGTGATGGATTGGGGCCATTCTGAAGATTCTTTTACCATGGGTCAGCTTGAAGTATGAGACCTGCATGATAACTGAGATAACTTCAAAAGCATAGATAAATCCCACGATCACGATAAAGATAGGCATCTGCATAACGTAGGCAATTCCGGTAACAAAGCCACCAATAGCAAGTGACCCTGTGTCGCCCATCATTACCTTTCCGGGATATACATTATAAACAAGATAGCCTAAAAGTCCGCCTACCATGGCGCTGGACATAACCTCAGCACCGGTTGCTCCGTAGTGCATGCCTGCCACAGCGAAAAATGCTGCAACTACAGCTGTAACTGAAGCACAAAGGCCATCTACTCCATCAGTGAAGTTGGTTCCATTGGCTGTTCCAAGGGCGATAAAGAACATTATTGGAATGTTCCAGATGCCAAAATCAAGGACAATGCTTGTGAAAGGAACTCTCATGGCAAGGGATATATCAGTAAATTTAGTGACATACACAGCAAAGAGCATAGCCACTATAAACTGCCCAAGTATCTTTTGCCAGGCACGAAGTCCTAAATTGTGCTTTCTGACAACCTTAATATAGTCATCCAGAAAGCCGATGATACCAAAACCTATGGTAAGGATCAGCACCGGAATAACCTCTTTGTGAGAAGTTGCATAGAAAACTCCGATAAGTACTACAGGAATAAGGAAAATGATACCGCCCATAGTTGGTGTTCCGGTCTTCTTCTGATGGGACTCAAGTCCCTCAACGCGCTCCGTCTGGCCTGCCTTTAACCTGCGCAGCATCTCGATGATCGAAGGTCCGATCAATACTGCGATGAAAAATGAAGCAAGGACAGGAAGAAGTGTTCTAAGTAGATAGCTGTTCATAATAATCTCCACACAAACTTAATTACTATTTCCCTCCGACGACTCTTCTGTTACTGGTTCGCCGGTAAAATCGGGAAGTGTATCTCCTCCAAGTTCATATCCGTTGGAGTCGATAGGATTACCTGTATTCGGGTCAATATAATACCCCGTTGCAGGGTCTACGTCAAATGTCTCCCAGATTGAGGAAGACTCCTCTTTTACCTCTTCAGTTTCCGTTGTTTCCTCGGTTTCTTCTACGTTTTCTTCCTCTGTAGTTTCCACCACCGGAGTCTCAGGAGTAACCATCTTCTCACGAAGCTCAGCAAGCTCAGCCTGCTCCTTCTCTGAGAGCTCAACAGTCATTGGATAATTAAGATAAGGGAGAGCCTCTGTAAGTACCGCTCTTACTATCCTTGTGGCAAACTTGGCATCGTCCTGATATCTCGTGTTAGGCCTGTCTACTACTACGTAGATGGCGATCTCGGGATCATCTGCAGGAGCATATCCCATGAAGGATACAACGTACTGCTGGTTACCACGGGGAAGGGTCTGAGCTGTTCCGGTCTTTCCGCCTATCATGTAACCTGCAGGTCTTGCAGTCTTACCGGTACCTTCTGCTCCGGCAACTACCTGATTACAATACTGTATTATCTTGTCAGAGGTACTCTGTGAAACTGTTTGTCTCAGGATCCTTGGTTCAATATTCTTGATGGTTGCTCCACTTGAGGAGACAATCCTCTTTACTACATGGGGCTCATAGTAATAACCTCCATTAATAAGGGAGCAAAAGCTTGTTATCATCTCGATCATATCTACGTTAAAGCCCTGTCCAAAGGAGTTGGTTGCAAGGTCTGTAGATGTCATGTTAGCTGCGCTGTAAGTAAGGCCTTCCGTTCTTGCCTCTCCTGCCAGGTCCACGTTTGTCTTAAGTCCAAAACCAAAGTCTTTCTGGAACTTGGTAAACTTGCTGACACCAATTGCCTGGGCAATGTACATCATGGCAACGTTGCAGGAAATCTCAATACCTCTTTCAACCGAGACATAGCCATCACCATATCTGTTGTGGCACCTGATCTCCCATCCACCTACCTCAAGCTTACCGGTACAGTTGTAAACCTCATCGCCGGTGATAGCTCCGCACTCAAGACCTGTAGCAACAGTGAAAGGTTTTGCTACAGAACCGGGCTCATAGGTATCTGAAATACAGAAGTTCTTCCAAAGAGAGTTGTAATTCTGATACAGCTCCTCGTCGGTGAAGCTTTCAAGCATTTCCTCGGTAATATATACACCTGAATCCAGGACTGATTCGCCTTTTACCTTATTTCCCTTTTCATCAACCGCCGGCATTCCAATAAGTGGTGCCGTGTCTCTTGGGTTATTCAGGTCAAAGGCTGGGTATCCGGCCATTGCCAGGATCTCGCCT
>JAEEGL010639599.1_pt1 | contig 11840 bp, 9 predicted proteins | sample 9134231 | NCBI WGS metagenome assembly JAEEGL01 (sample SAMN16246548, study PRJNA631951) | gut metagenome | biome: gut microbiome; feature: rumen; material: fiber-attached | host: Bos | place: Iran: Karaj | collected 2018-10 | reverse complement strand
GGGAGAGACCGTCACCGGATTCATGGAGGAGCGCTTCGGGGATATCGTGGATCTGGCCTTCACCGCCCATATGGAAGCCACCCTGGACGAGGTGGAGAAGGGGCATAAAGCCTGGAAGCAGGTCCTACGGGAGTTCTACGGGGACTTTGCCCATTCGCTGGAGGAGGCGGAAGTCAACCTCAAGGGAGTTCGGATCAAAGTGCCGGACGAAGTGACCTCTGAGATCTGCCCCAACTGCGGACGGAACCTGGTTGTGAAGACCAGCCGTTTCGGACGTTTCCTGGGCTGCCCGGGCTACCCGGAATGCAAATTCACCAAGCCCATCGTGATCGAAATGCCCGGACGCTGCCCCCAGTGCGGCGCGCGGATCCTCAAGCGCAGCTCCAAGCGGGGATATACCTATTATGCCTGCGAGCGGGGAACGGAATGCGGCTTTATGACCTGGGACGTTCCGCTGAAGGACGACTGCCCCAGCTGCGGAAAGACGCTGTTCAAGCGGTCCGGCCGGGGTTATCGCAAGCCATTCTGCATCAACCCTGAGTGCAGCGCCTTTGTGCCGGAGGATCAACGGGGATACCGCAAGAAGACGGAAGAAACAGGCGCATCAGCCGGCGAAGGGGAGACGGCGGCAAAGACCGGGAACGGGAAAACCGCCGAAAAAAAGAGCGCCGCTGGCGCAAAGACCGCCGTCAAAAAGACGGCGGGAAAGAAAACTGCAGCCAGAAAAACCGCCTCCAAAACCGCTGCGGGGAAAAAGACGGCGGCAGCCGGACGAAGCCGGAAACCGGCGGCAAAGGGGACCGAAGATGCCTGAGCGGGTAACGGTGGTAGGCGCCGGCCTGGCGGGCAGCGAGGCGGCCTGGCAGCTGGCAGAGCGGGGAATCCCCGTATGTCTGCGGGAAATGAAGCCGGAGAAAAAAACGCCCGCCCATGTATCTGATGATTTCGCCGAGCTGGTCTGTTCCAACTCCCTCCGCAGCGCCGATCCTGCCAACGCCGTGGGCCTCCTGAAGGAAGAACTCAGGAGGCTGGATTCCCTGATCCTCCGCAGCGCGGACGAAAACCGGGTGGAAGCGGGGAGCGCCTTGGCTGTGGACCGGGAGGGCTTTGCCCGTACCATCACCCAAGCGATCCGCAGCCATCCACTGATCAGCGTGGAAGCCGGGGAGGTCACGGAGATCCCGGAGGGGATCGTCATCCTTGCCACCGGTCCGCTGACTACCGACGCCCTCAGCGAGGCCATCGGCCACAGATTGGGAGAGGGGACCTATCTCCATTTCTACGATGCCGCCGCGCCGATTGTCACCCTGGAGAGCGTGGACATGGAGGAGGCCTTTTTCGCCTCCCGATACAACAAAGGTTCTGCAGATTATGTAAACTGCCCGATGGATAAGGAGACGTATCTCGCTTTTCGCCAGGCTCTGGCTGAGGCGGAAGAAGCTCATGTCCACGGATTTGAAGATAAACTGGTATTCGAGGGATGTATGCCCGTAGAGGTGATGGCCCGGCGAGGCGTCGACACTCTGCGTTACGGCCCGTTGAAGCCCCGGGGGATCATCGATCCCAAAACCGGGCGGGAGCCTTACGCGGTGGTGCAGCTCCGGCGGGATAATTTTGCGGGCAGTTTATATAATCTGGTGGGCTTTCAGACGCACCTGACCTTCGGGGAACAGAAGCGGGTGTTTTCCATGATCCCGGCTCTGCGGGATGCTGAGTTCGTCCGCTTCGGCGTGATGCATCGGAACACCTACCTGGATTCCCCCCGGCTGCTGGATGGGCGGTATCGTCTGCGAGAGGAACCCAGGATCCGGTTCGCCGGTCAGATCACCGGGGTGGAGGGCTATGTGGAATCCACCGCGTCCGGCCTGCTCTGCGGTTTGCAGACCGCACGGGAACTGCAGGGACTGGAACCGGCAGATTTCACCCGGGAGACGGCGATCGGCGCCCTGGCCGCTTACGTGAGCGACGGGACCGTTTCGGACTTCCAGCCCATGAACGTGAATTACGGGATCATTGCTCCCCTGGAGGGAAAAGTGAAGGGAAAACGGAACCGGAATGCGATCCTGTCCCAGCGGGCGCTGGCTCGGCTGGATCAGGTGCTGAGTTCCCTGTAAGCGGACTTCCGGTTTTGGGGAAGAGAGGACAGAAAGATGAGAATCATCGTGGACGCCATGGGCGGAGATTACGCTCCTCAGGAGATCGTGAAAGGCGCGGTACAGGCGGTTGAGGAATTCGGGGTGGATGTTGTCCTGGTGGGACGTACGGAGGATATCCTGCACTGCATGCAGGATATGGGCCGTACCGATCTGCCCAAAGGGCTGGAGATCGCCAACAGCACCCAGGTGGTGACCATGGAGGATGATCCCGCCCGCGCGGTGCGGGATAAGAAGGATTCCTCCATGTCGGTCATGCTGCGCATGCTCCGAGACGGGGAGGGAGACGCGGCCGTGTCTGCAGGCAGCACCGGTGCGCTGCTTTCCGGTGCGACCCTTGTGGTAAAGCGCATCCGGGGCGTCCGCCGGGCCGCGCTGGCGCCGATCCTGCCTACAAAGCAGGGCAGCTGCGTCCTGATCGATTGCGGAGCCAACGCGGAGTGCAGTCCGGAGTATCTGATGCAGTTTGCCTTTATGGGGGACGCGTTGGCCCGGTTGTATCTGGGATTGGAAAAGCCCCGGGTGGGGCTGCTCAATATCGGTGCCGAAGCGGGGAAGGGGACAAGTCTCCAGAAGGATACATACCGTCTGCTGGAGCAGGCGGGAGAAGCGGGAAAACTGAACTTCATCGGCAACGTGGAAGGGCGCGATGTTTTGGAAGGCGCGGCGGACGTGCTGGTGACGGACGGCTTTTCCGGCAACGTTCTGCTGAAAACCATGGAAGGGACTGCCCTCTATCTGACCGGAGCACTGAAGACCCTATTCCTCGGCAGCCTGCGCACGAAGCTGGCGGCTCTCTTAGTGAAAAAAGACCTGAAGGGTTTCAAAAAGATGATGGATTATCGGGAAGTCGGCGGGACGGTGTTCCTGGGGATTACCAAGCCGGTGATCAAGGCCCACGGTTCCTGCGACGCCAAGGCGGTAAAAAACGCCATCGCCCAGGCTATGAAGCTCGTTTCCTCGGATCTCTGCAGGGATCTGGCGGATAAGCTGGCTGATCTGCCGGTGACGGAGCCGGAGCGCGCCCATGAATGAGCTGGAAGCCAGGCTGGGCTATACGTTCAGCAGACGGGAGCTCCTGGAGCACGCCCTGACTCACAGTTCCTGGTCCAATGAGCGAGGGAGCGGACGTCTGGGCAGCAATGAGCGGCTGGAATTCCTGGGGGATTCCGTCTTGGGCTGGCTGGTGGCGGAGACGCTGTATCTCCGCTTCCCTCAGATGCCTGAGGGGGATATGACCCGACTGCGGGCGGAGCTGGTGTGCGAAAGCAGCCTGGCGGAGGCTTCCGAGACCATCGGTCTGGGGCAGTATCTGCGTCTGGGCCGGGGTGAAGAGCAGGGAGGAGGTCGGCAGCGTCCCTCCATCATTGCCGACGCCTTTGAGGCGACCCTGGCCGCCGTGTATATCGACGGCGGGGAAGGACCGGCCAGAGCCATGGTGGAACGGTTCATCCTTTCCAAGCTCAAGACCGCGGCCAGAAGCGGCAGCAACGATCACAAGACCGTTCTGCAGGAGGCGGTCCAGCATCTGGGCATGGCGGCGCCCATATACCGGATGGTGGGAGAAAGCGGGCCGGATCACAACAAGGTCTTTTCCGCCCAGGTCCTCTATGACGGTCGGGTCGCGGGAGAGGGCAGCGGCCGCAGCAAAAAGGAAGCGGAACAGGCGGCTGCCAAGAACGCCCTGGATACCCTCCGGGCGGAGGGGAAAAAGTGACGCCGCGGCACAGGATCATCCCAATATTCGTGCCGCACCTGGGCTGTCCGCACCGGTGCGTATTCTGTGATCAGAGGATCATTTCCGGGAGGACCGAACCCGCCGGCCCGGAAACTGTACAGGAGGCATTGCGCTCCGCGCAGGCTGTTTCGGCCTGGGCGGAGCTGGCGTTTTACGGGGGCAGCTTCACTGCCATATCTCCGGAGATGCAGACTGTGCTGCTGGAAGCAGCGCAGCCCTTTCGCAGCACGGGTTTTCTCGTCTCCATCCGTGTCTCCACCCGGCCTGATTGCATCGACGGGGATACCCTGGATCGTCTTTCGTCATACGGAGTGGAAACGGTGGAGCTGGGCGCCCAGTCCATGTCGGACCGGGTATTGCGTGCGTCCGGACGCGGCCATCGGGCGGAAGATACGGTTCGGGCATGCAGGCTCCTGCGGGAGCGGGGATTCCGGATCGTCCTGCAGATGATGACCGGCCTTCCGGGGGCGGACCCGGAGGAGGACCTGCGCACGGCACAGCGATTGGCGGATCTGAAACCGGACGGGGTGAGGATCTATCCCACCCTGGTCCTGCGGGGCACAGCCCTTGCGGATCTGCTGGAGCGGAAGGAATACCGGGCCCGGACGGTGGAAGAAGCGGTAGAGACCTGCGCTCCCCTGGTCCGGCTCTTCCGGGAAAGAGGGATCCCCATTCTGCGCCTGGGGCTGCACCCTTCCAGGGAACTGGAGGAGAAGTTGCTGGCCGGCCCGTATCATCCCGCCCTGGGAGAGCTGGTCTACTCCCGCCTGTACAGGAATGAGGCAGAACGCCTTATGGAGGCGCAGGAGAATCTGCCGGAGGACCTTACGCTCTTGGTGGATCGGGGAGGCCTGTCCAAAATGACCGGCCGGGGAAAGGAAAACCTGTTCTGGCTTCGTGACCGGTTCCGGCTGCGGCAGGTGCGGGCGGAAGCCGGGGATTTGCCCGCCGGAACTATTGCAATCAAAGAGAAAACAGTGTAAAATTATATTTCATGAACAGTATTATTATTGCCATTTGGAGAGTGTTAGATTGGATCTGCGAGCATTAGAGATTCAGGGCTTCAAGTCCTTTCCGGATAAGCTGCGCCTGACCTTCGAGGAGCGCTACTGCGCCATTGTGGGACCAAACGGCAGCGGAAAATCGAATATCGCAGACGCGATCACCTGGGTACTGGGTGAACAGCGGACAAAGACCCTCCGCGGTGCCAAAATGGAGGACGTGATCTTCGGCGGTACCGCGCAGCGGGGCCCTGCCGGTTTTGCCCAGGTCTCCCTGATCCTGGGCAATGAGGACCGCAGTCTTTCCTGGGATGCGGATGAAGTGATGATCACCCGCCGGTATTATCGCAGCGGGGACAGTGAGTATTATATCAACCGCAAGCTGGTGCGTCTGAAGGATGTAAATGCCCTTCTCATGGATACCGGACTGGGTCGGGACGGGTATTCCCTGGTAGGCCAGGGCAGGGTCGACGAGGTACTGGCGGCCAAAAGCACAGACCGGCGGGAGATCTTTGAGGAAGCTGCCGGAATCTCCAAATACCGGTATCAGCGGGAGGAAACCCTGCGGAAGCTGGAGCGGACGGAGCAGGATATGCTTCGCCTGGGGGACAAACTGGGGGAACTGAATCTGCAGCTGGAGCCTTTGCGGAAGCAGGCGGAAACGGCAAAGAAGTATCTGATCCTGCGGGACGAACTGCGGGGATTGGAGATCTCCCTTTGGATGGATGCGCTGGATCGTCTGGCGGATCAGACCCGGATTCTGACCCAGGAGTACGAAACCGCCGAAGAGCGTTTGCGGACGCAGAAGGAAGATCTGGAGAAGCTCTACCGTACCTCTGAGGATTGCAGCGAGGGGATCCGGGCGGCAGACGAAAAAGCAGAGCAACTCCGGATGGAGATCGGACAGCTGGAGAATCAGGCCTCTGAGCTCAGCCATGAAGCCGATCTGCTGGATGCGGAGGAACGGAGCAACCAGGCAGCCATCCGGCGCCTGGACGAGGAAAACGCCCGGCAGCAGGAACGCATCACGGATCTGACCGCCCGTTTGGCGGAGCGTCAGGAACGATTGAATGCGCTGGCGGCGGAAAGGGAAGCGCTGGAGCAGGAGAAGCAGCGGCTTTTCCGGAGCAGCAGCGAGACCAGCCTGGAAGCCGAACGTTCCGAAAAGGATCTGGAAGCGCTGACCGCCAAAGCGGCGGAGGAAGAAAACGCCGCAGCTGCAGAAGCAGCGCGGCTGGAAACCATAGAATCCTCTGCAGCGGCACAAACGGAGAGCCTTCGGGAGACGCAGGAAGAACGGGACCGCCTGCGACTTCGTCTGGAAGAAGAGCGCACCGCTTTGAAGCGGACGGAAGAACAGCTGCAGAAAAAGCGGGAAGCCGCAGTGGAAGCGGAGAACCAGTGCAAAGGACATCGCATGCTGGCGGACACCCGCCGCGAGCGGCTCCGGACACAGGAAGAACGGCTCCGGAAGCTGCGCATGGATGAAGAATCGATTCGCTCCAGAGTCAGCCTGCTGACGGACATGGAAAAGGAATACGAAGGCTTTTCCCGCGCGGTGCGCGTCGTCATGCGGGAGAAGGGCCGAGGGACCCTGCGGGGGATCCACAGTACGGTCGCCGGGCTGATCCATACGGAGGACCGGTATACAGTGGCCCTGGAAACCGCTTTGGGCAACTCTTTGCAAAGCATCGTGGTCGACCGGGAGGAGGACGGCAAGGCCGCCATCTCCCTGCTCAAGCGGCAGGATGCGGGGCGCGCCACCTTTCTGCCCCTCACTGCCATCCGGGGTACGGAACTCCGGGAGCGGGAGCTGGACCGGATCCCCGGATTTGAAGGGATCGCCTCCCGGCTGGCGGAATACGACGAGCGCTATGGGGAGATTCTGCGGAATCTGCTGGGCAGGACCGTTGTGGCGGAGGACCTGGACGCGGCCATCGCAATTTCCCGCCGCTACAGCGCCCGGTTCCGCATCGTCACCCTGGATGGGCAGCTGGTGAACGCGGGCGGCTCTATGACCGGCGGCAGCGCCGCCAGGAACGTGGGCATCCTCTCCCGGGCAAATGAACTGCAGCGCCTTCGGGTACGGTTGAAAGAGATCGCCGCCGAGGCCAAAGAGGCGGAGTCCGCCCTCCATTCCGCGGAAAAGGAACTGGCCAATGTGGAGTATGCCGCTGAGACAGCCGGGATCCAGCTGCGGGAGATCCAGGACCAGGTATTGAAGCTGGAGGCGGAACAAAAGCAGCGGCTGCTGCTGAAAGAAGCGGTGGAAGCCAGTCTGCAGTCGGCTGAAAACGGTATGAGCCGCGGCAAAGAGGAATCTTCCCGCCTGGAAAAAGCGGCGGAAGAGGCCGGACGCCGGCAGAAAGAACACCGCTTGGAAGCCGAACGGATCCGGCAGCTGGCGGAGTCCCAGAGTCAGGACCGGGCAAGCATTGAGAATAAACTCAGGGAATTAGGTGAGGCAGCTGGAAAACTCCGGGAACGGGAAGCCGCTCTGGATACGGAAAAGGAAGCCCTGGAAAAGGGCATAGAAGAATGGAACGGACTTTTGCAGGGGTATTCTGCGGAGAGTACGGATCGGGATGACAGCCGCAGGATCTATGCGCAGAAGAACGAAGAACTGCAGAAGAAAAGCGCCGATTACCGGGCGGAAGCCGAACAGCGGAAGGCCGAAGCGGATAGCCGCAGACCGGCCCTGGAGAACGCCATGCAGGAACGGCAGCGGTGTGAAGCGAACCGGGGCAAGGCTGACAGAGAAGCGCAGGAACGCAACCGGAGCATCAACGAGCTGGAACGAAGCTGTGCGGAGATGGGACAGCGAAAAGCCGCGGCGGATATGGAGGAGCGGCAGCTGCTGGATAAGCTGTGGGATGGCTACGGACTGAGCCGATCCGCGGCACAGAGCCAGCGCATGATGCTGGAAAGCAGCTCCAGAGCACAGAAGCGCGTTGGACAGCTGCGGAGAGAAATGACCGCACTGGGTTCTCCCAATCTGGCAGCCATCGAAGATTTTGATCGGGTCAATGAGCGATATACCTATCTGGATACCCAGAAGAACGATCTTGAAAAGGCCAAACGGGAGCTGGAGGAGGTCCTCCATACTGTTACGGAGGAGATGAAGCGGATCTTTGCCGATGAATTCCAGGCGGTGGCGGAGAGCTTCAGTCAGACCTTCAAAGAGCTGTTCGGAGGGGGCCGCGGAGAGCTTGTGCTGGAGGATCCTGCGGATATCCTGAACTGCGGGATCGAGATCCGGGTCCAGCCTCCGGGAAAATCTCTGCGGACGCTGACCCTTCTCTCCGGCGGAGAGCGGGCTTTTGTGGCGATCGCTCTGTATTTCGCCATGCTGAAGGTGCGGCCGGCGCCTTTCTGTGTGCTGGATGAGATTGAATCCGCGCTGGATGAAACCAATGTCGGCCGTTTTGCCCGGTATACCCGCAGCATGTCGGGAAATACACAGTTCCTGGTCATCACCCACCGACGGGGCAGCATGGAGGAAGCGGACATGCTGTACGGCGTCACGATGCAAAAAGGCATTTCCCAGGTCCTGCGGGTGGATCTGAAGGAAGCGGTCAAGAATACGGAGGCGTAGACCATGGGGTTATTTGAGAAGATCCGCACGGGTCTGAGCAAGACCAGAAAGAGCTTTACAGGCCTTCTGGACAGTTTTACCGGGGCGAATGACGAGTTCTTCGACGAATTGGAAGAATCTCTGATCCTGGCGGATATGGGAGCGGAACTGGCCGTATCTACTGTTGATGAGCTGCGGGAGCGGGCGAAGCATGAGGGGCTGCATGGCGGCGATGAGATCCGCGCCGCCCTGAAGGAAAGCCTGACCTCCGCCCTTGCGGAAGCGGGAGATGCCCGTCTTCATCTGGAGACCACCCCCTCTGTGATCCTGGTGATCGGGGTGAACGGAGTGGGAAAGACCACCACCATCGGAAAGCTTGCCGCCCGGTTCACAGGGGAAGGGAAAAGGGTCCTCCTGTGCGCAGGCGACACCTTCCGTGCCGCCGCGGCGGAGCAGCTGAGCATTTGGGCCCAGCGGGCCGGGGCGGATCTGGTGCGTCATGAGGAAGGTTCCGATCCCGGCGCCGTCGTGTTCGACGGCATCGCAGCGGCCAAGGCCAGAGGCACGGATGTGCTCATCTGCGATACGGCGGGACGTCTGCACAACAAAACCAACCTGATGAACGAACTGAGCAAGATCAGCCGGATCATCGATCGGGAGCTGCCCGGATGCAGCCGGGAGAACCTGCTGGTCCTGGATGCGGGAACAGGGCAGAACGGCCTGATCCAGGCCAGACAATTCAGCCAGTCCGCCGGAGTGACCGGACTGGTGCTGACAAAGCTGGACGGTACGGCCAAGGGCGGCATCGCCTTTGCGGTGAACCGGGAACTGGGTATTCCCGTGAAATTCATCGGCGTGGGCGAGCAGGTGGACGATCTGCTGGAATTTGATCCCGACGCCTTTGTGGAGGCGCTGCTCTCATGAAGCCGCTGATATTTGTATTGGCCAGCAAGAACAAGAAAAAACTGGCAGAGATGCAGACGATCCTGGGAGAGCAGGGAATTCAGGTCCTGTCCCAGGCACAGGCAGGCGTGGATCTGGATCCGGAGGAGACGGGCCTTACCTTTGAAGAAAACGCGATCATCAAGGCCAGAGCGGTGTCCGAAGCCAGCGGTCTGCCGGCCATCGCGGACGATTCCGGGCTGATGGTGGACGCACTGGACGGTGCGCCGGGCGTGTTTTCCGCCCGGTACGGCGGCAGCCACGAGCTGAGCGACGAGTATCGATGGAAGCTGCTGCTGAAGAATATGGAAGGAATGGAACAACGCACCGCGAAATACGTCTCAGTAATAGCGGCGGTATTTCCGGACGGGCGTATCCTCACCGCCCGGGGAGAGTGCCACGGGGAGATCGCCGAAAGTCCCAGAGGGGATGGCGGATTTGGCTACGATCCGATCTTCCGCCTTCCGGACGGCCGCCATATGGCAGAGATCGATATGGATGAGAAGAACCGCATCTCCCATCGGGCCATCGCCCTGGCGGAGATGCAGCGGAAACTGATGGAGTGTTTTGCGGAATGACAGGAAAACAGAGAGCATATCTCCGCGCCCAGGCAAATGGATTGGATACCATCCTGTATGTGGGCAAGGGCGGGATCACCGAAGCGGTGATCCGGCAGACAGAAGAAGCGCTGGCCGCGAGAGAACTGATCAAAGGGCGGGTGCTGGAGGCTTCGCTCCTTACCGCTCGTGAGGCCTGCGAGCAGCTGGCTGAGGCGACCGGCGCGGAGGGGATCCAGACAGTAGGAAGCCGGTTTGTCCTGTATCGGCCCGATCCCAAGGAGCCGAAGTACGTTCTTCCGAAGGCATGAACCGGGGCTTTCTGGGGGGCACCTTCAACCCTCCGCATCTGGGTCATATCCATGCGGCCAGGGCGGCCATGGAACAGCTGGGACTGGATGAACTGTATTTCATCCCCACGGGAGAACCGCCCCATAAGGTCTTGCCCGAGGATACGGCCTCCGCGGTGCAGCGGCTGGAAATGACCAGGCTGGCAGCCTCCGGGATCCCCCATGCAAAGGCTCTGGATCTGGAGATCCGGCGGGAGGGACCCAGTTACAGTGTCCTTACCGCCCGGGAACTGCTGGAGGAGGATCCGGAGGGAGAACTCTGGCTCCTTTGCGGTACGGATATGTTCCTTACGCTGGATCAGTGGTATCGGGCGGACTGGCTGCTGGAAAACCTGCATATCGCCGCTTATCCCAGAAAACCGGGAGAAATGCCTGATCTGGAAGAAAAGGCGGAGGTGCTCCGCCGAAGATGGAATGCCCGAGTGGAGCTGATCCGTATGGAACCCATGGAAGTTTCCAGCACGGATGTCCGCAGCGCGCTGAAGCGGGGCAGCGGAAGCGCGCTGCTGGGAGACGAGATCTATGCCTATATCCTGCGCAATCGGCTGTACGGTGTTTTGCCGGATCCGGAGGGGCTTTGGCGGCTGGTCGAGCCGATGCTGGAGGAAAAACGCGTTCCCCATGTGCGGGGATGCCGTGAGGAAGCAAAAAAACTGGCTCTCCGGTGGGGAGCCGATGCGGAGGAATCGGAAAGAGCTGCGATCCTGCATGATGTGACCAAAAAGATGCCGGCAGAGGAACAGTTGCGTTTGTGCGCGGCTTATGGTATAATCCCGGGAATCGGCAGGGAAGCAGATCCGGCGAGGTCGGATGAAGGAAGCTTAGCACCCGAGGATTTTGCCCGGCGTTATCCCGGGGTGCTTCATGCATTCTCTGGCGCAGCGATCGCCTGGGGCATGTTTGGGGTATCTTCCGATGTCCGGGACGCCATCATGTGGCACACCACCGGAAAACGGGATATGACCCTGCTGGAAAAGATCATCTGGCTCGCGGACTATATCGAGCCCACCCGGACCATGCCGGGGGTGAAAAAAGTCCGCAGGCTGGCCTATGAGGATCTGGATGGAGCTCTTCGCCTGGCTATGAAAAACAGTTTGGACCATATGAAAGAGCGGAAGATGTCTCCTCATCCGGCTTCTCTGGAGGCTCTCAACGATCTAAAAAAAAGGAACGGTAAAGAAACATGAAGATATTTGGCGGATTCGGCGGAAAGCATCACCATGGCCGGGAACCGGAAAAAGCGATTCCCGAACCCGAGGAGCTTTCTCCGGCTGCTGCGGCCGAGCCCGGAGAGGATACACTGCAGGCGGATCCGGTCCATGAACCGGACGAGATATCTGCGGATGCGGCCTCTGAGGAAGCAGTCTCTGCAGAGACGATCTCTGAGGAAATGAGCGCTGACGAAATGAGCGCTGAGGAAACGGTCCGCACTCCGGAAGAACAGGCGGAGATCGATGAGATGATCCGCCGGTATCAGCATAAAAAGCGTGTTCGGCGCTGGGTCATCATCGGAGTGATCGTTGCT
>JAEEGL017387949.1_pt1 | contig 11841 bp, 8 predicted proteins | sample 9134231 | NCBI WGS metagenome assembly JAEEGL01 (sample SAMN16246548, study PRJNA631951) | gut metagenome | biome: gut microbiome; feature: rumen; material: fiber-attached | host: Bos | place: Iran: Karaj | collected 2018-10 | reverse complement strand
TTCTCTCGCTCTATACTGATAGTACCTTGGTCTCTGAAAGGATGCAGCGTAATTGGTGTCTGATACCCATCATTCTTATGAAACAGCCATTTCAACCAACAAGTATCCTCTTCTGACTGCTTCAGCCATTCTTTTCTGAAATCATGAGTGTTGTAGGCATAATGAGAATAGTTCGACACCAATGTATAGAAGAAATGATTTTGTAGGTCGCTACTCGTCAGTTCTGTTCTCTTTGGTCTTAACTCTCCATTCTCTATAGAGGCAATCGCCATCACCTTAACACTTTCTTCGCCACCATCCATTGACAGGCAATACACATTATTGCCATTCATATAGAAGAGCCTTGCATATACCCCTTCTACATATTCCAGCATACCACTTTCCGCTCTGATTCCATAATGGATGGCGCAGTTGTTTATCATGCGCAGTATCAGCTCCACGATGGTACTCTTTCCAGAACCATTCTCACCTACAATGGCCGACACGTTAATCCTCAAGCCACTGTCAGCATGTATTTGATAGAAAGTCTCGGATAGTGTTTTTACGTTCCTCCTTTTGCTTACTTGCCATATGCCATTACCTGACTGCGATATTTCGTAGTCATTACATAGATAATACATCATTCCAGGTACCAGGCACCTCATGATGCACTCTTTACACTCTTTCTGAACTTGTATGGCAAGTAGCTTCAGCATTATAAATCCTCCCTTTGTACCTTGAACTTACCTCTCTCCTTCAGCTGCAAATAGCAGGCATTAAATTTATCCTGCGGCATTTTCTTCTGAAGCAAGTTAAAGAAGTTCTGGTCATGCGTCGTAATGACAATTTGCTTATTCAATGTAAATGCCACATTCCTCAGCAGGTCTATCATCGATAGTATATTAATGTCATCCAAAGCCTGTATTGGATCATCTACGAATATGCAGTCAAGTGCCTTACCATCATCAGACTTGGCAAACATGGCCTTGGCCATAAAGATGCAGAACGACAGGATATTAATCTGTGCCGTACTCAAATAGAGGTTGGGTACGATCTTGTCATTTCCGTCCTTGACCGACTCCATGATAACAAGCAACTTGGGCTTCTTCTGGTTAAAGTCACACTCAAAACGCACCTTTTTATAGCTGGGATGCGGGTCTATCGTGTTATAAAGTCTGTTTATCAAATCCAACTGGAAGTACGACTGGACAAACTCTTCTAGATAGCTCTTCAGTTTTTCTATCTCTGTATCAATATCTTCCTGACGTTTTTCCAATCTCCCTATCTGCTTTTCATAATCTTCTATCCTCTTCTTTGTTTTTTGCTGTCCATTATATTGCTCCGCACTCTTCAGCAGATTCATATAGGCAGCCAATAGTCTACTTCTATTCTCGCAGACATCTATCAATTCTACATAGTGTTTCTTGGTTTTCTCAACCTCTTGCAATATAATATCTGGAGTAGTTTCTGTCTCAACATTCTTTACTTTACAGTCCTCCTTCACAAATTGGATGGTCTTGAAATATTGAGTTTCCAATGCATTCTTAACCGTTGAATAATTAACCGATTGTGCAGTCAAAACGGTCTCTTCTGTCAACAAGACACCATTTTCCTCCATATTAATCTTATCTTCTCCTGCTGTTGTTATTTTCTCTTTATACGAAGCTATTGCCTTATTAATTTCATCGTACTGTTGCTGCCATAATTCTAATGTTGCATCCTTTTCACCGCGTTCGTTGAGCTTGCGCTGATAGTCTGCATAATCTAGTTGGTTTTGCTTTGCCAACAGAGCTTTGTTCATTCCGTCAATCTGTTGTGTCAACTGCTGATGGTCAGTTCGCAGTTTGTTCAATGCCGCTGCAATTTCGTCTTTCCGCTTTGCTGCTTCTGCCAATTGTTTTTCTGCTTGTTGTAGCCTTTCTTCATAGATAGCCAGCACCTGCGCCTCGGTGAGGTTTTCAAACTGGCTATACTTCATAGAAATCATTTCCACAGTAGCTTGTCGTATTTGGCGAGTCTTTGCTATAGCCTCATCTATCTCTTTCTTTTCATCCTTCAGCTTCTCTATAGCGGCATTGGCTATAGTAATTCGCTCCTGTAACTTATCTTCAAGTTGACGATACTGGTTATTGCTTTCCTGTTTCAGTTTTTCTATCTCCTGCTCTGTCTCGACCTTCAGTTTGATGGTATCTTCTATACTTTTCGAGATAGACTTGTTACCCTCAATGGCTGCAAGGAGTGAATCCACCTGACCATGGTTCTGCCCACATAATGGACACACGCCTGATTTCAGTGTAACGGCCATCTCTCTGGCGCTGACAACCAGTGCCTCTACCTGCCCCATATAGCGTTGCTGCTCTTGGATGGTTTGCCCTAATTTGTCAGCCAGAGCCGTTTTTTCTTTCTTTGTTCGGGCAAGGGCTATTATACGTTTGGATTCTTCCTTATAATCATCCAGTTCAATAGTCACGGCTCCACGATGTACTATTGTATACATACTCGCCAACCTTTGGCTTTCCTTCTCCTGCTCTTCTATCTTGGGTGCAAGCTGGCTTAGCTTCTGGTTTTCTTTCTGCTCATCTTCGTTAGACTTTTTTATCTGTGTCAGCAATGCCTGATATTTAGCGTATTCGTCTTTCAGACTTTCCTTTTTGTTCTTCCAGCCGTCGCGTTCCTTTGTCTGGTTGCCATGTTGATCCTGTACATCGTTCAGTTCTTGTCCTTTTGCACTTATTTTACCATTCAACAGTTCCTGTTCATTTACTTTAATATCACGTTGTCTGGTTTCTTCTATAATTTCCTCTGCAATCTTTTTATATGCAGGGTATCTCTGTATCAAAAAGTCCAATTCTTTGCGGACACCCTCACATTTTACTAACTCTGCATTCAGTTTCCCTATCGTCTCTATAAGTGTTTTCAGAGTTTGTATTTTTTGCAGTTTTGCCTGAATCTCTTTACTCTTTCTTACCAACTTTGCTATTTGGCTCAATACAGCCGCAAGTTCGCCTAGGCCAATCAGTCCATCCTGCCCGCTTTTTGCCTTCTCGATCTTTCCGACAACTGCACGCGAATTCTTCAGTTCCTCATCAGTCTCGAATCTTCTCTGTTCCCCTTGCAGGGAAAGATCCTCGATCTGTTTGTCACTAATAGTTCTGTTCCACCTTATCTCAACACCTGCCTCTGCCATTTTCTCAACAGTCTCCGACAGATGTTCTACAATTTTTTCGTCAATCTTTTCTTTTAGTTCCTTCTTCTCTGTAGCAATCTTCTTGTTTCTATCTGCGATTTGATTTCTCAATACCCTGTGCGCTGTTTTCATCTGCTCATAATACTCCAACAGCCCATTAGTATCCTCAAAATTCTTGGTAAAAATCTCAAACCTTTGTGTGGCATCGTTCGCTGACAAAAACCGGGTAAACCAGTCTTGCGAAAGCATCACTTCGCTGAAATAGCCGTTCTCAGGGTCGCCCTTCAACAATTTCATCTCATCATCAGGTGAAACCTTTCTCTCCTTGCGTGTACCATCTTCATAGGTTATCTTAATACCTATTTCCTTGTCTGGATTGTCTTTATTATGAATAAAACTACTGAAGTCATTCTGTGCCTGATCAGACTTCACATCTTCTTTAAATGAATTGACATGCTTCAGTCTTTGGATGTTGTTAGTCACACAAAACTCAATCGCATCAAACAATGAGGTCTTACCAAATCCATTAGGTGCATGAATGGCTACCAAGTTGGCACATTCGTCTTGATGATGAGGGTTCACGAAGGGTATTTTCTCATCATCAAACAACCTGAAAGAATCTATCTCTACCTGTTTTATTTTCATTCCAAGTCCTCCTTTATGCGATTAACAATCCGTTCAACCAGCTCATTCTTTGTAAAAAACTTATTGAACTTCTGCTCCTTATTCTCAATATCATACTTAATGAATTTCTTCACAAGTTTGTCGCACAGTTCATCATCCACCACGCTGGCATCAACCACCATCTTCCTTGATGAAACAGTATCATGCTCTATCTCGTATTTAAGGTTGAGGTCTATCGTTGGGGTATCTACCACATAGAACAGATAAAAGTTCCATCGTTCAAACTCATCATCAAGGTCAAACTGGCTTCGCGCCACAAGGTTTCTAATAGCTTTCCATTTTAAAGACAACGTATGCTCATCCAGCACCTTTGTGACAAACACATCGATGTCGGAATCTATACCGAACACATCTCTCTTTATACTCCTGTAAATCAATTCTTCAACCATAAACCTTTTCATTTAAAAGTGATTGATACGTTTCCAATTCCTTACCTCCCAAATCTTTCAGGGTTGGACCGTTAAGTTCCATTACATCCCGAAACAGATGGCAATTCACGAATGTTAGGTTATTCATACATTTAGCACCGCCGTCTGCAATATCAAATTCCTCACTGCTGGTAGCGTTACTAATGTCTGGCACCTTTTTCCCTGGTAGTACATCATACGTGCATGTCTTGCTTTTGATGCCACCAATAACATAGATGCAGCCTACGCCATAGAACTTTCCCATCTGGTTTATATTCAAGCATTTTCGTGCATCCAACATATCAAAATCTTCTTCAGAATAGACATATTGGAAGTGAGGTACTATCTTGTCTACATCATAATCATCTATCTCTTCAGGTTTCAAAAGCTTAGCCGCCAACAGAAATTCGGCAAACCTTGCCCAGTCTTCCCTTTTCAATATATCAGGCATCACCTTTTTGGTGCACCTCCGTTTTTCCTGAAAAGCTTCAAACATCTCTTTCGGATTCTTCTTGATTAACCCAGCCTGCATCAGTGCCATAGCTCCAAGCAGTGCCTCTAGATCTTGCATGGCCCCTTTATTATCGAAAGTGAAGATGTCATCCTTAAATGGATTGAAGGTAGATAAGTCGAACTCGTATACAGGCGACAAACCATTTGCAACGATCATTGCATGGTAGCATCTACATGGGATATAGAATGCAGAGCCTAACTGTTCGTCCTTGTCTTGATAGGCAGACTGTTTGTGAATACCAAGAAGCTGAAACTTCTCATTGAATATTCCGCCTCCTGACAACCCCGTCAGCTCGTGCTTTTGTGGTGTCGGTGTATAGGCATATTCCACAAGATTTTCTTTGTCATGCCATATCCTATTAACCTCTCTAAAAGCTAATTTCCTGATGGTATCTTCGCCTGCACGACATGATGGGAATCCAGTGTGATAGCAGTTTACTTGCGTATTGACAGGCTTATCTGCAAATCCGACAAACCTGACACTGTCATCAAACCTATTTATCACAATAATAGCGGTATCAGTATTCTCATCACGATATATCTTGTTGACCTCAATTTTTACGTCTTTATATAGGGTATCTTCAAACGAAAGCTCTACGGTATCTTCTGTCACCCCCTCGAGGCAATGACATGCCGTCAGGACATAGAGCACGCTGGCATTCAGCGGTTTTATTAAAACACCGCTGCCGCCGTCATTGCCCCCTATCCTCACGGTAAGAGCTTTCAGTTCGTCTGCATATCCCTTTATCATTATATTTCCATTATACGGTTCATAACATCAGGATAATCTTTCTTATCCTGATCTGTAATCATACTCCTGCCACGCTCCACATAATTAAACCAGAGCTTGGCTTTTGTTTTATCTATCAGTTCTGCGGCCACCTCCTTGTCAGGGTGTCCGTAATAGTCGCCATTCGAAGAAAATATATAGTTCTCACCATCCACCAATTTCAAAAACCCCGTTTTGAAATTATTCTTGCTTCCATGGTGAGCCAATTTTACCCACTTGCAATGCAGCGGTTTCTCAAAGTCCTTCAAATTTTCGATAGCCAGCATCACTGTATCTATATTAGCATCACCCAAGAACAAATCATTCTCACCATCGTTAGTGTGTAGCAAAATTGCAATAGATGCATCATTTTCTGGCGTTACGCCATCAGACTCCCAACCTTCCTCAACTAATTTCTTTATGTCCTTCAAGTAGTTGGTGTTTTCCTTGTTGTCCAAGTTTGCAGCAATCTTTTTAGCTATTTTGTTATGGTCACCTGCATTTGGCGCTAGAACGACTATCTTACCCCATTCAAATGGTTCTTCTTTTCCTACAACAATTTGATTCTCATGTAGCATATGGTGTCCTGCTAGTTGTTTCTGCAACGAAGCGGCGTGTGTAGCGTTGTTGTTCAAATCTGTAGGGTCTACTATTTTTACATCATCATTTATCCAAATCTTTCTCACAAAACCATCTTCAGGGAAATCTGTCTCAAACCATTTCAACACACCACCTATATGGTCGTAGTCAACATGAGTCACTATTAGCAGGTCAATATGTTTTCCTGCATCTTTCAACACGTTGAGTTTTTCTTGCAAAGGCCCCGCCTTTCCACGTCTGCGTTCTTGGTAGGTCTCGTCCAAGCCACCATCTATCATGATGACATATTCTTTTCCATCATAACAGATTGTCACGAAGATACAATCTCCATAATAAGCTTTCAGGACTTCAATTTTAGTCTGTATCATAGCAACCTTAATTCCTAATCTCCATCATTCCACTTAGAGTTCTCCCTACACAAGCCTACCTTTTCGCTCCCGATAAAATCACCGTGAACCATTAATCCTTAACCATGAACCATTTTTGCCTTCGGAAAACCTACTCCCCACATCTTCTCCCCATTGTATCGGGCAGTGTATGCCGCATACAAATCTTTATACGATGAGCAAAAGTGCAGTTCATCGGCTTGGCTTTTGATTCTCCTTTCACACAAGATCGTCTTTAAATCATCCAAAGGAGAACTCGGACGCTTCAAAATCAAAAACTCATACGTTGGTTCAGATGAATTTCCCATATTTCCATTGATATTCTTTACGCGTCAAAACTCATGAATCCATTTTCCGTAGTTCCATGAGTCCCATCGGATCTTAAACTTACTCCCCTCGCATCGCTCCCCCAATTCTATCTATCGCGAAATAGCAGAAGAACTTCACTCTATCAATAGGATTCACTTCAGAACTGTACCTTGACATACCTGTCCGTTCCCAATGTCTTCAAATGAGATATGACGAAGAGACCTTTTACTTGTCATTTTTACAATTAATCTTTTCTAAATTATAACCTACCGCCTGTTAGCATAGATGTGAAACGAGGAAATATTTTCTTTAAACATACGAACAATATCAAACCAACAATTATCGTAATCAACGGTGATATGAAATACACAAAAATCAATGTAAATTCTGACTGCGGAACCATTATTTTGAGAAATATCTTAATTATGAAGTTTAGCGGTATAACATGAAAGCCAAAGATGAAGAAGTCGATTCCTTTAATGGAGTATCCATGTTTCATTATCTGATTATTTTGCACTGCATAATAGCCGGCACATAAAACTACAGGTACACCAAGCACAAGCGATGCTTTACAAGTATAGCTATCAATTTCTATAAAGCAATCATTATAGCATAACATTGTTGCTACAACCGTTATCAAATAACATATAATATAGAACAATTTCTTGGGAATTAACTTATCTATAATTGTCCTATTACAATAAGCAAAATATCCTCCCCCATAGAAAAAGAAAGCGGACTTAAAACTCCATACATCAAAAGGATTATTATAACCTAAAACTATCCATAAAAGAATAAAAACTATTATAGGAAAAAACTTAATGTACTCAAAAAGTATATATAAAACTGGTGATAGAATCATCATAACCATCAAGTCACGCACGAACCATAATGGTGGACAAATAGGGTAGCCATTAAATCCTGTCCAAAAGGAATTCAGATAGTCAAGGAGCGAGTAATCTTTTATTAGTAGGTGATTGCCTGACAACAAACCTGGCAAAAAGGACTGACCAGTAAAAAAAATAATTAGGTAGATACAATTCCATAGTAAATAAGGAACGAGCAGCGACCTGCTACGGCGTTTTAGTTTCTGAACATAATTATTTACGCTAAAACGTCCCAATTCATTACCTAACCCTTTAAAGAAAAGATAGCCCGAGATTGCAAAAAAAGTAGGGACGGCAAGTGCAGCTACAATATTTGAAACAAGAAACGAAATGTTATCAAAAATTGGATAATTCTCATAATCATATAAATATGACACTCCTCCAATAGTGGTGCCTGAAATATGCGTATGCACAAATACCACTAAAACAGCCAACGGTAACTTTAGCCAATTAAACACTTCATATTCTCGTAATTGAATATTTTGAGTACTTTGTTTTTCAATTTTTCTCATAACGTAAACCATATCTGTCTTAATTCTACTTTCGTTTCAACTATCAAAATCCATGAATCCTCCTTTTCGTAGTCCTAATATACCTGAAGCAGTCTGTGACAAACTCATTCATAATATTTTAGATTAAGATTTATCTTCAGATTTTGAGAGTTGCGTCCCTTATCCTATATAGATACTGGTTTCATCATTTGAGCCCGCAATCTTTTTAAGAAAACCAGCGAGCGGCTTTCATCAAAGCACAACTCCTGCTTCCATTTATTCCCTTGCCACCGGCGGTACTTGTACGCTAACCTTGGCAACAGCCCTGTCGGTTCAGCCATTTCGTATTTGGGGTTGATAATATCTGAAAATACTTTTTCTTTGAGATCTGGATTAAACTGTACTCCATGAAAAATACACGATTCAAAGCCCAGCTCCTCAACACATATTGCATTAATGCAGTTAATAAAATCACTCATTTGATATTTATTCACCACACCATTCAACCATTCCCAATCAATATTTCTTCCATGTTTCAATACAAAGAAGGCCCAATCCAGCGCCTGCCTTAGATTCACATTAGAAGATGCGAAATGAGAAACCATGTGTTTAATTAGAAACAGAGCATGTAAATTTGATGATGGAAGATACACCCGACCGCCCTTTAAATCAACAGAATAACTGCCATCCTTGCCCAGTTCCTTAAAAATCTTTTCTAATCCAGCGCTCGATTTATGTACGTTCACGTTCACAAAATCGTAGTGGTTCTCCACCATAAATTCACCCCAGTTAAAAACGGTATGATGATGGTGAGATTTATCTACCTTGATACCTTTCTCTGAAGTAACGAGGACATCAGCCTCTTTTTGCCGTCCGAATTGCCAAATATCAATATCCCCACATGGCCTATGGTTAGGTTTCGGCCAATCAAGACTACAAGCATAGCCCTTCAACACCATCATCTTAAAGCCATGGCTACTGTAAAATGCTGCCATTTCAGAGATAGTCTTAACATACTGCTCATAGCAATATTCATAACTTTGCAGTACTTCACCTATCCATTCAAGCAACACTTCCTGAGGTGGGCGCTGGTTTTCTGGAAGTTGCTCTATCCCATCTAAAACCACCGCAAACAAACCTTGCTTCTCAGCATGGGCTTGTATTGCCGTCCAATCTACTTTGCCAGAAAGGCTACATCCTTTATGCCCTATCCCTAACCTAACTAAAGTCAGAAATGCTTCTATTGTTTCCATTTTAAACCTCTTGAATCGAGTTTGCTGCATCTGCACGTAACTCTTCCAAAATCCAAGTACACTCTTTGCCTGCAAGTGCGTAACAAATACAAATCACTGTATAGATGATCATCTTCAAGTCATAAAAGATGCCTGCTTTCTGTACGTATGTATATTCCAGTTCCCTACGTGTAGGATACACCTTCTCCATATACTCTGCCTCATCTGTAAACTGATCACCATAGATATAATCATACAAAGCGGCTGGACCACTCAACCCTACAGGTACCTTTGCGGCCTCGTTCCACTTGCCATAACGGAACATATCAAACTGGTCTTCTGCCACAGGACGTGGGCCAATGATTGACATGCTACCATTCAGGATATTAATGAGCTGAGGTAACTCATCTATCTTAGCCTTACGAATGAAATGACCAAACGGGAAGATACGGTCTTCGTCAGGCCTCAGACTGGCTTCTGCACCTTTCTTGGGAGCTTTCAGCACCTTCATCGACCTAAACTTATACATCTTAAAAGGTTTGTTTCCTTTACCGATACGATTAGCCTTGTAGAATATCGGCCCCCAGTCTGAAACCAAAATTCCTATTATCGTAAACAGGAATACTGGTGACAGAACCACAAGTGCAATAAATGCACATATAAAATCAAAAACTCTTTTTATAAAACTATACATATCTATCAATTGTTTACACAAAATCCCGCTACTATTGGATTATGGTCGCTAAGATTCGTATCTATTACTTTGATGCTTTGCAACTCTAATTGTTCCGAATGAAGGATATGATCTATCCTCAACCGTATCCAACCATTATGGTATGTAAAACCAAATCCATTTCCTCCTTCCCACCAAGAGTCTCTCAAGCCGCAAGAAGCAAATATATCAAATGGAGCAGAGCAATTAAAATCATTCATATCTCCCATTACTATAATGGGATGATTACTTTTTAAAACTTCATCCTTTATCTTTCTAGCTTGAAAACATCGAACTTCCAACCCATTCTTATATCGTTCGTATGAAGATGTGACATCTTCTGTTAAATTCTCATTTTCAATACCTGCATAGCGATGAGTATCCAAATGAATTCCAAATATCTGTACCGAATCGCGTCCTATAGCTATTGTCGTCTTTATGGGGCGAAGACCTTTGCCTTGTACATGGGTATAAATATACCCAGAATTATTTACATTTCTTTTACTATAAAAAATATCTCCGCAGTTTTTATGGCTGTGATGTTCTACTGTGAATGGGAGTATTTTTCTAAGTATTGAATCTACAACCAAGCAACTGTCTTGGTTATATTCGTTCAGTAATACGAAGTCAACATCCTCTTTCAATATTAGGCTTGCAATCTCCTTCTGCCTTATACTGTCTGCACCACTTGAACAATGCACATTCCATGTCATTACTTTCAAGTCATGCAGCCCATCGCTTCTAAAAGGATGAACAGCAATTACCTCATACTTCCAGTTGCCATATAACGCAATAAGCAGCAAAGATAGGCTTATTCCCAGAAAAACACGGTATTTCAGCTTCAATACACTTATTTCATTGTTTTACGGATTTCCAATCCCTTTATGGAATCTTCAAAGCTCACCAACTGATACTTAAAATCGTATGTGCTCATTTCCTGCACATAATAAGAGTCTGAGAACATCTTTGAAATGGCTGGTATAAAGAATGAACCTACCCAAACCAAGGGATTAAAGATTTTGCTAATCCAGACCTTATGCCCATGTTCTTTTGCTAACTGACGTACGATTTCCACAGTATCGGAATATTCAGCATTTTGCGGGAAGAACACCCCATGCATTTCTCTTACGATGCATTGCTTCACAAACTCTGCAAGATTCTCCACAAATAGCATTGAGCGCTTATTATGCCATGCAGGGAATATGGGTGTTCTAACGGCCAACCAGCCCAAACGAGGAAGATTGCCCTTATTTCCAGGACCATATATCATTGGGGGTCTGAGAATACAAACTTTGAATAATGGAGATTCCAACTCTTTCAGCCCATTCTCAGCCTGCAATTTACTATCCCCATAGAAATCATTGGGATTTGGTACTGTATCTTTCGTCTTTACATCACCCTTTAGCGATTTGCTGGCATGATAAACAATACCGCTACTCATAAAGATGAATTGCTTCACCCCTTTTTCTTTGGCATGTTTGGCAATCTCTATTGTGAGATCTCGGTTCACCTTATAATACAATGGGGCCATTTCTGGCTTGGGGTCTACATGGGCAATACCTGCCACATGATATACCACATCATATTTGGAAAAATCTGCTGTTTTCCAAATATCGTTCATCGTATCAACGGTATCCACCTGAAATTCTTCAGGCGTTTTCATCAACCATTTCTCTATATTGGTG
>JAEEGL016005062.1_pt1 | contig 11841 bp, 9 predicted proteins | sample 9134231 | NCBI WGS metagenome assembly JAEEGL01 (sample SAMN16246548, study PRJNA631951) | gut metagenome | biome: gut microbiome; feature: rumen; material: fiber-attached | host: Bos | place: Iran: Karaj | collected 2018-10 | reverse complement strand
CGTGGCAGCGCAGATAGTTCAGATAGCCATACTCCTTCGGCAGCGCAAATACCTGGTCAAGCTGATTGCGCAGGAGACGAACGTCTTTTGTCGCAACTGTGTGCCAGGTGCTGGCCATGGTCGTAACATTGTACAGCAGATGACATTCGGGCTTGTCCACCGTGCCGAAATATGGGACAACCTTCGACGGCTCCATAACGACCTCGCCGAGCAGAAGCGTACCCGGGCAGACGATCTCGCAGGCGATCCGCATAAGCCTTACAAGCTTATGGACCTGCGGAAGGTTGCGGCAGTTCGTTCCGAGTTCCTTCCAGATATACGGTACTGCGTCAAGGCGTATCACGTCGATACCCCGGTTGCAGAGGTACAGCATGTTCTCCGTCATATCGCGGAACACGTCCGGATTAGAGTAGTCCAGATCCCATTGATAGGGATAGAAGGTCGTCATGACGACCTTGCCTGCCTCCTCGCACCAGGTGAAGTTCCCCGGGGCAGTCGTCGGAAAAACTTGCGGGACGTCCTTTTCAAACAGCTGAGGAATCGTCCAGTCGTCATAGAAAAAATATCTGTCCTGGTATTCCTTCTCTCCCGCCCGGGCACGGCGCGCCCATTCATGGTCTTCGCTGGTATGGTTCATGACAAAGTCAAGGCAAAGAGAGATCCCCTGTTTGTGGCAGGCGTGAGCAAGCGCGGCAAGATCCTCCATCGTCCCCAGTTCCGGCTGGACCTTACGAAAATCCGATACCGCATAGCCGCCGTCGCTTCTTCCCTTTGGGCTTTCGAGCAAAGGCATGAGATGAAGATAATTCACGCCGCAGTCGCGTATGTAGTCAAGCTTTGAACGCACACCGTTGAGATCCCCGGCAAATGAGGAGACATACATCTGCATGCCGAGCATCCCGCGTTTTTTGTACCAGTCCGGATCGGAGAGGCGTTCAAGGTCGATTGCGCACAGCTCCTCGGAACGCTCGGTCCAGGCAGAGAAGAGCATATTGAGAAAAGCGTCGAATGCCTCGTTGCTGTGATACAATTCCATAAATAGAGATTTAGTCTCATGAGCAAAAGCATTGTATCTTGTTTTGAATTCATCCGGCCAGCAGTTCATCTGTTGATCCTCTCATTCAAATCTTTTGGTTTCCGCTTGTTTTCATTTCCAGTATAAAAGACGGAGCGGTTGAAATCAAGTGTTGAAAAAAGTTCGCTTAATTCATTTATCAGCCGTATTCTGTCGTCAATAACGACATAATGAAACAAAAGCGATACCATGGGAAAAAATAATAAATTATCCACAGAATCCATAGTTTATTGACATATTACTTCGCTTATGCTATTCTTTTTTTGCGGAAATGATGTGATAGATTTGTCGCTATTAACGACAAAAAGGAGAAACTATTATGAAAACGCTTTCTCTTTCTCTGCTTTCAGAGACCGTATTGTCCAAACGAAGAGCATTGAAGATTTCTCAAGCTGAGCTGGCCTCTCTTGTTGGGATGAGCAGAACCGTCTTGTCCAATCTCGAAAACGGACTCTATACGCCCTCCATATCTCAACTTGAATCTCTGGCTTCCGCTTTAGGCTTTGATCTGACAGAGATGTTTGTCGATCAGATTGGCGAAACGATCCCAATCGATCGTAAATATAAGATCGCTGTAGCCGGTACAGGCTATGTCGGTCTTTCTTTGGCTGTCCTGCTTGCCCAGCATAATGATGTGACCGCCGTCACAACGACACCCTCAAAGGCTGAATTGATCAACCGCTTCCGTTCGCCTATTCAAGATGATTATATTGAAAAGTATCTCTCTGAAGCAGAAAAAGGCAGACGTACGCTTCATCTCAAAGCGACGACAGATGCTGTGTCTGCATATTCTGACGCAGATTATATCATTCTAGCGGTTCCGACGAATTACGATCCGAAAACAAACTTCTTTGACTGTTCTGCAGTTGAAACTGTGCTCAAGTTGATCCGCTCCTGTACGGCCGGCAGGCAAATTAAGCCTAGTATTGTGATTAAATCTACGATTCCCGTAGGCTACACACAACACATCCGGGAGACTCTTAACATGGACAATATTTTGTTCAGCCCGGAATTTTTAAGAGAGTCAAAAGCCTTATATGACAACCTCTTTCCCAGTAGAATCATCGTAGGCTGTGATGAAGAATCGTCTACTCACGCTCGTATCTTTGCAGGTCTTCTGCAGCAGGCTGCGCTCAAGAAGCCTGTTCCCACACTGTTTATGGGCTATACGGAAGCAGAAGCGACAAAGCTGTTTGTGAATACTTACCTCGCTCTTCGAGTCAGTTTTTTCAATGAACTCGATACCTATGCGGAAGTAAAAGGGCTTGATACCTCTCCCATAATTAAAGGCGTCTGCCTGGATCCTCGCGTCGGAGATTTCTATAATAATCCGTCCTTTGGGTACGGCGGATACTGTCTGCCGAAAGACACCAAGCAACTTCTTGCAAATTATCAGGATGTTCCTGAAAACTTGATTCAGGCAATAGTGGATTCAAATCGAACACGCAAGGACTTCATTGCAGACAGGGTGCTGCAGAAAGCCGAATATTACAGTTATTACGACAATGCGTTTGAAAGCGGCAGGGAAAAGAGCGTGACCATCGGTATTTACCGCTTGACTATGAAATCACATTCCGACAACTTCCGTCAATCCTCCATTCAAGGCGTCATGAAGCGTGTAAAAGCAAAGGGCGCCACCGTTGTGATTTATGAGCCAACTCTCGAAGACGGTTCCACCTTTTTTGGAAGCTTAATCGTGAACGATCTCCAAAAATTTAAAAGCATGTGCGGCTGCATCATAGCCAATCGATATGATGATGTTTTAGATGACGTGAAGGAAAAAGTATACACACGCGATCTATTCCGCAGAGATTAAAAACATTACAGATGACAAAGCAACTCCCGTTAATGCACTCACCTATGGGCGAGCGCTTTAACGGGAGTTCTTGTTCATCGGGCAGAAACCAGCTGTTATCTGTATGCTTTCAGAAGTTTTTCATAAAGCTCTGGTGAATCAGTATAAATGTAATGCAAATCGGAAATAGGCATGGAATAAAAGCCCTTTTCAAGAAAAGCATACGACTCTTTTTCCTTATCTGTAATCACAGCAATATTGCTTAGTCGCGCCAAATCGTATCCTCCGAATAAATGGCTGCTTATCCCTCCATATTTTTTATTATACAATACGGGGAAATCGTCAACATAAAGGGAAAGCCCTTCAACGTTCTGAACAGCTTCGACAGCGGGACGTTCGCTTTCAAGAAGAGTATTATATGAATTTGCAGCGTTTCGAAATAGGATCTCACCGCCCGCGAGTAAAAGAACTGTAACCAAAAGACCTGCTGTTGGAATAATCCAGTCTTTCTTGGCCAGTCTTTTTCTCTGAAGTGCAGATAAGAAAATTCGATATATTGCATTTGCGCAAAGGGACAGGAAGATAAAAAATGCCATACAGCTCAGCAGAAGGATAATTCTTCGGTTATAAGACGCACCCATCTTCAACACAGAACAAAGCGTACGAAAAAAAGCAAAAAACTGTCTGTGAACAACGGCAAACAGACCTATGATAAAAGATGCTGTTATCAAAGCGGCAGAGCATTTTTTCAGAAGTGGGATCGCTGTGCTTGCCTTGCTCCGCTTTATTGTCTCTTGAGACGATAAAACTGAAAATGGCAGTATCATAAAAATATTATAGTCGAGCGCTAAAAAACGTTGCTCAATCATGGAATGAGCCGCTATAAGGGCTAAGGCAAGGCAAAGACGATGGTCTTCTCTTCTGGCTGCTCCAACAGTCATGAGCGGCCACAAAACGCACAGAACTGAAAAAGGGACTACGCCATAGCATAACAGCAGCTGAAAATAACTTGAATCAATATAGTTATATCCTGCTTGGGCTGTCACTCCTCGACCGAATCCGACAAACCTAATATCAGAGCCGAAAAGATGTATTCCATATAATTCATAACCGGAAGCAGCAAGCGAAAGACGGCCATGCAGTGGGCCATCTAATTTGATTGCAGCTGCTGCTCCGCGGCAATACTTCCACAAAAGGAAAATCATCAGGCCTGCGAAAACCGGAAACGCTGCCGCGCAAAAAGAATCCAGCACTTTTCTTGATTTACGGATGAACTGATGGTGTTCACCAGTATTTAGAACGCTGTTTAAAACAAGAATTGCCGTGAAAAGAATAATGCAGTAGCCACTCGCTCTGCTTTGGGCAATAACATTGGAAATGTAAAGCGAAACAACTGCAGGAAGAAGAAACCAATAGTTTGCAACATTATCCCAGGCAACCCATGCAGCCAGGCATAAAAAAACGTAATATGCCGCCATGTCTGTGCAGTAATCTATTCCCCATGCGCTCCGAATTCCTCTGTAATTGTCCCAGAAAACGAGGTTTTTTATCGTGCCGGCAAGAGCGCACAATGCTGCGGAGAGAACAATTGACCCAGCAATTATGACAAACAGTTTTAGTATTTTTTTATAGTCCAAGCCGATGCCGCCGATAGAAAAAACGCCAAAAAAAACAGGGAAAATGTAAAGTGGATTATCGCTGCTATGAAGATACACAGCTCCCCATATTCCAGAAAGCCCATAAGCTAACACAAATAAAAACACATAGCGTTTTCTATTCTGCGTCTCAGACAATAAAAGAAGAGCTGAACGGAGGGTAACAACAAAAAAAGAAAAAAACAAATATCCTTTAAGAAAAGGCAATGATTCTACATCGTTTAACGGTATCAGATTAAACATTGTCATCCGCTGAACGAGATAAAACAAATAGATTCCCAAAAGTGCCAAATAAACATTATTGAGAATTCTACATGACCCTACAGCGAAGTTTTTCTTGCCGACCATTCATTTCTCCTTTGGTGGAAAGTTAAGCCGTTTTTCTTCCACGACGAGCGGCCTGTTTTTCACTCGTTCATTGATGCTCAGCACATATTCACCTACCATACCAATAAAAAATGTATTCAGACCGCCAAAGAAACACACAAGCAAAACAACCGGTCCGATACCGACCGCAAAGTGCTTCACAAGATAAACGATCAAATAAATGATTCCTGCAAGGACTGAACATCCTGCCACGGCCGAACCGATTATCGCAGGCAAACGCAAAGCAACCTTCGTGTATCCTGTGATGCTGAGCATCGCGGCATCATACAAAGAATTGAGGTTGTTGTGCGTTTTTCCCGCTCGGCGTTTCGCCTGCGTGTATTCAACAAATGCAATATCAAAACCCAATTCTGCAACGATAGCGCGCTGGAAAGGGATAGGATCGTTCAACTCGCGAAGCACATCAAGGAAGCTCCTGTCGTACAAACCGAAGCCCGTAAAGTGTTCGATCATCGGGGAACTGCCGAATTTGTGCATAAACTTGTAATACAGACTGCGGATGTAATAGATGATGGGGTTTTCTTCACTTGCAGTCTTTACGGCGCATACGATCTTATATCCCTCTTCCCACTTGTGAATCAATGTGGGAAGCAGTTCGACAGGATCTTGGAAGTCAGCACACATGGTTATGGTGCAGTCTCCTGTTGTCTGCAGCATTCCATGATAGGGACTGGAAAACTGTCCACAGTTTTTGGCGTTGAAGATTGCCTTGATGTGCTTGTTCTTCGCACACATCTCACTTATGTACTCTCGCGTCTTGTCTTTACTTTTGTTATCAATGATCAGAAGCTCATAATCATATTGCGGGAAATTGGTCGTGAGCATTTCAATCACAGCCGTGCTGATTTCCCGAATATTTTCTTCCTCGTTATAGGTAGGAATCATAACGGAAATAGTTTTTCGATCCATGCTGTACTCCTTCTGAACGGCAACTTTTAGCAATTATGCTTTACCCAATCGACAGTTTCGCGAATTCCCTTCTCAAAGCTGTAGGCCGGAACAAAGCCTGTATCCTCTGTCAGCGTGGAGATATCTGCTTCCATGTGCATTACCTGATTGGGATAATACTCAAGCTCACCCAAAACCACTTCAATAGAGGGATCAATCGCATCGCGGATAGCCCAAATATACTCCTTCAGTAAACGCGGCTTTCCCGTTCCCAAGCAGTAAATAGCTCCGTCTCTTCCCCTTTCTCCAACCAGACGAAACGCTCGAGCCACATCTTTGCTGTATATATAATCCCACACCTGATCTCCTGGCGTGAAGCGCTGACGCTCACCATTGAGCATTTTTAAAATTGTACTCATCACCATGGATTTTTTTCCATCAAACGGCCCATACAAGCTGAGAATACGGCACCACTCATGGCGAATACTCAGCTTTTGGCACTCTAAGCGGCTAAACCTTCCCGCTGCCAACTTGGCAATGCCATACCCATTATCAGGGTTACAAGGAAGGTCAGGTCTCATCACACCCTCGACGTGCCCGAATTCACTTTGACTGCCCGCTCCGACAAAAGTCCCACAGTTAAGCGCCGAGGCGAGATGAACCGCATCCAGCGTATAGCGAATATTGTTCGTTTGGCGATAAAGATCCTGCCGATCGGCTCCAAATGTTCCATCCCACAAAAAATGGTAGAACACGTCATAATCATGCGGCAGGGCTTCTCCAAGTGAAAGGAGTTCATCTGCGGCGCACTCTACGACCGAAACACGTTTGTCGGCTGGAATTGCGCCAAGTCTCTTTGAACCAGGACGGCATACGGCTGTAACATGAATATCATGCTCTATCAGCTCATTGATCAATGATATTCCGACACCGCCTGTTGGTCCTGTAATAATTGCTTTTTTCATGTTATTACCCTGTAAGAAAGAAGCAAAACCTCTGAAGGTTCAGCTCTCCAGACCATCCTTTTTTTCTTTCTTGAAAGTCCAGAACTTATTGATGAGGAAATTAAGCGGGATTGTAATACAAAGGTTTACAACAGGTGCCCAAGCTTTGCTCACTCCAAAAACGGATACTTCCAGCCAAAGAAGCACATTGGCCAGGATGGATGTTCCGCCATAACTGACATATGTCTTTCCTAAGCGCTTCAGCTTGCTCTTGAAATCGTTGCTGTTCCCGGTAAAGACAAAACGGTCATTCCAGAAAAAAGCATTTGCAATGCTCAATATCGTACCAAGGATACTTCCAAGCATATAAAGGCTCGGATTGATCCAAAGCACGAGATAGTAGATGCCCATTGAAACCGCGGTATTGCTTAATCCGACAAGTCCGAACTTAAAAAACTGCCAAAACAGTTTCTTGAAATCTTCCCAATTGTGGACATCAAACTTTTCAAGGATTTTTTTCACAAGCCAATCGCCTCAAGAATGATTTGTGCCATATAGTCGAGCATCTCGTCCGTCATGCCGGGATAGACGCCAACCCAAAACGTGTTATTCATGATGAATTCCGTGCAGAGAAGATCTCCAGACACACGGTATGCCCCGGTGCCGCGGATGGGGTCGAAACAGGGATGGCGGGTGAGATCGCCGCTGAAAAGAAGTCTGGTCTGGATATTATGCTTTTCTATATACTGCGTGACCGCATGGCGATCAAGCCCGCTTTCCGGCCTGATCGAGATGAGGAAACCAAACCAGGACGGTTTGCTCTGCGGAGCAGGCTCGGGCAGGATCAGTCGGTCCTCCGCCGAGGACAGCGCCTCGCGAAGCCTCGTCCAGTTGTACCTGCGCCGCTCGATAAAGGATGGAAACTTCTTGAGCTGCTCACAGCCGATCGCGGCCTGCATGTCTGTCACTTTCAGATTATAGCCCAAATGGCTGTAAACATATTTGTGATCATAGCCCATCGGGAGTTCGCCGAACTGCCGGTCAAAGCGGTGACCGCAGAAATTGTCTCTTCCGGAGGGGCAGACGCAGTCGCGCCCCCAGTCACGGTAGGACAGGATCAGTCGATGCAGGAGAGGATCGTTCGTATAAACGCAGCCGCCCTCCCCCATCGTCATGTGATGAGGAGGATAAAAACTGGACGTGCCGATGTCACCCCATGTTCCGGTAAAGCGTGTCTCCCCGTCGATCGTATACTGCGATCCGAGCGCGTCACAGTTGTCTTCTATAAGCCAGAGAGAATGCTCTTCGCAAAATGCTTTAACAGCAGCCAGATCAAAAGGATTGCCGAGCGTATGTGCAATCATGACCGCTTTGGTCCTTCCGCTCAACGCCGCTTCAAAGCGGCTCACGTCTATGTTGTACTGCGGAACTGTAACATCCACGAAAACCGGAACAGCGCCGTACTGGATCACGGGAGCGACCGTCGTGGGGAACGCACAGGCGACAGTAATGACCTCATCGCCTTTTTTTATCTGTCTATCGCCCAGTTCGGGAGCGGTCAGCGCGGAAAAGGCGATCAGATTGGCAGACGATCCGCTGTTAACCAGGTGCGCGTATTTCACACCGAGCCATGCGGCAAACTCTTTTTCAAATTGCTCAGAGAAGCGCCCCGTCGTGAGCCAGAAATCCAGCATCGCATCGGTCAGCGCGCACATTTCGTTGTCGTCATAGACTCTTCCAGCGTAGGCGATCCTGTCGCCGGCCGTGAAAGGTCTGTTGTTCTCTTTGAATTGGTGATAAAACGCCGAAACAAGCGATTTGATCTCTCTTCTTGCTTCGTCTTCGCTGTTCCAGACTCTCATCTGTTCCCTCTCCTGATGCAGTCAATTTCCGGAAGTCAGGAATTCCCGGATCTGGCGTTCCATACACGCGTCGACATCTTCCCCCGCGGCGCGGCACTTGCTCCATTCCACGGTCTTCTCCACGGCTTTTTCAATATCCCAGCGCGGCTGCCAGTCAAAACGGCTTTTTAGTTTTGAACAGTCCAGCTTCAGGAATCCGGCCTCATGCGGACCTTTGTCGGAACGGTCGATCCAACGAAGTCCGCCGCCCCAGTATTTCACAAACAGGTCGACCAGCTCTCCCGTATGAAGGCAGTCAGACAGTTCGGGGCCGACATTGTAGTTTCCCGCCGCAGATGGATCATCGTACTGTCTTGCTGCAATCATAAGGTAAGCATACAGCGGCTCAAGGACATGCTGATACGGTCTGACGGAAAACGGGTTCCGGACAATGATGTCTTCGCCTTTTTCCGCGGCTTTTACGCAGTCGGGAATAATCCTGTCATTTGCGAAGTCGCCGCCGCCGATCACATTACCTGCACGCGCCGTTGAGATCGCGCAGGGAATGTTTTCAAAAAATGAACGTTTATAGGCAGCCGTGACAAGTTCCGAGCAGGATTTGGAGTTGCTGTAAGGATCATAGCCGTCCAGTTCTTCGTTTTCCCGGTATCCCCACTCCCACTCGCGGTTTTTATAGACCTTGTCGGTCGTTACGTTCAAAAACGAACGGACGCTCGGCGTGCGTCGAACGGCCTCCAGAATGTTCACAGTGCCCATGACGTTGGTTTCATATGTTTCCACAGGCTCGGCGTAGCCTGTGCGGACGATCGGCTGCGCCGCAAGATGAAAAACGATCTCCGGTGAGTACTGATTGAAAACTTGACATAAATGCTCTAAGTCGCGCACATCACCTTTGATGTGCGTAATCCTGCTGTCCATCCCGATGAGATTGAACAGGCTGATTTCTTTCTCGGAGCATCTGGAGTAACCGATGACCTCCGCGTCTGCCAAAAGCAGCATCCTGCAAAGCCAGCTGCCCTTAAAGCCCGTATGTCCGGTCACCAGGGCCCTTTTTCCTTTGTAAAAAGAAAGAACCGTATCCATATGTCCTCCCGCAGATGCTGTTTTTAACGCAAAACTGTTATTTTTTCTCAAAAAGTGGAATGATCATATCCTCAGCCAGCTCTTCTTCACTGATAGGCGGATTCATATACTCTAGCGGCAGGGACTCCATCTGACCGTCCTTGCGCTTGTACGAGACCTGTTTGGGCTGCGCAGTCTGATTAATATCGGTCATAACCGAAACGACCACGGGTCCGCTTTCATTCAGGGCACGCGAAACGATTTCGGGCAGCTGCGCGTTCGATTCGATGCGCATGGCTTTCACGCCGAATGCCTCAGCCACGCGAGACAGATCCGGAAGAGAAAGTGAAGAGCTTTCATTGCACGCAACATAGTGTCCGGCGAACAAATTCTTCTGGGTGCTTTGTATTGCGCCGTAGCCGCCGTTGCATAGAACAAAGAACTTGATAGGCAGATCCATACGACGAATCGTTTCCAGTTCCTGCACATTCATTATAAAGCCGCCGTCACCATTGACGCAAACTGTACGTTTTCTTCCGCTTGCAAGACAGGCTCCAATAGTAGAAGGCAACCCATAGCCCATGGAAGCAAGGCCCTTAGTGGTAAAAGCACGCTGTCCCTTTTTCACGCGGAAAGTTTGCATTGAAATATCGATGCAGCTTCCCGAGCTGCCGGAAACATAGATATCCTCCGCAGTCATCGCATCTGAAATGGTTTCAAGCAGACAGTACGGATCGACATAGTCTTTCTTTTCCCATTGGGAGGCAGCGACCAGCGGGTATTTTTCTCTCATGCGGCGTGCATAGGCAAGCCACTCGCTTCTTCCGCGCTTCACGATCCTGTCTCTGTGCTTGAGCAAAAGCGAAATGAACTCTTTCGCGTCGGCGCATACGGGGATATCCGGCCTGACATTGATCTTTTTCAACTCGTTAGGATCAATGTCCACCATGATCTTGAGGGCGCCGCGGGCAAAGCCATCGAAGTTATAGCCGGTCTGTAAAAGGTTCAGCCTCGCTCCGATCGACAGGAAAAGATCAGAATTCTGCTGGATAAAATTCGCATATCTGTGACCAAGCCCTCCGGGCCTCCCGAAATACAGCGGATGCTCCTCCTCGATCAGATCGATCCCGTTCCAAGTGGTCAGAACAGGGATACCCAGTTCGTTCGCGAGCTGAGAAAACTCGTCGATCGCGTCGGCAAGGCGGATGCCGTTGCCGGCAAGCACGACCGGCCTTTCGGCACTATTCAGTTTGTCTATGACCGTCAGGACCTGTTTTTCCAAAGCGGCATGATCAAAGGTGTCGGCAGGAGGCTCAAAACCGACGAGTTCATCCTCATTGATCATCGTTGCCTGCACGTCAAGCGGGATGTCCAGCCAGACGGGGCCCTTTCTTCCGTGAGTCGCTTCATACAGAGCCCGCTCGATATGATAACGGATCTGCACAGGATCGTCGACGAGCGCGGCGTATTTGGTGATAGGGCTCACCACGGAGATGATATCCAGCTCCTGCATCCCCTGCTGGCGAATCCCCTGACCGTTGATCATGTCGGGCCGCTTGACCTGGCCGGAAACCACAAAGACAGGCGTGGATTCGATAAAAGCTCCGGCGATACCGGTAAGCGCGTTCGTGCCGCCCGGTCCGGTGGTAACCATCAGAAGGCCAATGTTGTTCGTTACGCGCGCGTAGGCTTCAGCAGCAATGGCGCACGCCTGCTCATGCAGGCATGGAACATACTGAATCTTCTCGCTTTTCCCGAGCGAATCATTCAGATGCATAGCTCCGCCGCCAGGCAGCATGAACATATGCTTTGCTCCGGTCTCCTCGAGGCGCTTTATAACATAGTCAGAAAGCTTGATCATGATCTCTCTTATCCCTTAATCGGCAAAATAGCTGTCAGTTAAGAATTCGATCTGTCTGCAGCGCTCGGCGTTCTTGACATAGTCGCGGTAAATCTCCCGCACCTCTGCATTAAGCTCGTCCCAGCGGTTGTCAGGGTTGAGAGTCGGCAGATAGGGATCCGCATAGGATTCGTTATAATGGTTTTTAAATCCGTCAAAGCCCGCTACGGCCACCTTCTCGACGCCGAGCCAATCCATCAGACGAAGCGCGCAGATCATGGCGTTGTCATAGTGTGGCCAGCCCTGCTTGACCGCATGGTCATAGGCGATGAT
>JAEEGL015194771.1_pt1 | contig 11841 bp, 6 predicted proteins | sample 9134231 | NCBI WGS metagenome assembly JAEEGL01 (sample SAMN16246548, study PRJNA631951) | gut metagenome | biome: gut microbiome; feature: rumen; material: fiber-attached | host: Bos | place: Iran: Karaj | collected 2018-10 | reverse complement strand
TGTGTACGGCTGAACAGTTACATCGTTTTACCATGCCACAGCTGAATGATGGGGGAAAGTGATTGTATTTTCAAAATAATCATGGATAAGAAAACAAAAAATGCCTCATCCCCCAGCATTGCCGGGGGCTATTGATATGCAAGCCCTAACGGGCTTGTGTACGGCTGAACAGTTACATCGTTTTACCATGCCACAGCTGAATGATGGGGGAAAGTGATTGTATTTTCAAAATAATCAGTGGATAAATGTTAGTGTTTTGGCGACCTTGATTCTGGGGAAAACACATGCCAGAAACCAACATGGATTTTGAAAGTCGTTGTGAATCGCTGGCAGGCGATCTGAGCGAGCAACTGCGCATGCCACATAGCTTTATCGTGACGGGGCCGCAGTATGTAATGAACCGAGCGTTGCGCGAAGGTCTTGAAGCGGGCATGGCAGGAGACAACGATGGATGCATCCTGTGGATTTCGCTCGGAGATATCCGCATGGCTTCGATGCATCGAATGATGCAATCGTTAGCGTCCACTGGCGATTTGCCCCGCTATTTGCAGATCACATCCCCTACCCGCCTGATGCAGCAGATGGCTTGTGACAGTTCCAGGTTTCTGGCCACCATCCGCAATTGCAGACGATTTCTGGTATGGCTTCATCCTGTTGATTTTTGCGACTGTGCGATCATCCAGTGGCTGCAAATCTATGCGCAGCTGCCGCAGGACAGCCGGGCTGGTGTCACCTATTTTTGGGCATTTACACAGGATCCCGACTGGTCATCGATTCACGCCATTCATGGCGACATCCGCCGAATCGATATGCCGCACGGCACCGAGCCGATCCACCCCGGCATCGAATTTGTTGAGCCATCTTCCGGCTCTTTTGAATTGTCGCAAGCTTTCAAGGAGATTTGTCAAAGCAGCCACACGCTTGTTTCATGCCGGTTTGACAAAACGCGCATGCGGTATTCCGAATGGTCGCATGGTATGCATGTGCATGTCTATGGCCGCGATACCGAAAAGCTGGCGCATGACCGCGAGCCCTATCAGTTTGGTGTCAACGACGGGATGCGCGCATTTATACACGACGACAGAATTTTCGATCACGTCGTCAGCATCGATCCTTCGCCACTCGACGATATCACAGCGATTGCCCATTCCTGGACACAAGGGAATGCGCGCGCCACCCTGATCGCAACCAGCCGCTTTGAACTTCTGATGCTCATCGCCAGTTTCCCGTCATTCCGCCCGCCCGCACAACCGCCGCACTGGCTGTATCGGTGTTATCAGGCTTACAGCATGTTTGATGCGTTGTCGCGATATGAAGTCATTCATCCGACATCGCTGTACGACCGAGATTTTCTGCGATATACGTTTAAATACTGGATTTTGCAGAACTATATTGAGCCAGAGCCGCCGTATGCGCCGACTTCCAAAGGCCGTTCGCTGTTTCCCGGTATTCAGCACATCGATCAATTGTGCGGTTTATTTAACTACGTGCACGAAACGCGCTGTGAGTCACCCGGGCATCAGTTTTGCGCCTATATATGTGCCGATTTTATGCGGCGACGAACGACAGCGCGCTTTGTACTATCGGGTGAAAGCTGGCAGCGGCATTTTCATCACATCCTGAACAACGAAAGCATCATTCGGCCAGAAACAGCGGCGACGCCGACTGCATGGTTAGACAGCATGCCCTACATCTGTCCGCCGGAAATCTCGCAGCGCATTGAAGCGCTCCTGTATACCCAATGCGTCCCCGACGACCTTCGTCTCAGCGACAAAGCCGCATCCGTGCTTGCGCAAATGCGCCAGGAATTTGCCAATGCTCCGGCGCATCGATTTCTCGAAACGACCAACGGTGAAGCCATCTGGTGGACATTTGCAGGTGCCGACGCCAACTCAGCCGCTGCGATGCTGCTTAAAACGCTCGCTCCAAAGCTCAGCATTTCGTTTGGTAATCTGTGTTTACGCATTTCGTGGATCACCATCCGCGGAGACGCGCAAAAAGCCGCCGAAAGGTTTCAATCGCTGTTATCCCAGATGGACGAACTGACGAAATCACCTCAGAATCTGCCGCAATCGCTGCCTGCCGAATATCTGCAGAATCACCCGATGGGCTGGATGATGCCGCTGATGCCCCAATCGCTGCGGGATGAAATCATCGCCGATCTCGTTTCGTCACTTCGCCAGCTATTCGCACAAGGCGTGCCGCCCGTCATCGTTACAGAAAAATGCCATCAGATAGACAAACTGCCTTTCGAATTTATATCGTTCGAGCCGCCGGCTGACCCCAAACCCAGGCCGCAGTATCATCCGCCAAAGCCCGAAAAACCGGCTCCAGCCCCGCATCCGACCGTACCCGTCATTCCAGGTGTGATGCATACGCGCTATCCCTGGACATATATCGACAACGAACCCGCCCTCAATCGGGCGATCAACACGATTCTGCAGCAGCCGTTTATCGGCCTGGATGTCGAAACGACACTGTATCATCAGGAGCTTTGCCTCATTCAAATCGGTTGTGCCGACTGTTCATTTATCATCGACCCGCTTCGCGTCGATTTCTCAGGGCTGGCCCAGGTTTTCTCACACCCGCAGATTATCAAAATCATCCACAATGCGACGTTCGAAAAGACGGTGCTCAAAAAATATGGCATGCAAATCAACAACATCGTCGACACAATGCGCGTGAGCCAAAGCATATATGGCCGCAAACAGGCGGGCGGTCATTCACTAAAAGCCGTCTGCATGCGCGAATTTGGCCTCGACATGGACAAAACAAACCAGACATCGCGCTGGGATTTGCGTCCACTCACGCCCCATCAACTCGAGTACGCTGCACTTGATGCCGAAATTCTCATCCACCTCTATCGGCATTTCTGTATAAAGAAATAAAGGGGGGCAAGCCCCCTGCGCCGTTACCTCACAGAGAGACGTGCATTCGCGCGTCTCTGCTGTTCGGTACACGGCTACCCCCTGCGCCGCTATTTGCCTACGGCAAATACGCGCCGCTGCTGTCGCTCTTCCCCAAATTGAACGAGACGAATATGCAATCCATCGAAAAACGAAAAGCAGCCCATCTCGCCCTTTGCCTCGATTCAGCCAGTCGCGGAACCGGTGCTGGCCTTGATCACATCCATCTGCCTTATGATGCGTTGTTCGAAGTTTCGGACGAAGATCTCGACACCCGAACCCGGATTGCCGGAATTCCACTCAGATTTCCGCTCATGTTTGGTGCTATCACTGGCGGCACCGCTCTGGCCACCGACTTCAACACCACGTTGCGAAAACTGGCTCAAAAACACGGGCTCGCCATGTGTCTTGGGTCAATCCGAGCCTGTATCGAAGACGATTCGCTCGATATAACCTATGGCACAGGCCAGGTCGATGCGCTCTTTGCCAACCTGGGCGTGAACGAAATCTCGCGGTATTCTGCCGATTTGGTCGCACGAAAATGCCAGAAGCTTGGGTGTGCCGGCTTATGCCTGCATCTGAACGGCCTTCAGGAATTCGTCCAAAACGAAGGCAATCACTCGTTTTCGTGTCATTTCGATGCATTGCTGCGGTTTATCGAATCGTTTCCAATGCCAGTACTGATAAAGGAAGTCGGCAGCGGTCTTGGTGGTATGTGTGCCAATCGCCTTGGTTCCCTGCCCATAGCAGGTCTTGAAACAGCATCCCTTGGCGGGACTTCGTGGATAAGAATTGAAGCGTCACGCCGACAATCGCCGATTTCTGCGGCCAATGTGAATGCACTGAACGCCATCGGTTACACGCTCGAAGCAGCCATTCGAGATTGCCGCAATGCGCTCGGAGACCGCACGCTTATTGCCTCAGGTGGCATCAGCCATGCGCTTGATCTGGTAAAATCCCTGGCGCTTGGTGCAGATCTGGTGGCAATCGCGCAGCCGCTTTACCGCGTCTATCACGACAATGAAGCTGCGGGCCTCGAATCATTCGTGCAGGAATGGATCGACATCGGGCGCCTTATCTGGCGAAGCACCGGTTGTGCCAATTTACAGGCGTTGCGCAGTTGTCTTACGAAACCCGCGTAAACCGGGCGACAAAGAAACCATCACAGGCATCGACATGCGGCAACAGCTTGATCTGTGCGCAATTCTCGCGCCCTTTTGTACAAATCGAAGGCAGCATCTGGCGCTCAAAATTCGGATGTCTTTCGAGGAAAGCGTTCACCTGTTCTTCGCATTCTGCCCGGGTAATCGTGCAAACCGCATAAACCATCACACCGCCGACCCTCAGATGCCGACAAACATTGTCGAGGATCTGACGCTGAAGTTCGACCAAAGACGCGATATCTTCGGCTTTTCGCATCAGTTTAACCTCGGGATGCCGACGCAATACGCCAAGACCCGAGCATGGCGCATCGACCAGAATTACGTCAAATGGAGCCAGGGGGACGCTTCCGCCAATGGTCAGATCCCGCACTTTGGTCACCAGCTTTTGCGCCGAAAAATGCTTCTGATGGTAATCCTGCAGCTTTTCGAGTTTTGTCGCAAACAAATCGGTGCTCAGCAACTGATATTTGCGTGACGACGATTCACAAGCGATTTCGTCGAGCAAATATATCGATTTGCCACCGTGACCCGCGCATGTATCCCAGATATGCACATCATCGCGGCCAACGCCCCAGGTTTCGGGATGCCCCAAAGCCATGACAGCCATCTGTGCAGCATCGTCCTGTACACAGACTTCTCCATCATCCAGAGCTTTTTCGATGGCCTCGTTGCGTTTTACGACCACACAGGAGGATTCGGGAAACAGCGAAGATGGCTCAATTTCTACGTTTTCCCGGGCCTGCAGCGTCTGCATCGACAGTTTCGAACGATTCAGACGCAAGACCATTCTGGGCACACTCAGCATACTTTCGGCGATTGCTGCAGCGGAATCGCCAAACTCATTCAGCAATAATCCGGCGAGGTCGTCATTTAAACTGTATTTCACAGCGAAATCGACGCGCGCATTGCCGGTTGCATGATATTGCAGCTGCCCGGCTTCCTGCCGCGCGACAGCTTTGCGCAGCAAAGCATTGCAATAGCCACATGCCGCATGATTGCGCAAATGCTTGACGACATCGACCGTCGTCGAAACGATGGAGTACGCCGGTACGCGATCCAAAAACACGAGCTGGTACATCGCACTGCGAAGCGCCATTTTTACAATCACATCCGCACGCCTGAGCATTTCCGGCTCGATATCGTTCCAAAGCGCATCAATAAAGCGAATATTCGACAGCGTTCCGTAAAAAATGCGCGTTGCCAGAATCTTATCGAGATTGCTCAATGCAGAATGACGAACAGCCAAATCCCAGACAATATTTGAATATCCGCCATTTTCCAGTTTTATCAGCGTCTCGACGACGAGTTCCCGTGGATTTTTTTGTAATCGCACATTTTTGGCCGGTTTGTTGCCAGGTTTCGAAGCATGATGACGGGCATTCGACGATTCAGATTCGGCATTCACCACAGATTTATTCGCTTGTGCTTTGGATGCATGCGATTTTTCTGAATGGCGTTTTTGTTCGAATTTCGGCTGTTTATGTGTACGCCGTGGCACATCGTGTCCCGCGTCGATACGGGAGCCTTCAGAATCCGGACGATGATTCTGGGAATGATGCGTGCCTGCGTTTTTTTTGTGTTCTTCGTTCATATTAGATGTGCTGCGTGTTAAATACCATACGGCGTTATTCGAACGCCCGGATAGACAATAAACTCTAGGAGCGAGCGCTATATCTGGCAAGTGAAAAATGTGCAAAATAAGTTACGATTCAGACCTTCAAGAAGCCCGTTAGAGGCTTCCATATCAATATCCCCCGGTTGCATTAGTTACCGGGGATAGGTGGATATCCATCGTCTCCCCGCCCAACTTTTTGCCAGCACAAAGGGCTGGCAAAAAGTTGAAAAAAAAAGAAAGGAACGCTTTGATCCCCCGGTAGTTGCTACGCGCCAGCCGGGGGCTACTCGCCCAAAGCCCTACGGGCTTTTTAATTCATACATCAATCCCCTGTAGTCGCTACGCGCCAACCGGGACTCCATACATGGAACGCCTAATAGCGTTCTCACCCAAGCGCTGAATAGAACAAATAATGAACGACAAATCCTTATATCTAACCAAAATCAAGCTCAAAGCAGAACTCGATCGCTGTCTGGACTGCAAAACCCAGCCTTGCATGAATGCCTGTCCGGTGAATTGCAATCCGCACGAGTTCATTCAATTTGCCAAAAAGCAGCAATGGCCCGAAGCGGTTCGCACGATCATGCGCACCAATCCGATGGGACAAACCTGTGGTCTGATTTGTCCCGATAAATTCTGCATGAACGCCTGCACGCGCAGTCACATCGATTTTCCGATCAACATTCCCCGGGTGCAGGCGACGATTCTCGAAAACTACCGCAATCACGAGGTGATACAGCCGATCGCATGTACGCCGATGGGCAAACAAATCGCCGTCATTGGCGCAGGTCCTGCCGGTCTTGCCGCTGCAGCAAAGCTCGCGCAAAATGGCTATATCGTTGAGATTTTTGAAGCCAGCGACCGCATTGGCGGCGCACTCAACATGATTCCTGCCGAGCGACTGCCGCACGAAGTCATCGAAAAAGACTGGGCTTTTATACATGATACCGAGCGCGTCTCTCTGCATCTGGCCCGAAAGATTTCTGATCCCCGTGCATTGCTTGAGTCGTTTGATATTGTGATCATTGCGACGGGTGAACCCAATTGCGTTTCGCTCAGAATTCCCGGAGAAGAGCTGAGCATTTCGTATATGGATTACCTGTTGGATCGCGAGAAATATCGCACAGATGGCGCAGTTGCAGTCATCGGCGGCGGCAATGTGGCCATGGATTGTGCGCTCACCGCACAGCGTCTTGGTGCTTCGTCTGTCGAAATGTTTATTCGTCGGCGAATTGCCGATATGCGCATCTCACGCCCGGAATTCGTCGAGCTCATCGATCACGGCATCAATCTGAACGGCATGACGAGTCCCGAAAAAATCACCCGCACAGAAACCGGCCTTTCCCTGCATATCCATCGGAACGTTTATGATGGCCAAAAATGGCATCCTCTGCCCAATTCGACGATCGCACTACCCTACTTTAGCTTGATTATCCGTGCAATCGGTAGCCGCGCCGAGGAGAAATTGCCCGATAACCCACGTATTATCTATGCCGGCGATTGCAAAACCGGCGGTTCAACCATCATCGAAGCGATTGCATCTGGCCGCGCTGCAGCAGACCTGGTTCTCGAAATGGAAAATGGATAAGCTCTGTTTAACGATCGCGGATATGAAAATTGAAAATGCAAAGTCGTTTGCTTCACGGCTTTTAGCTTATAGCTTATGGCTTATCGTGCGCCTCAGACGACTACAAGCGATAAACCACAAGCGATAAGCCTGCATTTTCCGACATCGGGGAGCGATAGCTATATCCATACTGGGTAAACATAGCCAATGGATAAGCGCCCCCCCAAACGAACATTTAAACCATAGAAAATGCCTCTTCCTCTACGGCTCCACCAGAATCCAGTATCGATTGTTCTCGCGCGGATCGCACCGGAGCGTACCAAATGCCCGAAAAACGCCGAGATCCTTTGTCGTTCCTGCCGATACACATGTGTCATCAATGAGGCAATAGCGCTGCGCAGGCAACGATGGACAGGTATTGTTGCGCAATGCGCACAAAGTATCGACACTGTATAGGTTTTCGCACATTCCCGAAGCACACGAAGCGGCTTCGAGGCTGTAATCCTTTGGCCGTTCAAACGTAAAATCGATGATTGTCGGATGCGCGCCACAGCTTGCCGATTTGGTTTGCGAAGTACCATCCATCAGCGTGACGGTAATCTGGCGTGTACCAAAACAAAGCATCGCATGCGTACCATCTTCACAGCGCGTGAGCCAGTGCTCGTGATTGAGCGCCGGCACATCGCTGTATGTGACTTCGGCAATCAGCGGTTGACCGGATTCGTCGCGGACCCGCACAATCGTTGATGCAGGCGCAGCATCCAAAAACGTCTGCCATGCCGGACGATTCTTTTCGATGGCTTCCAGTCGTTTGGCCCCCGTGGGATTGTGCATCGATCCTTCGATTAGATATGCTGTGGTTCCGGCAACCATTCGAAACCAATCCTGATCCGTGCCATCGACAGAATACAGATTCTTCACAACCTGATAGAATTTGCCATTTGCCTGCATACCGGCGCTTTCAGCCATTTTTAATGCCAGTTGCCATGCCTGATCCTTTTCATGCGGCGGATTTTGCAGTGCATCGATGGAATAGGGTGACAAAATGCGCGTCGAAACCGTATGAAAGCTAATGGATGACACGAACTGCGTCAGATGAAACATGTTCATCATCGACTGGATTTCGGGTTCGCTGGCTGGTGCAGTGCCGCGATACCAATAATTTCGCGGGTGTTCCGAAGATGACAGCTCACCGGTTGCCCCCCAGTGCAGCGGATAATTGCGGTTGATATCGACGCCACCGCCAACCCGGATATCGTTGGGACGATACCGGTTATAGCCATAAACATCGGCTGCAAGACCGGTTTTGGCTGGCCACTTTCGTTCATTCGACGATTTTTTGAATACGCCACGACCATTCTTGCGACCGAGGTGATCCGAGACGTGATAATACAAATCGACGCCATCCAGATTCACCGTCGGAATCACCCAAACCTCGACATCATCGAGGATTTTTCGATATCGACGAATCGTTTCACTATCCTGCGTCTCACACAGCTGCTCGAGCACATCGAATGCGAAATCGGTCGCCAACAGCTCAACGCCATGGTGTGAACCATTAAAATGCACGCGAGGCATAACAGAATCGGGGGCTTTGTTGGACAAAACGACGGCGCGGATTTCGTGTCCCATCCAGGTCGTACCGATATTTTCGATCCGCGCATGCGCATCCCGTTTGCGGCATTCGACGCCATAATTATCGATATATGCCTGAATCATAGCGGCATCTTTGGTGCTGCGATTGGGTAATACCGGCTGTTTTTCATCACATCGCATCGGCACTTTACAACCCAGATCAGGCGCGGCTTTCCGATATTCGCTATCGACAAAGCTGTTGCGCGGTTCGGACCAGAACCAGCCATCCGGCAACCGCCGCATCTCATCGACGATCGACATCATGGCGCTGTGACTGCAGCGATAGACCGTATAATGGTCAATGCCGGCATTGCTCACGGCTTTGCATGATTTGAGCTTATCGGATTTTGTACCTTCGGGAACCACGACATATACGACAGGCTGCTGCCGCAAATACGCATCGGGATCACCCAAAGACGGCCATTTGCCTTTATATTTTTCACCGGCAACGAAATCGAGCGCGATCAGCCCTGTATCTTTGCCCTGTTTTTTGTTTACCCGATAGCCGATTTCGTTCCCGCGCAACGATGCATCATCGCCAGCCATCGTATGAATCACTTTCTGCGTTGCGTGATCGCGGATTTCAATGTCAAAATGCGGCCCTTTCAATGTGATCAGAATATCGATAACTTTTGGCAGTTTCACTTTGGTGCTGTAGATCACCGGCTGAGGATAGCCGGTTTCCCAGCGATGAATCTGTACATCCGTGCGATGTATCGATACGCTGTAGCCGCTTACTTCTGCAACGACATTTGGGAAATCGGCGCGGAACAACAGCGAGAAATCGGGATGACTGCCCAGGTTAAAGGTTGCGCGGACAATGCCGTCCTGCTGCATCTTAAATGGTGCAGCCCAAAAGCTATTTTTCTCCGCTGGCGCATGTGCCAGTTTTAAGCCGCCATCCGCAGTCCAGATAAATTCTTCGCTCATTTTGGCGTTCTGAACGCGTTGCGCACTGAGCGGTTTAATGCTGGATGCAGGCGGTACCGGCGTCTGAGCCGCGGCACCCAAAGACATGCAAATGGATAAGACAAACGGAATAACGGCGATTTTCGGTTTCACAGTTTTGACCAATAGTTGCGGAGATTCGTTGAACACACGAAGCCGGTATATCATATAATCCAGTATTTGCGCACAATTCGTGGGTTATGAAGTTGGGTTACCGCCTTAACTTTTGGCATAGTTTTGCTCAAGCCCGTAGGGCTTGAATATCAATAGCCTCCGGCAACACCGGGGAGATGATGAATGCCACAAAGAGGAACGCCTAAGGCATTCATTGCACATTAAAGCACATTAAATGCGGTAGCCTTAGGGTTTGTAACGGCGCGTATCGAGCACCACAGACGTGTCGTGACACGTCTGGCGAGATAGCGCCGTGGGGGCGCGGCGTATCGGCGATGCCGATAGCCGCGTGGGGGCCTCGCCCCCAAAATTACGTGCGTATTATCTTTACGAAACTGATAGAAACCATATATAATTATGAGGTTTGGTTTTTTCTTTAAACCACAAGTGAGAAAAAGATGTCAGAAGTAAAATCAATTTTGGATGAGAAATCATCGAGTATTTTGGACGAAGAAACCAGCAATGCTGCGAAAATCGCGGCAGAAAAAGCGCATGGGGCTGCGGCTGACGCCGATCTGGCTGCACAAGCGGCTGCGGCTGACGCCGATCTGGCGGCGCAAAGAGAGGCCGAGGAAATTGCGGCCAAGGAAGCCGCCATGCAACGCATGGAAACGCCGGAAATGCTTGCGCTCAAGTATCGATATACCGAATTGCTCGGTGAAGGTGCCAATGGTAAGACGTGGAAAGCACGCAACCTCAAGAACGGCCAGATGTGCGCCATTAAGGCGCTCAAGCTGTCACAGAGCGAGAATTTCAAGAGCTTCGATTTGTTCAAGCGCGAAGCGGCGGTGCTCGGCAGCGTGCATATCCAGGGCGTGCCTCAGTTTTATGAGAGCATCATCTCGGATGAGGCCGGCGGCGAATGCTATATCGTGCAGGAGTTCATCGATGCGCCGTCGATTCAGAGCTACCTCGATGAGGGCCGCATCTTTACCGAAGATGAGACGCTGCGCCTGATTCTGCGCGTGGCCGAAATCCTCAAGGCAATGCATACCGTTTATACGCCGCCTATCATTCACCGCGATATCAAGCCGTCGAATATTTTGTGTGAAATGCCCGAAAATAGCGCCAGCGATGTGCGGCTTAACCCGTATCTGATCGACTTTGGTGCCGTCGCCAACCCGCAAAATAAGTCGGGAAGCTCAACAATTGCCGGTACATACGGCTATATGGCGCCCGAGCAGATGATGGGCGAATGCGAGACACAGTCGGACTTTTATGCGCTCGGTGCCACTGCGCTGCACATGCTCACCGGCAAAGCGCCAATCGATCTTGAGGCCGACGTGTTCGATCTGCAGTTCGAACAGGCGCTCGACAACTATGCGCCCGAAACCTCCAAAAATATGCGAGAACTGCTCGGCATGATGCTGCAATCCGAACGCACCAAACGTCCCCCCAATGCCGACGACCTGATGAACAAAATCTCACTCGTCATGCGCGGCATTTCTCCGAGCTACCGCCCCGAAGAAGGCGACCTGGTCGAAGAAAAACCATCCCTCAAACAGCGCATCATCAACTTCCTCACGGGCCGGGCAAACAGCTACACGCCCAATTCGCGCTGGGTCACCGTTCAAGGCACTGTTCGCGCCTACTCCATGCACTCAGTCAAATGCGTCGAATATACATTCCGCAGCAAAGATCGAATGTTCACCAAAGGCCGCCTGTGGGCCGGACTTTTCCCCGTACAGAATCTGCCAATCGAGCAGCAGCCAATTTTCCAGCTGCCCCTGCCCTGCACCGTTCGATACAATCCCGATAATCCACGCCTGAACGTGCTCGACAGCATCGATATTACAAATGCCAAAAAGGCATATTAATATTGATGATATGTAG